>PVMK01124476.1_pt1 | contig 19861 bp, 16 predicted proteins | sample 1853481 | NCBI WGS metagenome assembly PVMK01 (sample SAMN08533507, study PRJNA380276) | Marine sediment metagenome, whole genome shotgun sequencing project. | reverse complement strand
GAAACACACCTCCGGCCACCCCGACGTCCTCACCGAGCAGCACCATCGACGGGTCATCCTCCATGGCCTCGTGGAGGGCAGCGTTGATCGCATCTGCCATCGTCCATTTTTCGGTCGGTCCAACGGGCTCGTTCTCATCGCCGGCGATCCACACCTCGTCGGGACTGAACGGACTCTCGGGCTCGCCCGCCGCTCGCTCGATCTCGTGGAGTTGATCTACCAGCAGTTGTGGAACCTTGGCGTAGGCATGCCTGACGATGTCGTCGCGTCCGGGGAGCTCGATGGCCTCGACCCGCAGCAGCGCTTCGTCGAACTCTACTCTTGCCGACTGCTCAGCTGCCTCCTCGCGCCCAGCGTCCCACAAGCCCCGGCGCTCCAGATAGCTGCGCATCCTGAGCATCGGGTCGTATGGCCGGAAGGCCAGTTCCTCGTCCGGGGTCCGATACAGGTGGGGATCGTCGGCGGTGGCGTGTGGGCCGTACCGGTAACACACCGCCTCGATCAGGGTCGGGCCGCCACCGGCCACGGCACGATCGACGGCCTCCACGGTTACCGCGTACACGGCCAGCGGATCCATGCCGTCGACCCGCACACCCGGCATCCCATATGCGGTCGCCTTTTGTGAGATCGTCTCCGAGGCAGTCTGCTTCTCGTACGGGACAGAGATGGCGTAGAAGTTGTTGGAGATGACGAACACGGTCGGGGTCTTCCACACCCCGGCAAAGTTGAGCCCGGAGTGAAAATCTGTCTCCGAAGTGCCCCCGTCGCCGAGGTAGGCGACGGTGACGACATCCTCACCGCGTTGTCTGGCGGCATAAGCGTGGCCGACGGCGTGGGGCAGGTGGGTGGCAATCGGAACGGTGAGCACCATTTGGTTGTGAACCTTCTGGTCCCACATGGCGTTTGGCAGTCCCAGCCAGTAGGAGAGCACGACGTCCAACGGCATCCCCCTGGCGATCTGGACGCCATGCTCGCGGTACCCGGGGTAGGCGAAGTCGTCGGGTCGCATCGCCATCGCAGAACCGACCTGGATGGCCTCGTGCCCCTCGAGAATGGCAAAGGTGCCAAGGCGACCCTGCCGCTGGGCCGCAGTTGCGCGCCGGTCGAAGACTCGGGTATTGATCATGTGCGTGTACATCGTGACGAGTTCGTCTTCGCTGACGTCGGGCTCATCGCCGACCACTGCACCGTCCGTGTCAAGCACGCGGACGAGCGCGGGGTCGTCGAGCAGGGCCGGGTCCATCATGGCGTCGCCCCGACGGCGTCGAGTGCACGCAAAAACCGACGATTCTCGCCCTCGGTGCCGACCGTCACCCGGATGATCGGCCCCATCGGCCGCACGATTACACCCTCCTTGAGCAACCGGTCTGCAACCTCCGCAGACTCATCAATCATCATTGCGACAAAGTTGGCCTGGCTCGGCGCATGCTCGATGCCTCGCTCGGTGAGGGCTTGCTCGAGCTGGAGGCGCCCCTTGGTGTTGGCATCGGCGCGCTCGGCCACGTGTTCATCGTGGGCGAGGGACTCGAGCGCCGCCACTTGGGCGATCGAGCTTGCGGAGAACGGCGGCTGTGTCGTCTTCAACTTGGCGATCGTGTCCGCGTTGCCTATCGCATATCCAATGCGAAGGCCGGCCAGCCCATAGATCTTGGAGAAGGTCCTGGTGACCACGACATTCTCCCTTTCCGACGCGATGGGCAGCGCCGTGGCGTAGTCAGCCGCGGTTACGTAGTCGTGATAGGCCTCGTCGACCACCACGAGTACGTGGTCGGGCACCGCATCGATGAACGCCGCCACATCTGAACTCGAGCGGTACGTCCCGGTCGGATTGTTCGGATTGCATAGATAGGCGGCCGTCGTGTTATCACGCATAGCGGCTCGCGTCCCATCGAGGTCGTGGCGCCAGTCCTCGTCCAGCGGCACCTCGATCGGCCTGCTGCCCGCGACCAGAGAGGCGATGGCGTACATGACGAAGGACGGGCGGGCGAAGAGCGCACTGGTTCCCACCCCGCCCACGGACAGGGCGATACAACCGAGGAGCTGGGTCGATCCGGCGCCGAGCCACACCTGCTTCGGATCGACTCCGTGCCGCTCCGCAAGGGCATTGACCAAGTAGTACCCGGAGTTTTCTGGATAGCGATTCACATCGGTCGCAGCAGCGGAGATCGCCGCTACAACCTCGGGAAAGGGCTCGGTGGGCGATTCATTGGATGCCAGCTTGGCGATGTTGGTGAGGCCGAGCTCGCGGGACACCTCGGCGATCGGCTTCCCTGGGCTGTACGTTGGAATTGCCTCCAGGTCGGCTCGGTACGTCGGCAAGTAGGGAGCTCCTTTCGGTCAGAGATCGGTCAGCAGGGTACTTGGTGGGGAAGTCGCGAGTCGCAAGTCAAGGGGTCGTACGTAGCAAGTCGCAAGTCGCAAGTCGCAAGTCGCAAGCGAGGATCGGACTGACTGACCAAATTTGTAGGTACCTGGTACTTGGTACTAGACCACAATCGTCTCGCCATCGGGCTGCTGGATCACGAACGCGATGACCATCGACTGGCGACTCGGCCATTTGGCCAGCGTGGTGGCGGCGGTGTCGTTGGCTTGGATGCGGAATTCAGCAAACGACGCCGCCTCCTGTGGGCGGGCCATGAGCTCCAAGCCGGGGCGGCCCTTCGGCCGTCCCCGAACCAGATCGAACCCTTCCATCTCGACTACCGCCAGCCCAAGCTCCTCGCACTTGCGGATGAACGCCGCGGCCGCGGCGACCGGAAAGAAACCCTCCCCGTCCTCGGATCGATGGACGGCTTGCGGGTCGAACTCGGTGACAAGAACGGTCGTGGACGGGTCCTCGTCGTCCCAGTCGTCCCCTGCGCCGCTGAGTTCGACGAAGCCCTCCACCTCGTCGAAAGCAAGAGGGTCCACGATCCGCTGCGCGGTGTCGAGCACCCGGAGGAGATCGTTCATTTCGAGATCATGGACGTCGTCGCCGGCCGGGTAGATCTGGACCACCGGTACCGACCCATCCCAGAAGACCATGCCGACGAATTCGTCTCCTCGCCATAGCTCGACGACTGTTTGGTCGAAACCGTCGCGGTCGGTCTCAACGATCCTGAGCGGGTGCATGCGCCTCCACGGGGTAAACCAGCCTATCTCGCGTTTTACGCATCAACGCACCACGGAGTGCCCGGAGCCTCACGCAACAGGGACATGCTCGAGAATACGAGGCCCGGACCTTCAGCTCTCCACGCGAACGCCGCGCCAGAAAGCGATGTAGCCGGCGATTTGTTCCGCTGCCTGACTCGGGGTCGGGTAGTACCAGGCGGCTTCCGGGTTCACGTCACCGTCGACCGCCACGTCGTAGTACGAGGCAAGACCCTTCCAGGGGCAAACGGTGTGGGCCGCGCTTTCTGCCAGGTAGTCCTGGTTCACCGACTCGGGCGGGAAGTAGTGGTTGCCTTCGACGACGATGGTGTCATCGCTCTCTGCGACGACCGTCCCGTTCCAAATTGCCTTAGCCACGGTTCATCCTCAGCGTTCCTCGCCCTGCGGGCTACCCGTACCCCGTCTTCTCGTAATAGCTAATACCTAATACGTAATACGTATTCCCTATAGAACCCATGGAATCAGGCGGTACGGGACCGTGGAACGGTACTCGCGGTATTCGAAGAACCGTTCCATCAACAGATCCTCCTCGTGACCGGACTTTGCCATGAAGAACGGGACAAAGACGAGGGCGACCACGAGCGCGGAAGGGTTCAGCGCAACAAGCGCTACCCCGATCGTGCCGAGCACAACGGCCAGGTAGATCGGGTGCCGAACCAGGCGGAAGGGCCCCTTACGTACCAACAGAGCGTCGCTGGTGGGCGCAGGGAACAGGGAGAGTGACCGTCGGATGAGGCCCAGCGACCATGCCCCGATCACAATGGCAACTGCCATCAGCGCCAACCCGCTCCCTTGGGCGAAGCCGAGAGCGACCCCCTCGGTCACCGAATCGGTGCCGAGTAGCCCCAACCCATAGAGGCCCAACAGCGCCATCTGCCCAACCACCCACCATCCGCCGCGTTCGGTGAACGTCACCCTCGCTCCCTCCGGTCGGCCGCCACTCAGTCACCAGCCACATCGCGGCGCAGCGTAACCATCAGTAGATCCAGCCGAGCTCGGTTTTGTGGCGGTTGCCAGTTGCCAGCAATCGTGTCTTGGCTCAGTCGCGACCAGCGACTGGAAACTGGTCACCTGCTTCTCACTTGACCGCGGTTGGGCTTCGGAGATCGATCCGTTCCGGCTCCTTCTCGGTATCGATGCGCCCGGGCAGCTCGACCCAGAAGCAACCACCACCGAGTTGGTCGGAGCGCCGGTAACCCGCCTTGCCGCCGTGGGCTTCGACGATGGCCCTCACCACTGCGAGACCGATGCCGGTGCCAGGGACCAAGCTGTTGTAGCGGTTGGGACCGCGTTCGAACCGTTCCCAGATCACCAATTCATGTTTCTTAGGTACACCAGGCCCGGAGTCGTGGACCTCGACGACGAGAGCCCCTCCCTGGGCGAATGCCTTGATCAGGCATGCGTTCCCGCCATAGCGGTCGGCGTTGGTGATCAGGTTGACGAGAATCTGCTCGAGGCGCTCGCCGTCGACGTGGGCAATCAGCCTCTTCGGTACATCGACCACAACGCAATCGTGATCGATGGAGGTGGCATTGAGGGCATGCGAGATGGTGCCGCCGACGTTGACCTCGCTGATGGTCAACGACATACCACTCGGATCTCCATCGGCGAGCAGGAGCAGATCCTGGACGATCCTGGCCAGGTAGTTCGCCTGATGGTGGACGACCTCGATCAACTCGGCGCGCTCCCCCGGCCCGTTGACCTCGTTGTAATGCAGGATCGACAGAAACCCGAGCATGGCGGTCAATGGCGTCCGCAGCTCATGGGAGATCGAGGAGACGAGGTCGGTCCGTTGTTGCTCGATGAAGACCCGATTCTCACGAATGGCGAGGGCCTGTCGGATGATGACAAGGATCGCAACCAGGAAGGTTGCGATCAGCAGCAGGCGGTCTCCGGTGTCGAGGTTGGAATCGGCCATGCGGCTGACCAAAACGAAGAGCATGGCGATGGCTGCGGTATACGGCGCCAACACCGACCACAGCGGTGTGGTCCGATCGGCGTAGTGTCTCGGCTCAGGCTCGATATCGACGATGAGTGCGGTCGCCAGAAATGCGGCGGCTGCCAACAAGAACACCGCGTACAGCGGCTCGGCCTCGGCAAAGCTACTCCCCACACCGGAGACGAGGAAGCTCACGTCGCCAACGGTCTGAAGTAACACTGCGACAGCGAACAGCACCAGCCGGGGATCGAATCGATAACTGGACCGCCGTACGATCGCGATCATGACGACCACAACTACGCCGAGGTCCAAGATCGGGTACATGGAACCGATCACACGCTGCCAGATCGGCGCCTGGGCGAGCCCGGTTACGATCCCGCTGAGGACCAAAACCCAGAACAGGGCGGCGATCGAGATAGCCCCGATGAGGCCGTCGAGGACGATACGCGCCCGCTGTAGTGGATGGCCGGCGGTGTGCGGCAGCAGGGCGACCCCGGTGATGATCAAGGCGTAGGTTGTCAGGAAGAACAGGTCGATGGGGCCGAAGGTCGGCGCGTCTCCGGTAATGGTGACCTGCAATGCCAGCACGATGACACCCATCGCGCCGACCGATAACCCGACGCCCATAGTGGTCCAGGCTCGGCGCTCTCCGGGGTCGACCTGCTGAGCCTTCCGGATGAAGACGAATCCGGCGGCCACACTGCCGGCAAAGACCCCGATCGTCGCTGCGATCGCGCTCGTCTCGGGATTTCCGAGCAGCGTGATGGTGGCGGCGGCCGCGATCAGGGCGAAGACGGCGAACGCGTACCAGGGAACGCGGGCGCGGGACCGAGCAAGCCCGGTAGTCGTCACCTCATTCATGAGAAGGCTATCGGCGCGAACTTGCGGAAGGTGTAGCTTTCTCGATCAGGCCTTGTGGGCGGGTCGGGCCCGGCGATGCGCAGGATCGGTCTCGACATCATCCGGACCCGATTCGCCTTCGACGAGCGCCAGCGCCTCGTCACGCAGGTCGATGACGACGTGCGGCTCGGCGCCGACCTCGGGCAGATGATGGGAGAGAGCTTCGAGAAGATCGGTGAGCTGCTCCCGGCTGTGGTGGAGCGACTGGTTGAAGCGAACGCCACCCTGTCCGATGGGGACCGCCGGGTAGGCGGCGATACTGAGGTAGAAGCCGTCGGCCATGAGCCGGCGGATCATCTCGGCGCACTGGGCGGTTGACCCAACTCTGACAAACCAGATGGGGGTTGCCTCCATCGAAACCACGGGCAACCCAAGACGCACTAGCTCGGAGCGCATGAACTCGATGTCCGAGCTGAGCCGCGCCTGCAGCTCCTGGTGCTCAGCCGAGAGATGAATGTCGGCGGACGCGACCGCCGAACCCAAATCGGGCGGAGGGATGGGGCCAGAAAAAGTCAGCGGCCCACCCACGAGCCGAACCCGGCGCGCCAGATCTTCATCTCCAAAAATGAGCACCGCCCCAAGCGAGCCAAAAGCCTTGGCGAACCCGGCGGCGATGACCATCCGATCGTTGAGCGGCACCCGGGATAGGACATGGCCGCGGCCGTGCTCGCCTGCCCACCCAAATCCGTGAGCGTCGTCGTAGTAGACATACAGGTTTGCATAGATGGCCTGCAGAGCCGCCACATCCTCGACGGGTGCGCTGTCGCCGTACATGGAGTAGACACCATCGGCCAGATACCAGACCTTGTTGTAGTGCCCGGCGACTTCCGCCAGCCGGTGGGCGAGAAATACCACGTCTCGGTGCGGGACCGACTCCACCGTCACACCGTTGCCACGAAGGTTGCCCGTCGCCAGGTGAACCGAGTCGTGGGTCTGGGCATCGACAAGGGCAAGGTCATCCGGCCCCACCAAGGGCGGCAGCGCTGCCAGGTGCGCCAGTGTCGTGGTCTGAGCGATGGCGACCGCACCGCCGGTCATCTGCCGCAGCTGTTCCCGGAGTGTCTCGTACAGGGGAATGGCGGTGTAGGTCGGAGATGAGGAATAGCTCGTTCCGTACTTCGTTATCGCATCGATTGCTCCCGCCTTGAGTCGCGGGTCGTGGTTGAGCCCGAGGTATGAGCAAGAGCTGAAGTCGACCAAGCTGAGGCCATCGAGTGTGATGGTTGAGCCGTCCAGCTCGTCGTCCTCGAGGTAGCGGTGAATGACGCCGAGCTCGACCGCGAGACTGATGCGGCGCGCAGCCATATCGAGCAAACGATCGTGTCGCGATCGCATGTACTGCCTTCCTACTGGACTGCCTTGCAGCCCCCCATTGCTCCGGAGAACAATGCCGCACTAGTCACACTAGGGAGGTCCGCGCCGGTTGCGAAAAGAATTCGCGGCCTGGAAAAGAGCTGCTAGTGACAAGTTTTCGGGCTACCAGCCACCAGTCACCGGTCTTCGGTCGTCGGCAAGACCGAAGATGGACACATGACCACGATGGATTGACAGATATGGGCCGGATTCCGGACACCGCAGACCGGCGGCTTTCTACTTAGAGCGCGCACCGATAGGTGACCGGTCGTCTCGACAGAAGTGGAGCCATTATCCCGCTCTTGCCGCTGCGCGGCGGGCCGCTCGGGCCACGGCTCCGCAAATGGCCTTGCCACAGAGACCCGGATCGCGCCCTACTGCGGAGCCTCTGGTTTGCCCGCTCTCGGCTACGGGCCACATCGGGCCACGCCTCCGCAAAATGGCCTTCGCCGACTGAGACCGGATCGTCCCCTATTTGCGGAGCCTCTTAGGGGAAATCGACGGTTTCGATTACCACGTCGGTGTACCCCAGGCTGGTGAAGAACCCGGTCAGGAAGTTTTCTGCGGTCGTTTGTGCCCGGTCGAGGATGCCGGCTTCGATGGCCTGTGCTTCTAGGATCCGCTCCGCTTCGACGCGCGTATCCGACTCCAGCTGATCATCTCCCTTGGTGAACAGCCCGGTGTCGCGGTCGAGCACGGTCGTGCTGTCCGAATCGAGATACGCGTAGAAAATCTCCGCCTTCGGGATCTCGATGGCGAGCACGCCGGTCTCCAGGTTGACGGCGAACGAATCCTCGGTCAGCTTGGAGAGATCGACACCGGCGCCGATCCTTGCCGCCGCGAAGAGAAAGAGACGATCACCCAGTGCGAGGTTCAGGATCCCGTGGTCATCGCCCCGCTCGATCGTTGTGGTTTCCACCATCTCGACCGTGGTCAGCTCTGCCAGTTCTTGAAGCTCGTCGACGACGATCAGCCCCACCTCCTCGAAGGGCTCACCGACGATGAACGCGGGAAGGCCGAGGTTGAACGAGGGCAGATTGCCAAGCAACACGCCCACGGCAAACACCCCCGCGATGAAAAAGGCGGCGACAACGCCGACGGTTCTGCCAAGAGTCCGGTTCGGTGTCTGTGGGATTGCCATGGTGCTACCTCCTCCGGCAAGGGTATCCGCAGCTCGAAGTATCGCACTTGTCTTAACCCGCATTCCATGATATCCTGTGTTGCAAGATATATAGCGAAACCTAGGAGACAGCGGGCCTAGGAGACAAGGCTCGCGGTCTCCGCACGGAGGGTCGTGTGGATCGCAGCTCGCAGTTGCTCAAGGGCGTGCTCGATATGTGTTTGCTGTCGCTGATCGCAGAGGAGCCCAGCTATGGCTACGAGATGGCGGCGAAGCTCGAGGAGCGGGGCCTCCGTCTGGTCAGCGAAGGGAGCATCTACCCTGCGCTGTCCCGACTGCAGAAGACCGGGATGGTCGAAGGGTATTTCGTGGAGGCGGACGGGAGCGGTCCCCCAAGGAAGTATTACCGGATCGCCGCAGACGGGCAGTCGCACCTCGAACTGTGGACCGGTGAGTGGGAGGCGCTGAGCACCGGTGTGATGTCGGTACTGAATGGAGGTGTTGACGATGACTGACCGCACGATCGACCAGGTTCTCTCCGGCTGCACCCGCGTCTGGGAGGCAAGCGGCGTGCCCGCTCAGACCATCGCCGACATGCGAAGCGAGCTCCACGCCCACCTCGATGCTGCCGCACGCGCAGGAAAGCCTGTCGACGCCGTCGTCGGCACCGACCTCAGTTCCTTTGCCGAGGAGTGGGCTGAGATCTACGGCCGGTCACTCGACCAACCAGATCCCACTACGTCCTCGTCTACTTCAAAATGGATCTGGCTGACAATGGGAACATTGGCCGTCGCCTTCGCGGTGATGGCCGTTCTGGCACCGAAGGGAGATACGATGAACGCGGATCAATGGCAATGGATTTGGGTCGGGATCGCGGTTGTCCTTGGCATCGGCGAGCTTCTCACCGCAGGTTTCTTCCTACTTCCCTTTGCGGTGGGTGCCGCTGCCGCCGCCATCCTCGCTTTTCTCGGAGTCAACTTGGGCCTCCAGCTGGTGACCTTTGTGGTGATATCCGTGGTATTCCTGGCGGTGTTGCAACGCTTTGCCAGGGAAGAGCAGCGCGATGGCCCGGAACCAGCGGGTGCCGGTCGATTCCCAGGGAAACACGCCTTCGTGCTCGAGCCGGTCAACCGCTTCGAGGGAACGGGGAGTGTGCGGGTGGAGACCGAGCAGTGGCGGGCGACCACCGACGGAGACGAGGAGATTCCAGTCGGTGACGAAGTCGTGATCACCGAGGTGCGAGGCACCCGGCTCGTCGTCGAGCCCATGTCGGCAGGAACGTGATGCAGAAGTTATCGAGAGAGAGGAACTGAGATGGAAGCCGCAGCAGGCGTAGTAGTCGCCTTCATCATCCTGCTGGTCGTTTATGTGGCGCTGGCGATCAAGATCGTCCAGCAGTACCAGAAAGGACTAGTAGAGCGATTTGGCCGGTACCGAAAGACGGTGGGGCCCGGGATTCAACATGATCGTGCCGTTCATCGAAACGATGAAGAGGGTCGACATGCGTGAGCAGGTCGTCGACGTGCCGCCCCAAGAAGTCATCACCAAGGACAACGTGGTGGTGACGGTTGATGCGGTCGTCTATTACCAGGCCACCGACCCGGTGAAGCTGAAGTACAACGTCGCCAACTTCATCCTGGCGGCCACCAAGCTGGCTCAGACCAACCTGAGGAACGTCATCGGCGACCTTGACCTCGATTCGGCGCTGACGTCGCGCGAGCTGATCAACACCGAGCTGCGGTCGATTCTCGATGAGGCAACCGACGTGTGGGGGACCCGCGTGGTGCGCGTCGAGATCCAGCGCATCGATCCTCCTGTCGATGTGACCCAGGCGATGCACCGCCAGATGAAGGCGGAGCGTGAACGCCGTGCGGTGGTCACCGAGGCCGAGGGTGAGAAGCGCTCGCAGATCCTCCGCGCCGAGGGCGTGAAGCAATCCCAGATCCTGCAAGCCGAAGGTCAGGCGCAGGCGATCAAGGAGGTCGCGGACGCTGAGAAGTTCCAGCTGTTGACGGTCGCCGAGGGTGAGGGGCAGGCCATCGAGCGGGTGTTCGCCGCCATCCACAATGGCGATCCGACGCCCGACCTGATCGCGATCAAGTACCTGGAGACGCTCACCGAGGTCGCAGACGGGCAGGCCACCAAGCTGTTCCTCCCGCTCGAGACCGCGGGCATTCTCGGCTCGATCGGCGCCATCGGCGAGCTGTTCAACGGCTCCGGGGATGGAGCCGCCACCGCCAGCTCCGGAAGCGCCAGGCCGTCACGGAGCGAGTCGTCCGAGGAGTAGAAGCGAAACGCGCGCGCCAAGCCGCGGGCCAATCCGGCTCGCGGCTCGCTCTCGTCTGCATCTTTGCTCCCCTGTTCGCCCGCCATCGGGGGGAGTACCGCACGAGCCCCCTCTGTCAGCGGCTCCGCCGCTGCCACCTCCCCCAAGAGGGGAGGAAACGGGCGGGGAGGGGGGCTTCCTAGGGGGGAGTCCCGCCCGAAGGGCGGGGAGGGGGGTCCGACGCTTCGTCGACGGAGCCCTGACCCCCTTCGACGCCGGCTTCGCCGCCACCTCCCCCGGAGGGGGAGGCAATAGCCGCTGTCGCCTCGCCAGGGGCCAAGAACGATTGAGGACCTACCAAGGTCCGTGTCTCGCCGCGGCGCTGGAGCCAATACAGAGCGGCCAGCCCGAGCGCCACTGCCGCAATCGACACCCAACCGTTCCGGCTCAGCCCGGCAAACCGGAACGTTGTGTCGGTGCGCAGCAGCTCCATGAGAAAGCGCCCCGTGCCATACACCAGGATGTAGACGGCGATCGACGCCCCCTTGAACAGTTTCCCTCTCCGCTCCAACAACAGGATGATCGGCACCGTCAACAGCAGGTTCCACAACGCCTCGTACAGGAACGTGGGGTGGAAGGTGGCGAAGTCGGCGTACTCGATTGGGCGGCTGCCCGGGGCGATCTCCACCGCCCACGGCAGCGTCGATGGCCCGCCGAACAGCTCCTGGTTGAAGTAGTTGCCGATGCGCCCGATGGCCTGCGCAAGCGGGATCCCGACGGCAATGGCGTCACCGTAGGCGAAGACATCGCCCCGCCAACGTCGCAGCAAGAAGATCGCAGTCAGCGCACCGGCGGTGAGCCCGCCGTACAACGCAAGCCCACCCTCCCAGATGAACAGGACCGCCCACGGGCGGTCCACGAAATCTCCGGAGTGGGTGATGACATAACCCGTTCGCGCTCCAAGGAACCCGATGGCGACCGCCCAGATCGAGACCTTCTCCACGAGCTCGGGCACACCCCCGAACCTTGCGTAGCGATGTTTTGCCACCAAGACGGCAACAATGACCCCGATCGCGATCAGGATCCCGTAGAAGTGGATGGTCAGCGGGCCGATCTCGATGGTGTTTTGCGGGGGCGAAGGGATCGAGCCCAGCATTGAGATCATCGGCGCCTTCCTGTCCGTGCTGGGTCGCCATGCTACGGCCCAGCGGTCTCAATCAGAACGAGCGCGACTCATTTCATCGGCCGTTACCGGCCACCAGCCAGGCAGGTAGCCTCCCTGCCAACTAACACGACCACCTACCAGCCAAAGAGGACACGTGGCCGCAAAAGATACGGCGACCCAGGCCTTCGACGCCATGGAACATGAGCTGCGAGAAATATCCCGATGGATGTATGAGCATCCGGAGACGGCATTCGAAGAGCACGAGACGTCGGCACGACTGGCCGAGTTCCTCGATGCCAACGGCTTCGAGGTGGAGCGCCCTGTGTACGGTTTGGAAACCGCCTTCGCCGCCAGAGTGGGCACATCGGGGCCTGAGGTTGTGATCTGCTGCGAGTTGGATGCGCTGCCCGAGATTGGCCACGCCTGCGGTCACAACATCATCGCCACCGCAGCCGCAGGCGCCGGAGTGGCCCTGGTCCCTGTCGCCGATGACCTCGGCATCAAGGTCACCGTGCTCGGAACCCCTGCAGAGGAGATGTATGGAGGGAAAATCGACCTGATCAATGCCGGCGCTTTCGCCGACGCCGCGGCATCGATGATGATCCACCCCTCCAACGACGACGTCGTCGACAAACCCTTCCTGGCCATCGCCCATATCGAGGTCCAATTCCACGGCAAGGCCTCGCACGCCGCCTTCAAGCCGCAGGTAGGCGTCAACGCCCTCGACGCTGCGGTGCAGGCATATGTGAACGTGTCGACACTTCGCCAGGCCATGTACCCGACCGACAAGGTCCACGGCGTCATCACCTACGGCGGCGGTGCGCCAAATGTGATCCCTGAGTTCACCTCGATGGCGTGGTATGTGCGGGCACTGACCCCAGAGCGCCTGGATATCTTGTACCCCAAGGTCATCGCCTGCTTCGATGCAGCCGCCCTGGCCACAGGGTGCCGCCTCGAAGTCAAGAAGATTGGCCATCCCTACACCGACATCATTCCCAACCCTGTGCTGTCGGAGCTGTATGCGGCCAACACAGAGGCGTTGGGTAGGCCAATGCTGCGCGGAACCGACTTCGATCCGGCGGAGACCGGCTCAACCGACATGGGCAACGTGTCCTACGAGGTTCCGTCGATCCACCCCATGCTCTCCATCCACGCCGAGCCGGCCGTCAATCATCAAAGGGAGTTCGCCGCCCACACGCTGACCCCGCATGGCGAGGCCGCCATCCGCGACGGCGCCCTTGCCATGGCATGGACGATCATCGACCTGGCAGAGGGTGATCGATGGGAAGAGCTTTGAGAGTTGTCAGTGACCAGTTCCCAGCTCCCAGCAAGAATTAGCATTCGAGAGTCGTCAATGACCAGTTCCCAGCTCCCAGCAAGAATTAGCATTCGAGAGTCGTCAGTGACCAGTTCCCAGTTCCCAGCAAGAATTAGCAACTGGATACAGGAAACTCGTAGCTGGTAACTGGTAGCTGGTAACTGGCAACTGGCAACTCCTCGCTGCCTATCGTCGGGCCGTGACTGCTGGGACAACCGCCGAACCCATCGACTGGTATCAGCTCGACGCAGCCGAGGTCGCCGAACGGCTTGGATCGGGCCGGCAAGGTCTGAGCGCCCAGGAGGCAACCAACCGGCTGGCCGAATTCGGGCCAAACGAGCTCGAGGAGCGCGGCGGCCGGTCGAGGTTGCAGATCTTCCTCGCCCAGTTCCGCGACCTGTTTACCCTGATTCTGGTAGCGGCCGCGGTCATCTCAGCGTTCCTGGGCGACTGGATCGAGATGGTGGCCATCCTCGCCATCATCGTGCTCAACGCCGCCATGGGCTACGTGCAGGAGTCCAAGGCTGAGGAAGCCCTGGCCGCCCTGAAGCGAATGGCCGTGCCCGAGGTCACCGTCATCCGCAACGGCGATCCCACCGTGATATCGGCGATTGCTGTGGTTCCCGGCGACAGAGTCATCATCGAGACCGGAAACGTGATCCCGGCCGACGGACGGCTTGTGGAGTCGGCGAATCTGGAGATTGAAGAGGCACCCCTCACCGGGGAGTCGGCGCCGGTAACGAAAGACGCCTCCCTGGTCTACACCGACACGCAGCCGACGGCGGACCGCCACAACGTCGCCTACATGGGAACGACTGTCACCAGGGGGCGCGGTCTGCTTGTGGTGACCGGCACCGGGATGGCCACCCAGCTTGGCACCATCGCCGACCTCATCCAGACGATCGAAGAGGAGCGGACTCCGCTGCAGCAGCGCCTCGATCACCTGGCGAAGGTTCTCGCCGTGGTTGCGCTGGCCATCGTCACCGCCGTGTTTGCCATCGGGGTGGCCAGGGGTGAGTCCGTCGAGGTCATGCTGCTTACTTCGGTGAGCCTGGCCGTCGCCGCCATCCCGGAGGCGATGCCCGCGGTAGTCACCATCTCCCTCTCCCTGGGGGCACAGCGAATGCTGGCTCGTCGGGCGCTGATCCGTACCTTGCCTGCGGTCGAAACCCTCGGGTCGGTGTCGGTGATCGCCTCGGACAAGACCGGGACCCTGACCCAGAACAAGATGACGGTGACCGTGCTGGACGTTGCCAACCAGCGGCTCGAGCTGTCCGGTGCCACCCACGGCCCGTTCGAGGTCGATGACGTGGCCAGCGGCGGCGTAGCCCCGAGCCTGGAGGCGACGCTGCTCGCCGGGACGCTCAGCAACGACGCAGCCCTGTCGACCGGAGATGACATCACCGCCATCGGGGACCCGACCGAGACCGCACTTGTCGTAGCCGCCGCCGAGTTCGGGCTGATGAAGCCGGAGCTGGAGAAGAGCCTTCCCAGGATCGACGAGATCCCATTCGACTCAACGCGTAAGCGGATGACGACGGTGCACAGGATCGACGATGTACCCGAACCGCTTGGGAGCCTGGTTTCGGTCACCGGCAGCGACGTCGGGTTCATCATCTTCACCAAGGGGGCGGTCGAGACGGTGCTCGAACGGAGCACGCAGGTGCTCGTCGAAGAAAGCATCGAAGAGCTCACCGATGTGTGGCGGGGACGGATCCTCGCCGCCGCCGAGGACCTGGCGGCGAAGGGCACCAGGGTTCTGGCAACCGCGGTCCGGGGCAGCGACGGCCGGCCGAGCATCGACAACGCCGAGCAAGATCTGGTGTTCACCGGTTTGTTCGGTCTGATGGACCCGGCCCGTCCCGAGGTAGCGCCGGCGGTGGCGACGGCAAAGGCGGCCGGGATCCGAACGGTGATGATTACGGGCGACCATCCGCTCACGGCAAGCCACATCGCGCAGCAGGTGGGAATCAGCAACGACGACACCTTCGTCATCGGTTCCGAAATCGATGCGATGAGCGACGAAGAGCTGCGCCGCGCCGTCCACACGACCTCGGTCTTCGCCAGGGTGTCACCCGAGCACAAGCTGCGGTTGATTGCCGCCTATCGCGCAGACGGCTCCCCGGCTGCGATGACCGGCGACGGTGTCAACGATGCCCCCGCCCTCAAAAAGGCGGACATCGGGGTGGCGATGGGAATCACCGGCACCGACGTCGCCAAACAGGCGTCGGACATGGTGCTGCTCGACGACAACTTCGCGACGATCGTCGCCGCCGTCGAAGAGGGCCGCGTCATCTACGACAACATCCGCAAGTTCGTCAAGTACCTGCTGACCTGCAACGCCTCCGAGCTCGCCGTCATGATCATCGGCCCGTTCCTCGGGCTACCCATCCCGCTGCTGCCGCTCCAGATCCTTTGGATGAACCTGGTGACCGACGGCCTGCCCGCCCTCGCCCTCGGTGTCGAACCGGCGGAGGAAGACGTGATGGATCGTCCACCCCGACCGGCAGAGGAAACCATCTTTGGCGGGGGAGTCGTGCCCTACATCGTCGGGTTCGGGATGCTGATGTCGGTCCTAGCGCTGATCGTCGGTGTGGTGGCCTGGAACCTGGACGACCCCGCCTGGCAGACGATCCTGTTCACGACCTTGATCTTCTCCCAGCTCGCCCTCGCCTTGGAGGTGCGCACCGAGAAGCAGACGCTGTTTTCGGTAGGGCTGCTGTCCAACAGGGCCATGCTGGCGGCAGTGTCCATCGGGGCCGCCGCCCACTTCGCCCTGATCTACGTGCCGTTCCTACAGAAGATCTTCAAGACGGTCCCGCTGGGGCCCCGGGGCCTCGCCATCTCGCTGGCAGCAGCCGGTGTGGTCATCGTGGCGACGGAAGCGTTCAAGTGGTGGCTGAGAAGGAGTCCCAAGTCGCAAGTCTCAAGTCTCAAGTCCTGACCGTTTGCGACTTGCGTCCTGCGGCCGCCGTCGCCACGACGCCTCTCTCAGAGGATCTGCGACAGAAACAACTTCGTCCGGTCGTGCTGCGGATTGGTGAAGAAGTGCTCCGGGGTGCCCGCCTCGACGACCGTCCCGAAGTCGAAGAACAGAACACGGTCGGCGACCTCCTTGGCGAACCCCATCTCGTGGGTGACGACGATCATCGTCATCCCCGACAGCGCCAGCTCCTTCATCACGTCCAGCACCTCTTTGATCATCTCCGGGTCGAGCGCAGAGGTCGGCTCGTCGAACAGCATGACCTTCGGTTTCATCGCCAGCGAGCGGGCGATCGCAACCCGCTGCTGCTGGCCACCGGATAGCTGCCCCGGGTACTTTTCGGCCTGCTCGGGAATCCCCACCCGCTCCAAGAGCTGTACGCCGATCTCCCGCGCCTCGTCCTTCGGCAGCTTGCGCACCCACTGTGGTGCCAGCGTGATGTTGTCCATCACGGTTAGGTGCGGGAACAGGTTGAACTGCTGGAAGACCATGCCGACCTCGGAGCGGATCTTCTCAATGTTCTTGATGTCGTTCGTCAGCTCGGTGCCGTCGATGAAGATCGACCCCTCCTGGTGCGCCTCGAGGCGATTGAGGCACCGGATGAACGTCGACTTCCCTGATCCGGAGGGCCCGATGATGACCACCACCTCGCGCTCCCTCACCGAGGTGGTGATACCCTTCAACGCCTGGAAGTCGCCGAACCACTTCTTGACATCGTCGGTGATGATCATCGGCTCGCCGAGGACATGCCCGGTCTGCGGAGCCGTCTCGGTCTGCTCTTCGTTCCCTGTTGTCATGGATTGATCCTTTCGATCACCGCTCACCGACGCCGAGCTTCTTCTCCAAGCGTAGGGACATCCTGCTGAACGAGAACGTGAACATCCAATACACGAACGCCGCAAACAGCAGCGTTTCCTTGATGGTACCGAGGAAGAGGAAGGGCTGGGTCTGGCTTGGGATCACCTGCCTGGCGATGTGCAGGAAGTCGAACAACCCGACGATGGTGACCAGAGACGTGTCCTTGAACAGGGCGATGGTCTGGCCGACGAGTGCCGGGATCACCGCTTTCAGCGCCTGAGGCATGCTGATGAACACCGTGGTCTGGGTCACGCTCAGCCCCATCGCCTGTGCTGCCTCGTACTGCCCCCTCCCGACAGATTGGAGCCCGCCGCTCACATTCTCCGCCACATAGGCGGCATTGAAGAAGGTCATGGCGGCGATCGCCCTGGCGACACTACCGATCTCCACTCCCTGCGGGAGGGCAACGGGCAGCATGATGAACGCCACCAGCAGCCAGGTGATGAGCGGCACGCCGCGGACCACCTCGATGTATGCCGTCGACAGGAGGCGGAAGATGGGCATCTTCGAGGTCCGGCCAAGAGCCAGCAGTATCCCCATCGGAAAGGAAAGCAGAATCGCAGCCACCGACAACACCAGCGTCAGCGCCAGGCCGCCGAGGAAGGTCGCGCTGGCGACACGGACGGTCGACGGCGCCGACATCAGCACCACGACAAGGCTGACGACCGTCACCGTTCCAAACCAGCCGCCGAGGTAACGCCATCTGCCGGACCCCTCGCCGCCAAAGCTCGGGGCGAGCACGGCGAACACCGCCAACAGTATGAACAGGAACCGGATCACCCACAACGCGGGCACCAGGATCGACGCAAACGCAACCACCATGAGCACCGCGGCCAGTATCCGGCCGAGCTCGCCCTTTTGCCCAGCAATGAAGTTCAGTAGGAGCCCACCGCCCAGCCCAAACAGGAGCGCTAATGGGAGGAAAATCTTCAGAGTCCTTGACAGATCGGTGTCGGGATCTCGAAGAATGACGAGCACGATCACGGGGAACGACGCGATCCACAGCCCGGTGACGATGTTGCGGGTGGTGCGCGGGTCGACCCGGTCCCGCGCCAGCTTCACCAGCAAGTACGCGATGATGCCGACCGCCGCCAGCACCGTCCACGGTACCCGCGTCGACATGGCGACCGGTTCCTGGACGATGATCTGGGTGCCGTCTGGAGTTCGTGCAGGGAACGGCAGCTCGACCGTCCACATGGCGATGAGGACGAGGGTGATCAGGGTAACCGCCACCCCCAGAACCGGGACGGTTGCTGCCTTGGCCCGCTCGGCGTTGAGCGTTCGCGTCAGATACCCGGCGACAAGGAGCACGACACCGATGCCGACCCAGGTGGACATGGTGGTCGGGTCCTCGATGCCGGCCGGGGAAACCTCGAGGCCCCACGGGCCGACCACGCCACCGACCACGGCGGCGAGACCGACGCTCATCATGTTGGCGCCGATCTTACGTCGGGTGGTGGTGCCCCCCACCCGGTAGATCGCCAGCGTGGCGGCGAGCAACACGATCACGATCCCGACCGACACCCACACCCTGGTGAACTGGTCGGTGGGGTACGCTTGGACCATGAGCAGCCGCATGTTGAAGGTGATGGCATCCCAGCGACGGTCGTCGGCGAAGACGAACCCGAGCAGGCCCGAGTAGGCGGCGAGCACGAGGAGCGTGGTCACCACCGTCAGCATGATGCTGGGGGGGCTGGAGAACAGGTTGTTTTGGGCCCAGACCCGTGGCCCTGCCGGGGGCGGCTCGGGGGCGAGCTCTGGGGTCTCCAGGACTTCGATCGTCATCTCATCGCTCCACAAGCATCAGTCGGCGGTTGTAGTAGTTCACCGCGGCGGAGATCAGCAGACTGCCGGTCAGGAAGAACGCCATCCAGACCAGCACCACCGGCAGCGACTGTCCCGTCTGGTTCAGGATCACGACACCGACGGCGACGATGTCGGCATACGCCACCGCAATGCCGAGCGACGTGTTCTTGAACAGGTTGAGGTACTGGTTCCCGATCGGCGGCATGATGATCCTGAAGGCCTGGGGAAGGATGATCAGCCGCAACAACTGCGACCGCGTGAAGCCAACGGCCTGCGCTGCCTCGGTTTGGCCCTTCGGCACGGCGAGGACTCCGCCGCGCACGATCTCGGCGATGAACGCCGCCGTGTACAGGGTGACGCCGAACCACACGGCAAAGAACGGGATCGACACCACCTGCCCGCTGAGCCCGTAGTTGACGAACCCGACGCCGCGGACCACGACCTCGGCCTTCTGTGGGTCGAGCGGGGCGCCTACCTGCAGCGAGGGATCAAAGGACCGGCCAAGCCAGTCGAAGAAATTGGAGATGGCCCTGCCTAGAAGCTCAGCGACCGTCACCATTTCGCCGCCGACGAGTTCGATGGTGATGCCGCCGATGACGAAGGCAAGCCCGGCGATCGCGATCCCGGACACCCCGACAAAGACGACCCTGAACCAATCGTCGTCTGTGAGCTTGCCAAATCCTGCGGGAGTGCGCCGCGACTCGAAGAAGCTCCAAATCCACCAGGCGGCGCCACCGATTGCGGCAAGGGCGATCAGGATCACGAAAACGATGGCGGGGACGGCGTCGATGAAACTGGCAATACCGTGGAACACCGGGCTCAGGAAGCCGAGCAGCGGCCAGGCAAACCAGCCGATGACCCCAAACACGACAACGGTCAGCAACCAGCCAGTGATCGGGTAGGTGCGCCGGCCGGTGTCCTCCTGGATGCGGCGCTGCCAGCGGGCAACATACCGCCCGACGAACACCCCGGCGATGACGATGGTGAGCCAGGGCCAGAACCC
>PVMK01176100.1_pt1 | contig 19865 bp, 22 predicted proteins | sample 1853481 | NCBI WGS metagenome assembly PVMK01 (sample SAMN08533507, study PRJNA380276) | Marine sediment metagenome, whole genome shotgun sequencing project. | reverse complement strand
ACATGACACCGCTCCTGGATATGAAAGACCCGCAGTCGCGTAACCTCCACCTTTGGCATTACATCCCAGGAAAGCAATCTTATTTCCGTTATGTTCAAATAATACAGGTTCCTGGGCATCCTGACGGGTCGCGCCTCCCCCATAATAGGGCCAATCCCGTTCCCGGTACAGGTCCAGGGTATAAAGCATGGCCTCCGGGCCGTAATCGCCAAAATGATCACCGGTCAATTCAACCACGTCAGTGCCGATGGCTTCCATCAGCTTGATATAGCGGGGGTCGCTGCAAAAACGAAGTCCTGCCTGGCTGGGATTGGGATAGGGGCAGCCCCTGGTAAATGGCACCTCATTGCTGATATGCAAAATATCGGCAGACTTCAGCCAATTTTTTATATCCTGGGCGGGATAGGTAAGGCCCTTATTCTCCATGGTCCAGGCCGTTGCGCGAACCAGGGCTGTAACACCGGTCAGCATCACACTGGTGAATTTATCAGGATCCCGGTTTCCTTTCAGATCCTGGAAAAGCTCAGGTGCAGTACCAATTGCAGATATCGGAACGGACAGAAAATAATTTTCCTGGGCGAAGTTGTTATCCAGCGGTGAAATTCCATCAATTTTCAGGACCTTCCATTCCGGGGATAAAAGCTCAAAAGGAACGATCGCCAGGGATGGACGCCGAGACCAGGCATAATCGATCAATTTGTCCTCTGAGATAACCTTAACTGCATCCACGGCCGGCGCTCCCCACCAGGAAGTGATCATCTCTAAACTTTCTGCGGACATCAGCAGGGGTTGATTGGCCGAAAGTGGGTTTTTCCCGCCCTGCCAGGCTGATTTCAATTCACCAGAAGAGAACCCATCATTGATGGTGGGAAAGGGCGCAACCAGGGCAAATATCCAGCTCAAAACAGGGGACTCGTCACTGACCCTTAAAACAGTAGCAGCTCCACCTATCTGTTCGGCGTAATGGAATGAACTGGACTGAGCAAGCTGAGACTTCAGCAAGTCTGGCAGCAGAGGATCGATCCAGACCAGGTCAATATCATGGGTTGGGGTAGGGGCTGAAGGAGAAAAGTAGGTAGCCGTCGGCAGGGTATCCCCCACTGGCGGCACGTAGACAGTTCCGGGTACAAATCCAGGAGACCAGGAAAGTGACTTCCACCTGAGAGCTAATGTTGATATAAAAACGACTAATATTATCCCAATGGAAGGGAGGAGCCAGCGGAAAACCTTTTTCATATTCTGCCAGAATATCCATTTGAATACCCGCTTTGAAGCCGGGTACTATTGTTTAATTAGATTTTTTCTCCTGCCACTATCCAGGCAATAAGTCCGCAATGGATTAAAACAAACCACCTCTTTCGGTCATGATCAGGTGGATCTTTTCAATTGAATCCCGGGCACTATTTTCAAGATCGGTTATTTCTGAGATCATCTTGGCGCTGATCTTCTGATCATCCAGGGAAGTCAGGTTGATCCGCACATTATAAGCAGCGCTGATAATTGCTGCGTGCGCAAGATTGGCAGCCGCTCCGGCATCGGTGATGGCATTCTTATTTCCTATCTCAGAAGCCCTTAACGCCAGATCCAGAACTTCTAGAGCTTTCCGGGCTACATCAAGGGGAATTTCAGCTGCTTTTAAGGTAGCGTCCTGGATCAACTTTCCTCGATCCGGGTTAGTTTTAGGTTCTTTAAAAGCCGCCATAACCAGCAGATAGGCACTCGAATCTTCTTCCACCGCCCTGGTCAATGTCTGCCTGAGCTTTTCAGAATCTATCAGGATCTGATCCAGTTCTTTTTCGACATCCTGATATTTCTTTTTTCCAATTGTCAATCGGGCAACCATGCTCACCAGTCCGGCGGCCATGGCCCCGGCATAAGCAGCTGCAGACCCTCCTCCGGGAGTTGGAGTTCCGGCGGCTAATGAGGCAATGAATTGATCCTGATCACCTTCAATCGCTGCATCTGCCATTCTTTTTTCAAGAACTTGTTCCGGTGAGAATAAATCCAGCTGGGTATACCATACGGCAGCGTCAACCAGAGCTTCCCGGGGTATTAAACCCACCAGCTCTGTATTGTGAATTCCAACCCCGTATCGTTCAGCCTCTCTGCGTATTGTCTCCACAACTAAAGGCAATGGGGTCTTTCGGAAATTGGTTAAGTTCATAGACACCTGGGCTCTTCCTTCTACAGTCATGCCCAGGGCTTTGACAAATCTCAATCCCCCGGAAGAATGCCTGACTGTCCGGGCTATTTTACTGGCGATTTTTTCATCATCCGTGGTCAGGTTCACGTTATAGGCGATCAGGAATTCCCGGGCGCCAATCACCGTCGCTCCTGCAGTTCCCAGGGACGAAGGACCGAAATCCGGTTTCCGATCTGGATTTGTGGCTATCTCATTTTTGAGGCTTTCGTACTCCCCTCTCCGGATCACTTCCAGCCGTTTCCTTTCCGGGATTTTGGCAGCGCTCTCATAAAAATAGATCGGAATATCCAGCTCTTTAGCAACCCGCTCTCCAACCCGGTGAGCCATTGCCACACATTCATCCATGCTGATGTCTGAAATAGGGATAAACGGCACAACGTCCGTTGCCCCTATCCGGGGATGTTCCCCTGATTGTTGATCGAGATCAATTAATTGGGCTGCTTTTTTAATCATCTGGAATGCGGCTTCTTCAACCGCTTCTGGATTGCCAACAAAGGTGATCACACTGCGGTTGTGATCGGGATCGCTGTGTAGATCCAGAAGGGTCGTACCCTGAACAGCAGCGATGGTACCCTTGATTTCTTCCAGCACATCCTGTCGGCGTCCTTCAGAGAAGTTTGGCACACATTCAACGAGAGGGCTTGTCATAGGAATTCCTCTTCAGATAATTGATTTTATCAATCTAGATTATACCGAAGTTTAGACATCCAGTCTTCAGCGGATAATCCCACCCGAAATTGACAGGTAGATCATTATCATCTAAACTGGTGACTGTTAATCTCCTCTATCTGTTATGGGAAAGAGCCGGTAAAATTAAATTATGGATCTCAAAATCACCCATGATCGGCAGGCCCTGGAAGGGTATTTCCGCCAGAATATTTCCCTTCACGCCTACAGCCTGGGAGACCTGGATGATTTTTACTGGCCTAACGTGACCTGCATTGGCCTAGAAACAGCTTCCGGGCTCGATGAAGTTTCAGTGCTGTATCAGGGGGGTGGTTTACCGGTGCTGCTGGCTTTCAGCCAAGGGGGAAAGATGAACCGGGATTACTTTTCTCAAATCTCTTCCCTGCTGCCTGACCAGTTTTATGCTCACTTAAGCCCGAAATTGGAAACATATCTTTCAGATATATATCAGGTCGAAGAACACGGAGACCATTACAAGATGGAGATCCAGCTCCCTCACTTCACATCAATAAGTGAAATAGAGAACATCTGTCAATTATCTGAAGATGATCTTCCGGAAATGATCGATTTATACCAGAGCAGCTATCCGGGAAATGCCTTTGATCCCCGAATGGTTCACACTGAGCAATATTTTGGGTATCGGGATAAAGGGAACCTGGTTTGTGTTGGCGGTGTCCATGTATATTCCCGGGAATTCAAGGTTGCCGCCCTGGGGAATATCACCACCCACCCGGATTTCAGGAATCGCGGACTGGCAAGGATGGTTACCGCCAGCATTTGCCGCTCTCTTTTAGACTCAGTGAACTTTATTGGTCTGAATGTAAAATGTGATAATTTCCCGGCTATTGCCCTTTATCAGTCACTGGGTTTCGTAATTTCCTCTCAATATGGCGAATTTTCCTGTAAAAAGGCCTCAAAAAGCCCATTTTCCCTCTAAAAAAGTGTAGAAAACAGAACTTTTTAAGGTTTAAGGGTTACAATAAGAACAGGAGAACGATCATCCTCCTCCTCGACAAACCAGTTCTGATCTAGAATAATTGCAGAGGAAAAAGTAACTCATATCTGTCAGAGGTCATTAACCTCATCAAAAAACATGTTGGGCGGATTGAGAGTATGTAAAGAACAAAGGAGATATTATGGCTTTCAGCAAGACTAATTCAAAAGGCGTGACTTACTATTTGCACGGAAATACTCGAACTCTAAAAAGTGGAAAAACATCAACCTTGTACTTTTTCGCCAAAGAAGTAAAAGAAAAAGGCTCACTCGACGCCGTTCCTGAAGGATATATAGTATCAGAGACCAAAAACGGTTTACCCGTTCTGAAGAAAGGCTAGTACCAGAAAATTAAACAACACTCCTAAACCTTGTCAGCAAGCTGCGAAGAAAAAGCCGCCCAACAACGGTGATCAGTTCTTTTCCAGCCAACGATGTTGCTGACAGGGTTTTTGTGTTTAATTACAGAGCCAAAACACCTGATCTATTCCCCCACAGTCAAATAGGGTTTTATATCTTCGAAAGTTGCCGGACCAATGCCTGGCACTTTTTGGATATCCTCTATTCTGGTGAAAACATGTTTTTCTCTGTACTCAATGATCTTTTCTGCTGTCACCGGACCTATTCCAGGCAGGCTGATCAAAATTTCCAATGATGCCTGGTTGATATTCACCAGGGAAATGATATCGCCTGATTCTGATCTCACCAGCACATTTCCCTGACTGGATCTTTCCTGATCACGTTCTGGATTCAATACAGGGATATAAATATGCCCTCCATCCTCAAGCAGGGCTGCCAGATTAATTGATCCCGGGCTGGCGTCCTCGGAAAAACCACCTGCTGAATCGACAGCATCGATCACACGACTGCGAGGTGGAAGAGAATAAACTCCAGGAGTGATCACGCCCCCATCGACATTTATTACAACTGGTTTTAGAGTAGGTGGTGGGCGCAGCAAGATCGCTCTGCCGGATTTGGGTTTGCTGATCAATAAGATCAACCCGGCACTTAACAAGCCAAATAAAACCCCTATCAGGATATTCCCCCATCGGTTGATCATCTTTTGAAAAACCCGACCCTGTTATTCCCCCGTTTCCAAACTTAACCCGAGGCGCTGCTCTTTTGGATCCAGGTGGATAATTTCAACCCGGATCTTTTGATTTTCTTCCAGCACATCCCAGGGTGATACCTGGTCTCCATTTCCACCCAATTCGGAGACATGGATCAGACCATCTACACCCTCTTCCAGGCGCACAAAAGCTCCATAGGAAACAATATTTTTAACCACTGCCTCAACGACCTGGCCCGGTTGATATCGTTCTGCAATAGTTTCCCAGGGATTGGAGCACATTTTTTTAAGACTGAGGGCAACCTTGTTTTCCTCTCGGTCAATATTCAGGATATATACTTCTAAATTATCACCAATCTCAACCACATCTGAGGGGTGATCAACTCTTCCCCAGGATAGTTCGGAAATGTGAATTAACCCCTCCATGCCTCCCAGGTCCACAAACGCCCCAAAATCAGTCAACGTTGTAACCACACCTGGAATGCAGGTATCCTCTTCGAGTGTATCCAGCAATTTTAGCCTGGTACCCGCTTCCGCCTGGGCAGCTCTTTCTGAAAGAACAACCCGGCAGCGGTCCTCATCATATTCAATGATCTTCAGGGAGATAATTTGCTGCAGGTATTCTTTTTTCTTGTGCCCTGCCAGCAAATGGGAACTGGGTACAAATCCATTGATAATATCCCCCTGGACCAACAATCCACCTTGATTACATCCCACAACCTTTAGCTGAACGATCTCATCCGATTCGTAAATGCGTTTGACATAATTCCAATCATTTTCTGGTTGTGTTAGCAGGATCAGGGAGGGTATATCATCGAGTGATTCTTCAAAATCACCCTGATCGAAGGTGCTTACTAGATTTTCTTCACCCTCTGATAAGGCAGCCTCCCACCATGAGTCCCCCAGCTGGGGAGGTTCTCCGGAATTCGAATGAACCTGATCATCATGAACCATTAATATACCTCAACAACTTTAAGGCGAGCAAGATTTATTGTAACATTTATTACGCGTTTTCCCCAGAATTATTTCTCCCCTCATTTTGAGCTTGTTTTTCCATTTCAAGTATCGTTTTTGCTACCACTTCAATGGCTATTTTTTGTTTGCGATACAGGTTAGCTTCGGACATAGCCAGGCGTTTGGCAACATCCCTGACCTTCTGTCCCTTCAGGAATTTCAATTCCAGGATATTGTACAAGACCCAATCCAGAGTAAATCGCCTGGTGCCTTCCGGGCGAATTTTTTCAATTGCTTCTTTTAAAATGGCCCTGACAGCGCGCACGGTTATTCCATCGTGTTCTTCAAGAGAATTTTGAACCACTTCCAGCTGAAGCAGCGGGCTTTCAGATAGATCCGGTCCCCCCCAATAATCCGACAAGGCATTTCTGACCCATTCTGTCAGTGTGCTTTCATCAATAATTGTCTCATCCGCTGATGTTAAGACTTTAGTCCCGTCATACCGGGCAGCTGCTCTCAGCTGCTGAATGCGATACATCTGGGGAGTGAGATCTTCGATAGAATTAAAGACCTGCTGTTGGAAATAGCGGTCATCCAGAGCCAGATGGGCTCGCTCAACAAGAATTTGCAGCGCATCCTTTTGGTCATCATAAAGCTCATCCAGGGGTTTTTCTACGCCCAATAAACCCAGCAGATCTTCCGGATTGGCAGAGCTGAACAGCGGAAATATCCAGAAATCCCCCCACGAAAACAGACCCAGTTCGTTTGTCTTTTTCCCGTCAAGTGCTACATTAAGGATCTTCCTGGAAATTTCCTTATCGTTGAAATCTACTTTTTCACCCACAGAAACCAGAAACTCCATGCCATTTGGGGTCAATGAAGCGGCAAATGCTCTATTAGTTTGCAGTCCGTCGCACATTGCTGCCAGGACAGACTCCATAAATTGTTGTAAGTCTTCCATGGTGAATAATCTCTCTTCCAAATTTTGAAGAGTGGTCAATTTATCCTTGCTTTCTCCAAATAAAAACCAGCGCTCCCAAATGGGAGAGAACATGGTTATCAAATACTGCATCATTAAAAAAGTTCCCGCCATTACAACCGGAGCAAAAAATGCTGCCGGTTCACCAGCCCGCCGGGTCATGGTCGTAAGGGCTAACACCGTGCTGGCAGTAACAGGGCCTCTCAGTACCCATTTGATCAACCGTCGTTTAACTACCCGGTCTGGCCAGGATACTCCAAAAAAGGCAACAGCATAAGCCATAATAATGATCAAACCTGAAACCAGGATATTGCTGGCGACTGCTGCCAGCCAGAAAACATACGGGTTGTCTGTTGCAAAATTGGAGCCGAATAACAAATACGGAAATGAGCCAAGAGCTGGCGCCAGAGCACCAATAATTAAGTATCCCATTCTCCTTCGACCTGAGCGGGTCCCGGTGCGGTGGTAAGCTCGTTGAAAATTCACCCAGGCCCAAATCATATTAAGTACATAAAAAACAGAAAAAATCCAGGTCAAATTGGTTCGCTGTAAGTGCGGCGCTACTACATTTTCGCTCACCAGCGGACCTACCAGCAGTGAAAACGGAATGGTCCCCAGGAAAATAAAAGAAATGATAAATGTGATCTTGATCAACCTGGTCCTGCGGCCTCTTGATGGACGGCCGGTGGTCGCTAAAACAGCATCCGAGAGCAGAACATAGGCAGCGGGCAGAAAGATGATTCCCCACCCACTGAATTTGGTACCAGCGCTCAATTGAACTGGGAGAAATTACGACATCCGCTACAGATTCTCCTACAAAGACCACAACCACGCAGGCCATGATAAACGCAAACGCGCGGGCGACCCTATCTTTTAAATTAAATGTTAAGGAATAGAGAAGCAGGGAAAAAGCTGTAATGGATATTCCAGCCGATAAAAGCTGGTTGATGGTCTGGATAAAGCCTAGTAGGTTCATATGTAAGTTGAAAAGAAAATCGCGATCTCCTGATCACGATAATACTGGTCGTTGTAACCGGAGAATTCAAAACCCAAGTTTGTAGGCGAAGTGGATTGCTGGATAATTTTTTGGCTGCATTTCCAGGGTCAGTCGCTGAAGCCGTTTTTTTCCGCACCAATCTCTAGCTGACAGAATCAAGGCACTACCCTATGCCTTTTCTGCGCTGGAGCCGATCAACCACCAGGTCCTCGATCCAGGCGCTGGCAGGGAGCCAGACCCAATTGCACACTGATATATCCCCGGATATATTCACCATCTTCGACTCAAAAGCAGTAAATTCCGGTCAGTCCAGTTATCAACCAGCTTATGATAAGTCCTGGGATAATTTACATGAACCTCTCGTGGCAGCCTGACTTCCCTGAAAGATACCTGGGTCTGGGTCTCAGTCAAATCCATGGTCATTTGCCAGACATGGTCTGTCGCATAATTATGATCCAGGGCGATCATTTTGGGGATATCAGTTGAAATTGCAGGACGTATATTCATATCACTCTTCCCGACTCAGTTACCCGGTATATCAATATATAAAAACACTGCACAGGGATCCAATTGAATTCCCTCGTTGTCAATCACAACCAGCCGCAGATAATAATTTCCCGCCTGGAGTTGAGTTGTATCCCAAAAACCAAGCATTTCATCTTCTTTGGGTAAATCCCCTGCCTGAACGGTCAGCCAGTTATTTGTATCTGCGGCAGAGATCTCAAATTTATAGAATCCGAAATTCGCAATATTAACCGTGCCTTCAATTTCCACAATGCCGCTAACAGTTGAATTGTTTTCAGGATAAGTTATCATCACTTCGTTTGCAATACATCCTGTCATTATCATATCGGTAGCGAGAGGGGGATGAGATAGATGGGGGAGTTGTGTTCGGGTCTGGGTTTGACACCAGTGTGCTGGTTGGGGTAGCCAGCAAATCAATCGTAGGCGTAGGCAAAGGATTTACTCCGGGCATAGCTGGAATGATGAAAGATACCAGTCCAAATTCTGCTGTCCCCAGAAATAACAGCACTACCAGCAAAGCTGCCGATCGATTCAGGCGCAGCTGGGCGCTTTCCTTTTCCAATCCAAAAGCCGCCGCACGCAGTTCTTCCCAGGCAAGATAGAACTTTCGAAGCTGCCAGAGCTGCCAGGGAACCCAGGACGATATAGATCAGAAATTCCAGATCTCTTAAGTATCCTAAAAATTCGTACATTATCTTTGGGGCATCAGGTCAATTCAATATCCCTGGAAAAGGATACATGACCTTGGCCCATCCCTCACAGTGACCTCAGGACTCCCCTGATCAGATTCATCATTTTAGGGTGCTAATACTTTTCCAGTCTCTATAACTTCTTCATGGGTGGTTTCTGCTTCGCCATAAAGATTGGAGCTGTTGGTAATCCCTGATAATCCCGAGGACCCGCTGACCACCATGATTAGCAACAATTACCTCGGGCACAGTAGACATACCGACTGCGTCGACGCCGGCACCAAGCAGGAATCGCAAATCAGCCGGGAGTCTCAAAGGTTGGGCCGGCCAGGCAGACATAAATCCCTTCATAAAGTGTAATATCCTGCTCTTTGGCCACAGATCGTGCCAAATCCTGCAGTTCCTTATCATAAGCCTGGCTCATATCCGGGAAACGTGTACCAAAATCTTCCAGGTTAGGGACCGCGCAGCGGATTTATGCCAGCCATTCCCAATAGGTTGAGATGATCGGTGATCAACATCGGATTACCCGGTACAAAATCCTGGTTCACTCCACCTGCCGCATTAGTGACCAGCACAATTTCAATTCCCAATCGCTGCATAACCCGGATTGGAAGGGTTACCTGGCTCATTTCATAACCCTCATAAAAATGTATCCGCCCGTTCATGACCAATACATCCTGGCCTTCAAGGCTTCCGATAACCAGCTCTCCAGCGTGTCCTTCAACTGTTGAAAGCGGCCATCCAGGGAGATCGTGGTAAGGGATGATCGTTGGGTCTTCAATGGATTCTGATAGTAATCCCAGCCCGGAACCCAGGATCATGCCAATTTTTGGTTGTGTGGATATTCTGGACCGAATTTCATCTGCAATTTTGTCCATATCCTCAATTGTGTACTTGGTTTTCATGGTTGTTGAAATCCTTTTCCAATCCTTCAGGGTGAATCACATAATTATATCATCCTGAATATCCCCCTTAAATCGGTGGAGTTCACCAGAGAAATCAGGACCTTATGACAAAACTCCCCTGAAACCATTCGCAACAGCCCCGATGTCCTCATCGGATATCCCCAGATGGATAACCAGTCGGAATTGGCGTTCTCCTGTAACCCCGGCCAGAATGCCCTGTTCTTTCAATTTCAAAGCGATTTGTCCTGCATCATTAGTTATCCCCCGGTTCAGATTGACATAAACCATATTTGTGGCAGGTTGATCATTTTCCAAAGAAATTCCCTCGATATTGCCCAACTCAACTGCAAGATTCCTTGCTCGTCGGTGGTCATCTTTTAGTTTTGGAAGATGATTTTCAAGAGCATATAAACCCGCAGCCGCTATTATACCGGCCTGTCTCATGCCGCCTCCCAGCATTTTCCGGTTTTTTCTGGCTCGGTTAATAAAATCAGTCCTTCCGCATAAAACAGAGCCTACAGGCGCACCTAAACCCTTGCTGAGACAGAACATGATCGAATCTACTGGCTTTACCAATACTGCCGGATCTACTTCTAAGGCAGCGGCGGCATTAAATATTCTTGCTCCGTCAAGGTGATACTTCAGCTGATATTCTCTGGCAATCTCTCCCACATCTAGAAGATATTTTTCACTGAGGGCAACACCACCGCAGCGATTGTGAGTGTTTTCCAGAGTGATCAAACGGGTAGGAGGATCGTGAATGTCATTCATCCGGATGGCGCCCCTGATATCATCTATTTTGATTGTTCCGTCATTTTGATTGGGAAGGATATGTGATTGAATACCACCCAGGGCGGCAATTCCGCCGACTTCATATAAAAACGTGTGCGCCTTATCGCCCAGAATGATTTCGCTCCCCCGTTCACAATGGGTCAGGATTGCTGCTAAATTCCCCATAGTCCCGGAAGGAATAAATAAACCTGCCTCCTTTCCAAGCAAACGGGCCGATTCCCTTTCAAGCAGATTGACCGATGGGTCTTCCCCGTAAACATCATCACCCACTTCTGCCGTGGCGATCACCTCGCGCATTTCGGGAGTTGGAATTGTTACCGTATCTGAACGGAGGTCAATCATCGTTACTGGCTCCTTATGATTTGTTTTTCAGTCTTTCCAGGATCTTTTCCAGATCATCAGGCAGAGATGCTTCAAAGGTTCTTTTTTGGAATTCTCCAGGGATCATGATCGAAAGCTGATTGGCATGCAAGAATTGCCTATTGACATCTAGGGTGGGTTTTTTCCTGCCATAAACGGTATCTCCCACGACCGGACAACCCACAAAACCCAAATGGACCCTGATCTGATGGGTCCTGCCGGTAAGTATGGATATCCTTATAAAAGTATGTTCTGGAAATTCCTGAATGGTGCCGTATTCACTGATAGCTTCTTTTCCATCCCTGTCCAAAACTGGCCCCATTCGCTGGCGGAATTTTGGATCTCGCCCAATTGCAACCTCAATCCTTCCCTGGGGTGTGGGCGGGCGTCCATCAACCAGGGCCAGGTACACTTTATCAACTTTTCGGGAACGGAACTGTTCCTGTAGGAATTGGTGGGTTCGATCATTCTTTGCCAGAATAATTACCCCCGAAGTATCTTGGTCCAGCCTGTGAACCAAGCCCGGTCTCTTAACGCCTCCAACTCCTTCGATTTCTGGCGCATAACCAAGCACTGCCTGAACCAGGGTCCCTGTTGGGTGCCCCAGGGCGGGGTGAACAACCATGCCAGGCGGTTTATTTACAACAATCAGATCTAGATTTTCAAAGATAATATCCAGGGGGAATGTTTTCCGGCTCAAGGCTGGTTTCCCTGGCCGGCGGTATAAGGACTTCCACCTCAGTTCCGGGAGTTATTGTCTCTGATTTTTTAACGACCGGGATGCCTTCAATAAAAACTCCCCCTTGTGAAATGATCTTTTGGATATATGAACGGGAGATATCATCCAACTCCTGGGCTAAAAATTTGTCGAGCCTGAGTTCTTGGCCAGATGTATTTTGAAGGATCAGGGGTTCTTCACTCATCCTGTTGTTCATCCTGATGTTTCCGCTCCTCGATCCACATTCCAATCAACAAGACAACAACTCCCATGGTTATGCAGGAATCTGCCACATTAAAGACTGGGAATCTACCCACCGAGACAAAATCTGTCACAAAACCGCGTAACAAACGATCCGTCAAATTACCCATTGCGCCAGCCATTTGAAGACTGAGTGCTAACCGAAAAAAGTAATCCGATTGAGGGATGGTTGGAAAATAGATTATTATTAAAGCGATTATCACAAAGGCAAGGACCATAAAAACGCCATTCATGCCCTGAAATATTCCCAAATGCAGCCCCGGTATTATGCCAATTTACTACTCGCACATAAGGAGCTAACCACTCTATCGGCATCCAGGTTTCATTATATGCCAGGTTTGCTCTGACCAGGGATTTGGTCCATTGATCCAGAATCACCAGCGCAAAAGAGATTGGCAGTAAAAACGCATAGGCTGATAAATATTTTTTCAAACTACCCTCCATTTTCAGCTAACTACCCCATTTTACCGTAGAAATACCTCTGCACTCGATCGGATTAGTCAGCTCTACCCCTGGATAAACCCACCAGAAGGGGATATTTATTGCCCTAGAAAAACCTTGAGCAGGCTGGAAAGTACATGCTATAATTCTCGAAGGTAACTTAAAATGAATGAACCTGTTCTGGTTTTAAACGGGAATTACGCGCCAATTAATGTTTGTTCAACCCGCCGGGCGATGTGTTTGATCCTGGTCGGGAAAGCCAACATGATCATGGACGGACGCGGTGTGGTGCGGACTGTTTCCAGATCATATCCGAAACCTTCAATCATCCGTTTATATAAAGTTGTAAAACGGCCCCGGGCCAGTGTGAAATTATCCAAACAGGAAATCTTCGGGCGAGATCAATTTAGATGTCAATATTGTGGTCAACAGGCCCGTAATTTGACAGTTGATCACGTACTGCCTCAGCATCTGGGAGGGCTATCAACCTGGTCAAACCTGGTTACTGCCTGCGCTGCCTGCAACCATAAAAAAGGGGGGTTTACCCTGGCACAAGCTGGTTTAAAGCTTCGAAAAATGCCAGAAAAACCGCCCAAGTCAGCGTTGTATTTGTTCCGAAAGTATTTAAATATCTACCAGGAATGGGAACCCTATATCCAGGGTTGGTAAAAAAGACCTAGTTTACCCTCATATCTATTTCCAAAAAATCTTCTGCCAGGAACACATTCCCGGAGAAGGTTTTTTTTGCCTCATTCAACAGGGATTCTGCTGATCCACCGTCATGGAAACCATAATGGATCAGATAGAGGGATTTCACACCACTTTGGGAGGCAATTTCACCCGCCTGGGCAGCCGTCGAATGTCCAAAAAACGGACCAGCAGCTTCATGGATCAACACATCAGCACCATCTGCCAGGCTGGCAATTTGAGGTATAGGATTTGTGTCTGCCGAATAAGCACAGACAAAGTTCCCTTCAGGATATTCAATTCTCAGTCCCACGGTTGGGATCATGTGTTCAGCCGGTGACGACCTGATCCGAAATTCGTTTGTGTCCAGTACCTGAGCGAGTTCGTCCAGGGGGATCACCTTTAACTCGATCGGGTACATTCCAGCCCACTCGTCCCAATCGAACAAATCCATCAGCAATTTCACACGGGTGATGGAATGTTCTGAGCCATGAATTGTAAGTTTCTCTTTCCGGCCCAATAGCCACATATCCATCAAAAAATTAGGTAAACCTGAAACATGATCGGCATGAAAATGGGTGATGATCAAATTTTTTATTTCTTCGTGGTTGATACCGGCACCTTTTAATCGCAGGGTTGAATTGGCAGCACAATCCACCAATATTGAGGATCGCTCTCCTTTGATAACCAGGAAGGAGTTGCCATGCCCTTCAAAAGCAACCGCACTGGCGCTGCCCAGGAAGATCAATTTCGCCATAAAAACACCTCTCTTATAATCTTATCCTCCAAAGATTTTCAGGGCAACCACAGGGGTGATAAATACCTCCAGGAAGGCTGCTGCCAACAGAAGTGGAATTATCACAAACAGCACCATCCTGGTCCATTCAGCCAGTGACCTGACCCAGGCCTCTCCTATGGAATGCTCTTTATTGGGAGATACCAGGGTCAATCCCAGGCGTATTATCAAAGCTCCAGTAAGGATGATTGCTGGGATTTCAACAATACCGTGAGGAATGACAAATCCTGCCAGGAATTTCCACGGTTCAAGACCTGTTTGTCCTGCCACGGCTGCAAAATAGCCGATGATACTGAAGGGAAGGACCAGGACAATGATTCCCAGGACACCAAAGGAAAATATTCCCATTAAACTTGCCAGGCTTATAGCTCTCAAATTCTGCCAGAATATTTGCCCGATCCCTTCCACAGAGAAAAAGCGAATGGGTCCAACTTCATCTATACCGGTTACCAATCCCATTTCAAGATTATCCCAATCCAACAGTCCGGCAGGTATTGAAAATACCTCGGCCTGAGAGCTTCCAACCACCCAGGAGCCTACCGAAAACAACAAGGCCAAAAGGATTGGCCAGCGAAGGTCAATCAGCGTATTCCAAACATTGAGCCGCCACCAGGAGTGAGTTGATTTTTTCTCCCCCACAAATGCACTCTTAAAAACTTGCCAGGCCCACTGCAAATTCAACGTATCCAATTCGCGCCCTAATAGATCCTCACGATTAAAGTGGGCGATCCCGGTTCTGATCAACAACCAGGCAATGATTGCCTGTCCGAATATCGCCCACCAGAGCACCTGATATCGAGCCCAGAACATGATCATGCTTTCCCCGACCAGCAGCATAGCCATCGGGATGATAATAAATGAAGCCAGCAAGTTTGATGCCCGCACAGATGTAGTTTGAGAGGAAATCACTACTGCCCCGCTGACCATAACCAATGATTGAACTACCGCCAAGGCTATGACCTGGAATAAGAGGATAGTATCAGGAATCCAACCGATCTGCCGGTAAACACCTATTAAATAAACACTAATTCCCAGGAAACTGCCTATCAGGGGAGGAAACATAACTGCCATCAACTTGCCCATGTATAACTGCACGTCGGTTAATGGACTGCTCAGCAGCGGTTCTATGCTTCTCCGTTCCTTTTCTCCCACAAAACTTTCCAGGGCAATAACCAGGGAAACAGATATCGGGAAAAAACCTACCACCATCAAAGGAATGGGATCAGGCGATCGGCAATTAATGGAGCACCATATTTGCCAACAAAATCCACAGCTTGTTGGGCTGTGAAATTCATCAGGCCCGGGAAAAATATTGTCAGAATGATTATGGGAGCAATGATCCGCCAATCCCTGAACTGGTCCCGTACTTCACGGCGAGTGATAATCCAGGCTTTCTTAAGATTAGTCCACATGCTGGATTGCCTCCCCGGATTTTTGGTTAACTGCCCGGAGGTAAACCGATTCCAAACTGCGTTCGATTTCTTCCAGTTTTACAACCGCAAAATCAGCTGCCAATAAATTCTTCAGAAGCAGCGGATTAATTTCCTGAGGGGAAGCTGTTTGATATATTAACCAGTCAGAACCTTTATCCATAACATCCAATCAGGGGGCAAGGGCAGCTGGCGATTATTAAGACTTTCTTTGAAAGTTATCCGGTATTCCGCGGGACCAAGCAGCTGTTGTTTTAATTCTGAGGAAGTTCCCAGGGCAATGATCCTGCCGGCCCGGATAATGGCAATTTTATCCGCCAGCTCTTCCGCTTCCGCGAGGTTATGAGTGCAGACAATGATAGCTCGATCTTCTGATCGCAGTGTTTTAATGGCATTCCTGACCAGCCTGGCGCTGGCTGGGTCCATGGCTGAAGTCGGTTCATCCAATAATAGAACCGGGGGAGAATGAAGCAGGGAACGAGCCAGAGACAATTTTTGTCTCATTCCCTTGGAAAATTTTCCGATCCTGCGATCCCTGGCATCCAATAAATCAAATTTTCCCAGCAGATAGAGTATTCTTTCTTTTCGGATGGATTCATCCATATCATAGATCTGGCCGAAAAAATCCAGGTATTCGATCAGGTGCATCCGTTCATATAAACCATGGTCTTCGGTCAGGACACCCACAGCTGATCTGACATCGCCAGGATTGGTGAGAACATCATAACCGGCAACCCGGGCAGTTCCCTGACTGGGCCGAAGTACAGTTGTCAACATCCTGATAGTGGTGGTTTTTCCTGCCCCATTGGGTCCCAGCAAAGCCAGCACTTCGCCGGCTTTTACATGAAGGCTGACATTATCAACAGCCAGGAAATCGTTAAAATATTTGGTAAGATTCTCGGTTACGATCATTCCTCTAATATTTCTCCTCGATACCTTTTCTGTAACCTTGTCAGCAGCAGGCTGGCTGCAATGACAACCAGGAGCATAAATGCCTGGTTGAGATTAACTCCCTGATATGAAGAAACGTCCAACCTCAGGAATTCCAACCCAACCCTGCCAACGCCATAGAATATCAGGTATACCAGAAAAATGCCCCCAGACACCAAACGATTTTGATATTTCCTGCCGATATAAAGCAATAAAACCATATTAAGCAGACTCCAGAGAGTCTCATAAAGGAATAAAGGATGGTAAGTTGATATTTGAGAATATCCTGAAAGCCGGTGCTGGGAATCTATCGTGATAGCCCAGGGCAGATTGGATGGCAAACCATATACTTCCTGATTGATAAAATTCCCCCATCTCCCGAAGGCCTGGGCAAGCGCCAGCCCTGGCGCAAGGATATCCAACCAGGCTGCTGCCTCAACCTTTTTCGCTCGGGCATACAAGATCAAAGCCGCCGATCCGCCAAGCACCGCGCCAATGATCCCTATACCGCCTTTCCAAATGGCAATAGCTTCCAGGAGGTGTGTCAGATAATAGTGGGTAGTGATCCCGCGAGCCACCATGGATTGGGGAGGAGTGAAGATATGCCAGATCCGCGCTCCGATCACACTGCCAACAAATATCCAGGGCAGGGCGTCCAATAAAAAATCAAGCCTGGTATTTCTCCTGGCAGCTTCCCTCGAAACCAGAATTATTGCTGCCAAAATTCCTATAATGATTACGATGCCGTAATAATGAATGGTAAACGGTCCCAGATTAAATCCTGTTGGCATAAATTATCCTTCAGATATAGTAATAGGAGTTTTACACAGACAGTTTATTTCCCCGCTACAAGTTTTCCCCAAACTCTTCATCAGAGGAAATAAACACCTCTCTTTCGATTCCACTTCCTTTCGATTGACCGACATATCCCAGGTTAGATAACTGATCCATTAAACGGGCTGCCCGGGGATAGCCAATCCTCAATTTGCGCTGAATAAGTGACGTAGAAGCGCGTTGGGAATCTCTCACAATCCTGAAGGCATCTTTAATTAAATCATCATATTCATCCAGTTCAGTTGATTCATTAATGACTTTTTCCCAGGGAGCCAGATCCAGTTCTTCCGGTTCGAGATCAGAAAGATCACTCCAGGCTTTTATGACCCGATCCAATTCTTCCGGGGTCACCATGCAGCCCTGGGCGCGAATCGGACTGTTCGCTTCTGGAGACAGGAACAGCATGTCGCCATTGCCAAGCAGTGATTCGGCTCCGTTCATGTCCAGAACCACCCGGGAATCCACAGAAGAAGCCACCGCGAAGGACATCCTGGCGGGGAAATTAGCTTTGATCAGCCCGGTGACAACGTCGGTGCTCGGCCGCTGGGTAGCTACAACCAGATGAATTCCAGTGGCCCGAGCCATTTGGGCCAGACGGACAAGACTGAATTCCGTTTGAGCCGGAGCCATCATCATCAGGTCTGCCAATTCATCGATCATGACCACGATTCTGGGAAGGATCTCTCCACCCTTTCTCCGGCTGACTTTTCTATTATAGGTATCAATATTCCTGGAACGTGTTTCATCCAGAACCTGGTAGCGGCGGTCCATTTCAGCCACCACCCACTGCAGAACGCCCAGGATTCTTTCCAGGTTGGTTTCCACTTTGCCATACAAATGAGGCAATCCATTGAACCTGACCAGCTCAACCATCTTGGGATCGATCATCACCAATTTGAGTTGTTCCGGAGAATTATTCATTACCAGGCAGGTTGTAATGGACGTTATGCAAACTGATTTTCCAGATCCAGTTGTGCCTGCAATGAGCAGGTGGGGCATGCTGGCCAGATCGGCAACAACCGGTTCACCTGAAACGTCACTGCCCAGGGCAATAGCCAGGGGGCTGTCAACATTATAAAAAGCATCGGATTCCATCACCGAACGCAGCCGAACCAGGAATGATTTTTCATTGGGAACTTCAATTCCCACATAGGATCTGCCTGGTACCGGGGCTTCAATTCGAAGCTGTTTGGCTGATAAAGCCAGGGCCAGATCTTTTTTCAAGGACGTTATCCGTGAAACACGGACCTTTTTTCTTTCATCATCGGCTTCTTCGTCAGAACCATTTAAATAGCCCGGCTTGACCGCAAATTGAGTAACTGTGGGTCCAACCTGGAAGCCAACTACCTGGGAGGGAATGCCAAACTCAGCCAGGGTTTTTTCGATCAGACCGGCAGAAGTGTTTATATGTCTTTGGTTGGGTTTAAATGCTTTTCCGGTAATTAACAGGTCCAGGGACGGCAATCCCTGTTCGCGGGGGGGTGAATCAACAACTCCCTCTGGTCTTGCATCTACTTTGAATTGTTTCCGGAATTCTGGCGGAACACTTCGTTTACGTTTTTTGGCCCCTAGTTTGTCCGGGTCCTGGACTGGTAATTCGGCAGGAATATCCAGCTCCAGCTGATCCACTTCACCTGAGATTGATTCCGATTGCATAGACTGGAGCTGCTGCTTGAACCGGTTAGTCCATCCCAAGCCAATGATGCCCCCGAGGAATGCCCCCAGGAATGCTAGCACGCCTGTCCAAAATAACCCTATCACACTCGAGAATGCCTCAACCAGCCCCCAACCCACCAGTCCTCCGTCCAACCCTGTCCGGGCCCGATTGAGAGAGTGACCGCCAAGCACTGAAAATAAGGAGATTAGAGCAAAGACAGCTCCTTCCAGTGCAAATATCCTCACCCAAATAACCGAAAAGGGTTCTCCGATTTGCTGTCTTAACATCCAGATACCCAACACGAAACCGGATGCGATCACAAATATACTGCCCCAGCCCACTCCCAGGCGAAGCAAGTAAGCCCAGCGCAGCAACGCTGATCCGGCAACAAGCCCGGGAAAGAGTGTGGCTATCAGGGTCATTATAGATAGAGCCAGGAGTAAAATGCCCCCGATATCCCAGCTGTAATTCTTGAGACGATTCCAGGTTCCCTGAAAGGATTTGTTCTGATTTGCAAGGGCATCCAGAATATCTTTGATATTGCGAGGATCCTGATTACCTGCCACTAATTCTCCTGCGGAAGACCAGATTTAGTTTGAGAATTCTGAATAAATGACGCCATAACAATACCAGCTAAAATAAGTATAGCACCAATTAATTTTACGCCTGAGGGTATCTCACTCAAGAAAAAATAAGCCAGAATAGTTGATCCAATTGGCTCACCGAGCAAGTTCACTGCGACATATCCTGTTGGAAGATATTTTAATGACCAATTAAATATAGAATGGCCGATGAGTTGGGCAACTATAGCCAGCAGCAGCAGCCAGCTATAAACTTTAACGGGATAAACGGGCGGAATTCCAACCGTGAAGAGCATAGTTAATACCAGAAATACTGCTGAAGCACTAAATAGCAGAAAAATATAGGGGGTCAGAGAGATTTTTGCACGCAGGCG
>PVMK01135486.1_pt1 | contig 19872 bp, 18 predicted proteins | sample 1853481 | NCBI WGS metagenome assembly PVMK01 (sample SAMN08533507, study PRJNA380276) | Marine sediment metagenome, whole genome shotgun sequencing project. | reverse complement strand
GAAATCCTCGACGACACCGGTCAGCCGTGTGTCCTCGTTGTTGTCGGGTTCGTTCTGGCTGATAAAGATTTTCTCCGGTCGTACCGCGATACAGACTCTTGTACCCTTCTCCGGCGGATGATCGCTGAGCGCCGACAGGTTGGCACCGGCTTCGTCTGACTCGACTGTGATCCGATTATCATTGATCTCGTGGACGATGCCTTCAAACATGTTGATGGTGCCGACGAAATCGGCAACGAATCGATTGACGGGATACTCGTAAACTTCCTTCGGCGAACCGATCTGCTCGAATCTGCCTTGTTCCATCACAGCGATTCGGCTGGAAAGGATCATCGCCTCTTCCTGATCGTGGGTGACGACAACAAACGTGATGCCAAGCTCATCCTGAATGTTCATCAATTCAAACTGGGTTTGTTCACGCAGCTTTTTGTCCAGCGCCGCAAGCGGTTCATCCAGTAACAGGACCTTTGGTTGTTTCACTAACGCGCGCGCGAGGGCCACTCGCTGGCGTTGTCCGCCTGAGAGTTGATTCGGTTTGCGGGATGCAAATTGCTCAAGTTGTACCAGCTTCAGGATGTCATGTACGCGCGTACTGACTTCAGATTTTGCCACACCATCTTTTTGTAATCCGTAGGCGATATTCTTTTCAACAGTCATGTGCGGGAAGATTGCATACGACTGGAACATCATGTTGACCGGGCGCTCATAGGGCGGCATTTCCGTGATATCGGTGCCGTCGAGAAAAATACGACCTGATGTGGGTTCCTCGAAGCCTGCCAACATACGTAACAGTGTCGTCTTGCCGCAGCCCGATCCGCCAAGAATAGAGAAAAGTTCGCCGCGCTTAATTTGCAGGTTTACAGAATCGACTGCAACGAAGTCACCAAAATGTTTGCTGACGTTCTGTACATCAATGAATGCACCAGCGTTGTCGTTTTTACCGGCCATATTGTTATTCTTTTAACGAGCGAACTTGTCAGATACCGCTTTTAACCCGGGCAAAAGCGCGTGTTCTTGGCCGCTCCTGTTTCGGATCTGCGCTTACTACCGGATACATGATATCCCACGTCTCCTTGTCCGGGTAAATTGCAGCGTCGTTGAGGATTTCAGGATTGATAAACTCGCGCGAAGATTTGTTTGAGTTCGCATAGTTGACTTCATTGACGATATCCGCGGCGATCTTCGGGCGCATCAAAAAGTTAATGAAAAGGTACGCATTGTCTTTGTGTGGCGCATCGGTCGGTATATACAGACCATCGACCCACAGCCCGGATCCCTCTTTCGGCATCGTGTAACGCAGTTCAATATCAATTCCAGCATCTCTTGCGCGTTTCGCGGCCGTTGCGTAGTCCCCGGACCAGCTCATAGCGACGCATACTTCCTGGCTCGGCAAATCAATCTGCATTTTTTGATTGCTGAAATAGCGAATATAGGGTCGTACCAGCTTGAGCTGCGCTTCGGCTGCGGCAAGGCTTTCATCGTCAACGGCATTGGGATCTCGTCCAAGGTAGGCGAGAACCATCGGGAACATGTCTGTCGGGCCATCCAGCAAGGTCACGCCGCAGTCAGCAAGTTTGGCAACAACTTCCGGGTCAAAAAGAACGTCGCCGCTATCCATGGGGTGATTCGGCAAGCGTTCACGAACAAGCTCGACATTCCAGGCGTAACCGGTCGTTCCCCAGTGATACGGAACTGAATATCCCCGTGTATTCACATACGCATCAGTTTTCTCGATCATCTCCTGATCGAGATGTCGAATGTTGTCGAGGCGTGAGTAGTCGAGCTTTTCGTAGACGCCGATTGGTGTCAGGCGTGATGAGAACTGGCTGCTGTGCACGACGACGTCATAGCCACTACTCCCGGCGAGCATCTTGACGTCAACGACCTCCGACGAATCATACAGATCGTAGTTCACCTTGATGCCATATTCAGCCTCGAACTTTTCAATGGTGTCCGGGGCAATATAGTCCGCCCAGTTGTAGACATTGACGACTTTCTCATCATTGCTTGCAGAATTCCTGTTGGTGCCACAGGCGCACAACAACAGAGTCGTTGCGACAACGCAGGCACGTAGAGAATTTTTCCTGGCAGCATTCATGCCCGATTGATTTCAACACCTGTCAGTGTCGAAGACAATGGAATTAGATCAAATGCACGGATCGTCGAAGATCCTACATGTCATCCAGACCACGCTTCAACAGGCTGCGTGCGATGATCAGTCGTTGAATTTCGCTCGTACCTTCCCAGATCCTGTCGACCCGCAATTCACGGAAGAACCGCTCGGCGACGTTTTCCCGCATATAACCCCGGCCGCCGAATATCTGTACTGCACGGTCGGCCACACGATTGGCCATTTCTGAGACGAACAGCTTCACCATCGAACAGCGGTTGTGCATCGATTTCAGGTTTTCGCCACGATCATTGGCCGCTGCCGCTTCAAAGGTCATAAGACGGGCTGCCCACAGTTCGCTGGCACTGTCGGCGAGCATGAACTGGATCGCTTGCTTTTCACTCAACGGTGCTCCATCCACTATGCGGCCCTGTGCGAATGCAGTGGCCTCCTCGATCAATCGGGCAGCCGCGCCACAACAGCGTGCACCGATCATCAGGCGCTCGTGCCGGAACCAGCTTTTCGTGAATGCCATACCGTCGCCTGGTTTGCCAACACGCCGGTCTGCTGGCACAGTAACATCTGCAAATCGATAGGTTGGATGGTGGGCCGCATAGGTGTGACTGAATAGCGGTGACGCGATCATTTCGACACCGTCGGTTCCCTGGTCGACCAGGAATAACGCTGCATCATTTTCATCGGGTATGCGCGCCTGGAACCAGAAGAAATCAGCGAGGTTGGCGCTGGTGACGTACCATTTTTCACCATTCAAAACATAGGTGCCATTGTCTTCAGTTGCGGTCGCTTCAAGCGCGGAAACATCTGAGCCAGGCCCGGATTCGGTGATGGCGTAGCAGTCTTTTAACTCGCCGTGCATCATCGGCAATGATGTATTTTTCGATCTGCGCTTCGGAGCATGCTTCGAACATCCATTTCTGTGGCTCGGAGAAACACCAGGAAAGGGCATTTGTTACCCGGCCGAGTTGCTCCCAGACGGCTACCTGTTCAACCAGCGGCAATTCCAGGCCGCCGTATTTTTTGGGTACATCCATGGCGCTGAAACCTAGATCGATCGCGCGTGCTTTGTTTCGTTTGGTTATTTCGGGCGGGCAACACTCCCTCGTTCATTTCCGCTTCTACTTCATGTGGCTGCAGGTATTCGTCAGCATACGATCTTGCGCGTTGCTGCCATTCAATGGCGCTATCGCTCAGTTGTATCTTCAACTCAAGGGTCTCGCTCTTTTGGATAGTGATCGGGGAACACTGCGTGCAGGTAACTGTAGATCGATTTCATCGCAGTGCCGCGGTTGAATGTTTTCGGGTGAATCAGGCAGGCCAGCCACAGGCCGTCAGTCATGGATGTCAGTACGTCGGTAACAGTCTGTGCATCGATATCAGTGTAATTGCCCTTCACCAATTATTTTCTCGGCAAGGTCCAGCATGATTTCATCGTACTTTTGCTCATAGGTTGCACAAATCTTGCGGTAGGTCGGGCACTGCTTTCGCCTCGCCCCAAAAAGCGAACCAGACAGCGAGTTTCTTGCGGTCGCAGACGGATGGTTTGACGTCCATTTCCATGAGTGCAAGTAGTTTTGCTGCAGCTTGCGGCGGCGATTTCGCAACGGTCTGCATGAACTCGTTGTCGTAATCCTCAAACAGGTAAATGAGCGTCTCTTTGAGCAGGTTGTCCTTGCTTTTGAAGTGCAGGTTAACAATGCCCTGCGACAGCCCGGCTTCGCTGGCCACGTCGGCCAGCGTCATGCTGCCGAGGCCTTTATTGGAGATGCACTTTATTGTCGCATCGAGCAGCTGTTGCTGTCGCCGTTCCTTCGACAGTGCCCGCCGGCTTATTTTTTCTCTGGCAATGACCATGTATGGAAACTCGCTGATTATTCAACACCTTATGTGCAGGTGGCGCACTTAAGGTATTGTTAACGCAGTAGATTGTGCCATAAAATGAATGAGTATTCATTCATTTTTCTGGACTTTGGCCCCACCCCCATGAGATTCTAGGCCTGCAACAGGTCAACCGGAGGCCCTATGAGGTCGCTCGTAAAATCCAATCAGCATTTTCGTAAAGCGATTACAAAATTGCCGCTCGGTGTGTCATCGAACTTCCGTTACTGGGGCGATGACAAAACGATTTACGTCAAGCGCGGCAAAGGTGCGCGGCTCTGGGATATCGATGACAACGAATACATCGACTACCGGCTGGCGTATGGCCCGACGATTCTCGGTTATGCAGATTCGCGGGTGGACGATGCCGCTCGCGCGGGAATCGAAGTTGGCGGCGTGTTTGCGTTGGGCACTGAGCTTGAGTACGAAGTGGCAGTAAGAATCAGCAACATGGTGCCGGCAGCTGAGTTGGTGCGATTTTCCAATTCCGGTACGGAAGCCGTAATGGCTGCGTTGAGAATTGCACGTGCATACACCGGCAAGGATGGACACATTATCCTGGAAGGTGGCTACCATGGTTTGTTTACCGAGGTGCTCTGGTATACCGAAGTAGAAGACTGGAAACCGCAGGATGGTGCCCCGGAGGTCCTGCCCTATGGTGAGGGCGTTCCCGAGTTGATAAAACCACTTTTTCATGCGGTGCCGCTTAACGATGCAAATGCCGTCGAGGAGGTTCTCAGGAAAAACCACCAGGACATCGGCGCGTTCCTTATCGAACCAATCATGGGCAATTGCTGTGGACTGACTGCGACGGCAGAGTATCTTGCTGACGTTCGGGCACTTTGTGACAAATACAACGTCGTGCTGATCATTGACGAGGTAAAGACAGGCTTCAGAGTAGCGAAGGGTGGCGTACAGGAACTATTCGGCGTCAAATCTGATATCTGCACATTCGCGAAAGCGCTTGGCAATGGCTACCCGATTTCGGTCGTAGCGGGTCGCGAGGAAATCATGCGCAAAGTCGGCGACGGCGTCGTGCATGGCGGGACCTTCACGGCGCATTCTGTCGCGTTGGCCGCTGCCAACAAGACCCTGCAAATCCTCGATGAAACTGATGCGCTGGCAACCATACAAAAGTACGGCGAAGACCTGCAGGCAGGACTGAGCGGGATTCTTACGAGCAGAGGAATCGAACATTGTTTTGTCGGGCACCCGTCGATGATGGGCTTGTTCTTTAGCGACAAGGCACCGGTGGACTACCGCGACTGGGTAAACACGAATTACGAGTTCTACGATTCACTGGCGCCAGAGCTACACGAACTGGGCATCCTGGTCGAACCCGATTCCAGGGAGCCATGGTTTATGTGTGAGGCTCATGATGTGAAATGCCTTGCTGAAACACTGGACAAATTTGAGACAGCGGTGGACATTACGATGAAAAAAGCAAACACAAAGGAAGGCAGTTTGCGGAGCGCATGAGCAACAAAAACGTCGCAACAAGCGACTGTAAAACACCCTTTAGGACGATAAGCCAGAGCGATTTGAATCGATGAAAACATACGATGCCATAGTGGTGGGGGCCGGACACAACGGCCTTACCAATGCTGCCTATCTTGCCAAATCCGGTCTCGACGTTTTGTGCGTGGAGAAAAACGAATACATAGGTGGCGCGACGGTTAGCCGCAATCTCTACAAAGACTGGATTTACTCAAACTGTTCTTATGTTTGCAGCCTGTTGCGGCCGGAAATCTTTCGTGATCTGGAGCTTGCCAAACATGGCTTGCAGGTAACGCCATATGGTGGCGGCACTGTCTTCATGGAAAATGGCGACTATCTGGGCAGTTACCCGGATGCAGAAGTGCACTACCGTGAATATGCGCGGTTTTCCAAAGCGGATGCGGACGCCTATGAAAGATACGAGGCCGACACAATGCGCCAGTGTCGCTTTATTCGTGACTTCCTGCTGCGCACCCCGCCTGATCCAACCTCGTTCAAACCCAAAGATCTGAAAGAGCTGGCCCACCTGGGTGCCAAGTTTTATGAAATGGGTGAACAACGCATGTACGACACGATCCGTTTCTGGACGATGAGTGTCGCTGAATATCTTGATGAATATTTTGAGACTGACGTCATTAAGGCTGCATTGTCTGGAAGCGGCATTATTGGCACAGCACTTGGTATTCACTCCCCGGGGACCGCTTACGTACTGCTGCACCACAAGATGGGCGACGTGGATGGCAACATTGGCGCATGGGGCTACGCACGGGGTGGCATGGGGTCCGTGGCTGAAGCCATCAGCAAATCGTTTCTGTCTTATGGTGGTGAGCTGCGCACCGACGCCGGCGTCGAGCAGATCATCGTCAAGAACGGCAAGGTTAAGGGAGTCGCGTTAACCAGTGGTGAAGAGATCGATGCACGAATCGTTGTTTCCGCGATGGATGTCAAGCGCACCTTCCTGAAATGCATGGACAAGAGCGATCTGGATGAGGATTTCTACAACCAGGTCAAGAATTTCAAGATTCGTGGCTCATCCGGAAAGCTCAATATTGCACTGGATGGACTGCCAACATTTCCGGCGATGCCAAAGGGCAGCACGTTAATCGAAGGCGATATGCATTTTATTGATTCCATGGAACGCATGGAGCGCGCCTATGACGACTGGAAGGATGGCACCTGGTCAAAGGATCCATACGTCGACATGGTTATCCCCACGCTTTCCGACCCAACCATGGCGCCCCCCGGTAAACACTTCATGAGTTGCTTCGTGCAGTATTGTCCGGCCAAAGTTGAGGGCCGCGAGTGGACTGATGATGAACGTGATCAGTTTGGCCAGACAGTAATCAACCAGATCGCCGATTACAGTCCGGACTTCAAAGATCTCATTCTGCATGTCGAGGTTCGGACACCGCAGGACATTGAAAACGAAGCAGGCCTGACCGAAGGTAATATCTTCCATGGCGAATTAACCATGGACCAGATCATGTTCAACAGGCCCATACCTGGCTATGCCCAGTATCGAGGGCCAGTAGGCGGATTATATATGTGCGGCTCGAGCACGCACCCGGGAGGCGGCGTTATGGCTGCACCCGGCTGCAACGCCGCTCGTGAAATTCTCCATGATCTCAAGCGACCGGATGTTACGCCGGCCAACTTTGGTGACGACTGATGAGTGAGAGATACGATGCAATCGTTGTTGGGGCAGGTCATAACGGACTTGTATGTGCATCATTGCTCGCCAGGGCGGGCAAAAAGGTGCTGGTTCTTGAAGCCAACGAACAGGTTGGTGGCGCAGCCGTAAGCAGGTCTTTCGCCGAAGGCTACTCGGTGTCAGCCTGTGCACATCTGCTGTACCAGTTGCAGCCACAGGTGAAAAAGGATCTTGGCCTGAAGTTTGATCTGGCAGCAGACCGAATCGGCACCGTCGCGCTCGCACCCGATGGCAACCACGTTCGCCTGAACGGTGACGAGATTTTCGGCGTCAGCGATGAAGATGCGGTGAGCTACAAAGATTTTCGACGACGCATGACGCGCTTCGCAGACCTCCTTAAAACGTTCCTCAACAAGTCACCGCCCCGTCTGGGCAAAGACGCAAGTAAAGCAGATTTGTTCACGCTCGCGCAGCTCGGCTTTGACCTGCGCCGACTTGGCAAAACAGAGATGCGGCAATTCCTGCGCCTTATCGGCATCAATATTTTCGATGAACTTGAAGAGCGTTTCCAGAATCCTGTTTTGAAGGGTGCGCTAAGTGTCGACGCTGTGCTCGGCACACATCTCGGACCAAGATCGCCGAACACCATACTGACCTACCTGTACCGGCTGGCCGGATCGCACGGAACGCTGAGTATGCCGGCGGGAGGAATGGGGACGGTTTCGAATGCGCTGGCGCAATCCGCAAGAGATAACGGAGCAACCATTCGCACCGGTATGCGAGTCAAAAAGATCGTCATTGAAAATGGCCGTGCCGCCGGTGTGGAAACGGAAGATGGTGAGTCATTCTCAAGCTGGCTGGTTGTGTCCAATGCCGATCCGAAAACAACGATTATGGACCTGGTTTCAGCACGTAACGTCGAAACCGGTTTTACACACCGTGTTCACCACATTCGTTCCCGAGGGTAATGCCGCGAAATTGCATCTTGCTCTGGATGGCTTGCCAGATATCAGCTGGCATTGATAAACGGGAATACGGTGATCGTTTCGTGATAGCGCCGGATCATCACTACGTTGAGCGAGCGTTCAACCATGCCAAGTACGGGTGAAACCTCTTTGCACCCCGGTATTGGAAATCACCTTTCCGAGTTTTCGCGACACAACCTTGGCGCCGACCGGTAAACATGTGATGTCTGCCATCGTGCAGTACGCACCGTACGATCTTAAAGAGGGCTGGTCCGACAAGACACGTGATGCGTTTACGGAAGTGGCTATCGACAAGCTTGCCGAGTATGCGCCGGATATTCGTAGCCGCATTACTGCAACGGAAATGCTGACGCCGGCCGATATCGAGCAGCAATTCAATATTGCCGGTGGACACTGGCATCACGGTGAGCTGACACTCGATCAGTTCCTGTTTACCCGGCCCGTGGGCGGTGCGGCTCAATACGCAATGCCGCTGGATGGACTCTATCTGTGTGGTGCCGGCGCACACCCGGGTGGTGGAGTGAGTGGTGCGGCCGGCAGAAATGCCGCACGCAGCATATTGAAACGGGAGAAATCAGCATGACAATCCAGGAAGTCGAACAGGCCCGCTTCAAGTCACCATTTTATCCGCGGCAGGCAGAACTCGACCGCCTCAATCGCTGGCATGAATGGAAAGGCTACTCCAGCGCAGACGGTTTCTTCGACACGACGCTCGAGTACTTCGCAATTCGCAATAGCACGGGTGTTTTTGATCTGACGCCGATGACCAAGTACCGGATCACTGGTCCCGACAGTCTTGAATTTCTGAATCGGCTCGTCACGCGCGATATGCGCAAGATCAAGCCGGGTCGCGTGGCTTATGCCGTGTGGTGCGATGATGCAGGACAAGTGATTGATGACGGCACCATTTTTCATCTCAGGGAAGGTGAATACCGGCTGTGCTCGCAAGAGCGTCATATGGCCTGGTTTCAGGCAGCAGCCATTGGCATGGACGTGTCGATTGTCGACGAAACACATGACATAGCCTCTCTGGCTATTCAGGGGCCGACGTCATTCAGTATTTTGCAAAAGATGGATCTCGATGGACTCGAAAAGCTGAAAATGTTCGGCCTCACACATTTCGATTTCGAGGGCACCGAACTCATGGTTTCGCGCACGGGTTTTACGGGTGACCTTGGTTATGAGGTGTGGCTGTCGCCGGACAAAGCCGAAGCATTCTGGGACGCACTTTTTGCGGCGGGCAAGTTTCACGGCATCCGGGCGATGGGTACGGATGCGCTGGAACAGTCACGCATCGAAGCGGGTTACATTGCTGCCTACATCGACTTCCTGCCGGCCAACGTTACTGTCCGTGCCGGCCGCTCGCGTTCACCGTTTGAGTTGGGCCTTGACTGGCTGGTTGATTTCAAAAAGCCACATTTCAACGGACGCCGCGCCCTGGCAAAGGAAAAGCGCGAGGGATCGACCTGGAGACTGGTCAAGCTCGATATCGAGGGCAACAAACCGGCGCACCACTCCTACATATATGCGAAATCCGGTGGGCGGAAAAAGGAAGTGGGTTTCATCACAACGGCTGCGTGGTCACCTGTTTGTAAACAGAACATCGCTATCGGTACGGTGAGAACACCGCACGGCAAGGTTGGCGACAAGCTTTATGTCGAGGTCTTCTATCAGCGTGAAATGCACTGGTCCCGACTAATGGCGGAAGCGACGGTTGTGGATAAACCGTTTTGGGATCCGCCACGGCGCAGAGCAACACCGCCAGGGCCGTATTGAGACAAACATAGTTTTCAGCCGAGGTTGTAGGAGCGGCTGTAGCCGCGAATGCTCGACCCAATTCGCGGCGTCTTCGCTTTCGTGCATAACTGAACACTGCAAATGTGCATGATAGTTTAGACAGCCGCTCCTACACCATTTCGCAATCAGAATATGAAGCACGAACTCGATCCTCTTCTTCGCCCCAACTCGGTCGCCATTGTTGGTGCCTCTGCGCGAGAGGGTTCAATGGGCGAGTGGTCGCTGACAAACCTCAGGCGTGGCGGCTTTGCCGGCAACATCTATCCTGTAAATCCCGGTTACGACGAACTGCAGTCCTTACGTTGTTACAAAAGTCTGTCTGATCTCCCGGAAACACCTGACCTCGTTCTATTCGCAGTTTCCGATTTGCGTATCGAGCAAGCGCTCGACGAGGCTATAAAACTTGCCGTGCCAGCAGCTGTCCTGATGTCGTCGCTGCATCTGGACAATGACAAAGAGCCATTGTTAAAAGACCGTGTTCGCCAAAAGCTCCATGCTGCAGGAATGCTGGTCTGTGGCGCCAACGGCATGGGTTTCTACAATATCCGCGATAGTGTCTGGGCGTGTGGTTTCGACAGTCGTATGCATGCAGCACCGGGCAATGCGAGCCTGATCAGTCACTCCGGCTCCGGCATGTGCGGCATTATCGATTGTGAAGAAAGACTCAGGTTGAACTTCGCTGTATCGACGGGTAACGAGCTCAGCGTCTCAATGGATCAGTACCTGGACTTCGTCCTGGAGCTACCTGAAACAAGGGTCGTTGGCCTGTTCGTGGAGACAGCCCGCAATCCACAGGGCTTTCGGGCCGCGTTGGAAAAGGCCAGTGAAAAACGTATTCCCATTGTTGCCTTGAAAGTGGGTCGCACCAGGAAGTCTGCCGAGCTGACTGTTTCGCACTCGGGCGCGTTGGCCGGTGATGATGCAACTTACGATGCATTGTTCGAACGATACGGTGTACATCGTGTGCAGGATATGGATGATTTTGCGACTGCGTTGATTCTGTTTGCGGAACTAAATCCGCTTGGACCCGGCGGGCTCGTCACGCTGCATGACTCTGGCGGCGAGCGTCAGTTAATGGTCGATCTCGCCGATGCTGCAGGGGTTCCATTGACCGAGCTTGGCGCTGACACCGTCGCTGCAATTGAGGAAGTGCTTGACCCTGAATTGCCAGCGGTTAATCCACTGGACGCCTGGAGTCGCGGTGGTGAAAGCCGCCGTTCGCAAATGACGAATTGCCTCACCCTGATGATGCAGGACGACGGCGCTGCGCTTGGCGCAATCGCTATTGATCGGGCACCCGACGGGTTTATCTACCCAAGTCATATCGACCGCATGCGACATGCCAGCGAACTGTCCGGTAAATCGGTCGCGTTGGTTGCGTCGCGCCAGGGCACCGGGGTGTGATCCCGTTGGTCGTGGCAACGACACACAACGGTTTTCCTGTCGTAGACGGCGTTTCGACATTCCTGAGTGGTGTTCGCGGCTTGATGAACTACCGGGATTTCCTGCGCAGGCCGGTCGATGAAGAGCTACAGTCGCAGATGATGACGCGATCACGAGCTGGTCCAAGCGATTGCAAGACAGTCCGTTGCTGGATGAAGATCAGTCACTTTCGTTGTTACGCGACTTTGGAATTGCAGCAGTTCGATCGCAAATCGCAGAAACCGGGAACGAACTGAAGGCGCTTGCACAAGACCTGGGTTACCCGCTTGTATTGAAGACCGCCAAGCCAGATGTCGCGCACAAAACCGAGCAAAAAGGGGTTGTTCTGGATATCCAGGACGAGCAGCAACTTCTTGAGTCATATGCAGATATCAAGTCGAGGTTGGGTTCGCGGGTGCTTTTAGCAAAAATGGCACCCGCCGGCGTCGAGATGTTTCTGGGTGCGCGCACTGACCCGCAGTTCGGCCCGGTCGTTATGCTTGGTTTTGGCGGCGTACTGGCAGAAGTTATCGCGGACGTAATCTTCGCACTGCCTCCGTTTGATGCTGCTTATGCCCGTCGGCGCCTCAAAGAACTAAAATTGCATGTGTTACTGGATGGCGTTCGCGGCAGCCAGCCATGCAACATAGATGCGTTCAGCATCATGGCGGAAAAATTCTCGGTTATGGTCGATGCTTTGCGGGATGACCTGATTGAGATTGATGTAAACCCGGTTATTGTCGGTAATAAGGAATGTCTTGCGGTTGATGCGTTAATCGTTGGTCGAAACAAAGGTGAAAATAGTGAGCATTGAAAAACTTGCAGAACACAGTCTGGAGCAATGGCAAGGTATTGCACAACGTGAGCTGAACTCAGCAGAGACCAGGTTGTTCATTAATGGTGAATACAAAGATGCGATCGATGGCGGTCGCTTCGACACGATCAACCCGGCCAACCGCGAAACACTCGCGACGATGTCTGCAGCGAATCAGAAAGACGTGGATCTGGCCGTCGCCGCGGCACGCAAGGCATTTCGCTCCGGCTGTTGGTCACGTATGGCGCCGCGCGAGCGGATGGATGTCTTATATCGTTACACCCGAATTGATAGAGGAAAATGCAGAACAACTCGCTGTACTGGATACGCTGGATATGGGCAAACCGATCAGCGACATGCTGGAAGTGGATATCCCGGCAGTGATAGAGACGATTCAGTTCATGGCAGAGTACATCGACAAGATCGAGGGCAGCGTCACCAATACCGAATCCGACGTCATGCACTATGTATTGCGCGAGCCCATCGGCGTCGTGGGTGCGATATCCCCCTGGAACTATCCCACTGCTGATGGCCATCTGGAAGGTTGCACCTGCACTGGCTGCCGGTAATACCGTCGTCCTGAAGCCCGCTGAGCAGGCGCCACTGTCTTGCCTGCGAATCGCAGAGCTCTTTGTTGAAGCCGGTGGGCCACCCGGCGTTTTTAATGTCATAAACGGCATCGGTGAAGTCGCCGGTAAGGCACTCGCATTGCACAATGATGTGGACAAAGTCACTTTCACCGGCTCGACGGAGGTCGGCAAGCTCATGTTGCAATATGCCGGTCAGTCAAACATGAAGCGGGTTTCGCTTGAGTGCGGTGGCAAATCTCCGCAGGTCTTTATGGCTGACACGGCCAACCTCGAACGTGCGGTCGAAGCGGCCTATCACGGTATCTACGCCAATATGGGTGAAGTGTGCAATGCGGGGTCGCGGTTGCTTGTCGAGAGACCGATTTACGACGAATTCGTGGAACGCTTTATTAGTGAAGGCAAGGGTGCTTACGTAGCTGGCGATCCGCTGGATCCGAAGACCAATCTGGGCCCGTTGGTAACAGACGAAGCACAACAACGCGTCATGTCGTTTATCGAATCAGGAAAAAAAGAGGGCGCAAAACTGCAATTCGGCGGTGACGCTCCTGAGCTGAACGGCGCATACGTTAATCCAACCCTGTTTACCGACGTGAACAATGATATGCGCATTGCGCGCGAAGAAATATTCGGACCGGTTGCCTCTGTTCTGCCATTCGACGGAATTGATGAGGCAATTTCTATTGCCAATGACACGATATACGGATTGGCAGCCGGTGTCTGGACAAGCAACCTTACGGTGGCTCATCGGCTCGTCCGGGAAATAGAGGCAGGGGTTATCTGGGTCAACAGCTTCGATGAGGGCGACATGACGCAACCTTTTGGCGGTTACAAACAATCCGGCAATGCCCGCGACAAATGCATAGAAAGCCTGCTGAGTTACACACAAAGCAAATCAGCATGGATTCGCCTGTCTGAATGAGCAAGATTCTTTTCCAGAAGCGCGGGTCTATCGGGGAGATCAAACTCAACCGGCCCGATAAGCTGAATGCTATTGATAGCGAGATGCTCGACGGGCTGGATGCGGCTCTGGACAATGCTGCTGCAGACGATGACATACGCGCACTTCTTCTGAGTGGAGAGGGTCGTGCATTTTCCGCTGGATTCGATCTCGATACGGGCAGTGCTGCTGCCAACGAGTCCCAGGTTGAATTCATGCGTCGGGAACTGCAACGCGACTTCGACCTCATCATGCGTTTCTGGGATTTTCCGAAACCGATTGTTGCTGCTGTACACGGCTATTGCCTGGGCAGCTCGATGGAAATTACAGCCGTCTGCGACATTACCATTGCTGCCGAGGGCACTCGATTTGGTGCCCCGGAAGTACGCTATGGCAGTGGTATCGTCTGCATGATTCTGCCGTGGATCATCGGCCAGAAAAATGCGCGGGAATTGTTGCTGACGGGCAGTGACAAAATTGACGCGCGCAGGGCGGAGTCCATTGGCCTGGTGAATCGTGTCGTAGCGGCAGATAGTTTTCTGCAAGAGGCGCGCTCTGTTGCAGAGGAAATCGCATTAAACGATCCGTTCGCTGTTCGACTGACAAAGAAAGCAATCAATCGCAGTGTCGAAATTGCGGGATTGCGGCAGGCTCTCGCTGAGGCGCTCGAAGTCGATATCGAAATTGAGTCGACTGAAACAGTTGAATCGAAAGAGTTTGCTCGTATTCTTAAAAGCGAAGGGCCAAAAGCCGCACTGCAATGGCGTGCGGCGCAATTGCCAGGGAAATAAAGTAATCTCAGCCACATGTTCATAGTCTATTCTGACGATCACAATCTGCACGATGGCCTGCTGGATCCCAGGGGCGACACGTGGAGAGCCAGCTCTGAATGTCCCGCGCGGGCGAACAACGTACTCAGCACAATTCGTGAGCAGGGCTTTGGTGAGTTGATAAACCCCAGGCAGTTTGATGAAGACAAGCTGACAGCCATACACGACAGGAAGTATCTGGAGTTTCTGCAAACCGTCTGGCAGGAATGGGTCGACGCGGGCGATGCTGGTTCTAATGCCAGGCCTGACACGTTCGTTGGTGCTGGTATGCGGCGTGCTGATACCCAATCCATTTACGGCAAGTTGGGTCGCTACTCATTTGATGCGACCTCGCCGTTTGTTGCTGGCAGCTGGCAGGCGATTCGTACTTCTGCAAACATTGCGCTGACCGGGGCGGAACTGGTCGGTGGTGGTGAGCAACGAGCGTTCGCGCTGTGCAGACCGCCTGGGCATCACGCAACAATCGACTACTGTGGTGGCTATTGCTACCTCAACAACACCGCACTGGCGGTACAGTCACTACTTGATGCAGGCGCTCGCAAAGTTGCAGTACTGGATGTCGATTACCATCACGGCAACGGCACACAAAGCATTTTTTATGAGCGCAACGATGTGTTGACCATTTCATTGCATGCCGATCCGCGACTTGAGTACCCGTATTTTCTTGGTTATGAAGACGAGCCCGGCAAGGGTGTTGGTCACGGCTTTAATATCAACTACCCATTACCTTTCGGCACAGACTGGGACCAATACAAGGTCGCGCTGACGGAAGCACTCAGTCGTTTGTCGGGTTTTGCACCAGATGCACTGGTTGTCGCCCTGGGGCTGGATACATTTGCCGGTGATCCAACCACACACTTTGCTATTACGACCGCTGATTTTTTGCAAATGGGGAAAACAATTGCAGCTGCCGGGATGGCAACGCTTACAGTGCTTGAAGGTGGCTACTCTGTAGACCACATCGGCCAGAATACCGTTAACTTCCTGACAGGAATTGAAGATGACTGATTGAAGATGATTGATAGTCGATTCAATTGCACTGCCTGTGACATTGATGGTTGTAATTTCGCCCGTGACGGGATTCAATCAGGTCTATGACAGGAATCCGATTATTCTCGTTTGTGTTGCTCTGCCTGGTCATGACGGGAAAACAGGAAACAATAGCTGCCGACTCAATGCCCATTGCGGCTACGGCAACCCGCTTGCCAGCGTATCTGCTGGAAATGCCGGACTCGGTCACTGATATTCTGATCGCGAATACCGAAACTGCGACGATGCATCGTTTTGTTCGCTCAGGTGGCAGAATTATCGAGCAGGACCAGCGCTACATGTCGATTGGCCTGAACGGTGCCGGCAAACAGAGGGCCTGGGACAAGAAAACTCCGTTGGGCGTCTACTTCATTACCGAAAGGCTCGACACGTCAAAGCTGGATGACAAATATGGCGTAGCCGCATTTCCGCTTGACTACCCGAACGCCTGGGACAGGCACAACCAGCGGACGGGTTATGGCATCTGGTTACATGGTGTCGATCACAAGAATCCACAGCGGCCACCACTGGATACAGACGGTTGCCTTGCTTTGCCGAACGACGAGATATTACGTCTTGCCGACGAGCTGGAACCCCTGGTAACGCCAATTATCGTCGCGCGGGAGCTAACCTGGGCGACGGCCGACGAGCTTGAAAAAATGCGTCTCGAGTTTCGACTGGCGCTGGACATGTGGCGCCAAAGCCTGGCAGAAGGTGATCTGCTGACTTATCTCTCATTGTATGCAAATGAATTTCGCTACCGGGATATGGACCGCGATGACTGGTCGTCATACCGGTTGAGTGTATTCGAGGCCAGGCAGCTTGAGGACGTCAGGCTCAATGACGTGATGTTGCTGGCCGATCCTGAGACCGCAGACCTTTTCCTGAGCCGGTTTACGCAGATTCTGGTGACCGACAGTGGTCCTGTGCAAACAACGAAGCGACTCTACTGGCGTCGCTCGGCCGGCAACACATGGAGAATAGTTGCCGAAGACGCAGGCTAGCCTGAATATTCGCTACCGCACAGACTCCCGAAGAATGAGCTCGTCAATCAAGTCCATCAACGGCGGATAGCCCCCGGCTTCAGCCGCACCGGTGCGGTATTTCCCGTTGACAACAATCGCCGGCACGCTGGCAATACTGTAGCGGCGTGCAAGGTCTTGCGCTACGCGCAGCTTTTGCGAAACTTCAAACGATTTCCACGTATTGGAAAAATCCTCGTTACTGACGCCGTGTATCTGAAATAGATCCATGATCGCTGCTTCGGAGGCCAGGCGGTTGCCGCGCTGGTGGTATTCGGCGAAAACAGCAGCACGAAACTGTGCCGGATTCTTGATCTTGCCATTCTTAACCAGCACCTCTTCTGTGTAATAGAGCTGTGCATGAAGTTTGACCAACGCGTTCCAGACGGCCGGAATGCGTACGAAGCGTACGTTCGCGGGCTTGGTTTCAAGCCACGGGTCGACGTAGGCTTCGAAGGAATAACAGTGCGCACAGCCATACCAGAAAAACTCGGCAACCTCGATTTTATCGGCTCCACCGACGGTCGGTTGGGTCGGCACCATGCGCGTAAAATGCGTGCCTTCGGTGAATTTCCACTCCGCTGGTGCGGTTGGCACATCTGCCTGCGCAAGGATTATCGGTTGATCTGCCGCCTGAACTTCTTCTTCCTCGGCAGCCGATTCCTCAACCATTTGCGGTTGTTCGGTCTCTTCTCCCGGCGCTTCCTCGATCGCATCGGCTTCGGGCGCAACGGTTGCGCTTTCGTCAGCTACAGGTTCGACAACGGGGCTCGGCGTCGGCTCCTGTTTAAATACTATGAATCCAAGTACGAGTACCGCGGCGAGTACGCCGAAAATTGCAATGCGTTTCATAAAAAATCTCCGGAAAGAACTATGGTTCTGACTGGCTTAGGGACAAATGGTTTAGTGGCAATTCGCCGATTATGTTATTGCAAACCCTGAATGTAGGAAGCGACAGCAACGATATCTTCCTCACTCAGGCTGGACGCTATATCACGCATAACCTTGGTAGAGCCGTCGGATTGCCGTGCACCGCTGGCATACGCACGCAGTTGCATCGCAGTATAAGTGGCGTACTGCCCCTTGAGTGACGGATAGGCGGCGGCTGGGTTGCCACGCCCTGTCGGGCCGTGACAGGCGATACAGGCGGAAGATTTGTTATCGTGATCACCACCGCGATAAAGTCGCTGGCCACGATCAACGGTCGCCGGATCAGCGACTGCTTTTGCCGCGGCCGGCATGCCGGCGTAATAAACGGCCAGGTTTCTCATGTCCTCATCACTTAGCGACATTACCTGGCCCAGCATCAGCGGCTCGGAACGGGTGCCGTTCTTGAAAGCCTGCAATTGTGCAACAGTATAGGTTGGATGTTGCCCTGCGAGACTCGGCCATACCGGATTGACACTGTTACCATCAGCACCGTGACAGGCACCGCAGGTTACGGCCTTGTCTTTGCCTGCTGCGGCGTCGCCATCGACGATACCGTCGGCGAACGCCGTACCGGCAAACAAAATGCACAGGCTGAGTGCGACAAACTTCTTATTCATATTAACCAACCATTACTTCAGAGCGGCATTTGTATAGCCGCAAAAAGCCTAAGAAAACAAAACCGGGACGCGACGTCAATGCGTAAATTCCCCCCGCTGACGTCGCCGGCGTGGGCTTATCCACAGCGGCGACCAATTGTCTTGCCGCATGGCGCCGAAGCCGTCAATATAGGGCCCGGCCGACCCAGCAGGCCCCAAATTATACACATATCGGGGCCCGTTCCCATGTCACAGTTTCCTGACGCAAAATTCATTACGAGCGCCAATGCGCCCGCCCAGTTCCTTGCGGACAATGGCGTGGAAGTGGCTGTGGCCGGGCGTTCGAACGCTGGAAAATCCAGCGCTATCAACGTTATTGTCAATCGGCGACAGTTTGCCAGGACCAGCAAGACGCCGGGCAGAACCCAGCTGGTGAACTTTTTCGACTTGCGTGACGGGCAACGACTGGTGGATTTGCCCGGTTATGGCTTTGCGAAAGTGGCAGCGTCGGTACGGCAGCATTGGGGCAAGTTACTGGAAAGTTATTTCGAGCAAAGACAAAGCCTGACCGGTCTGCTGCTGGTTGTGGATATCCGCAGGCAACTGCTGGATTTCGACCGGCAAATGCTCTCTTTCGCCGGTTCGGTATCGCTCCCGGTACACGTGTTACTGACCAAGGCCGACAAACTAAAACGCGGACAGGCAGCAACAGCGTTGTTGCAGGTAAAGAAGGAACTGGGTGACTCAGCGACCGTGCAGCTTTTCTCCGCACATAACCGGCAAGGCGTGGATGAAGCTCGCGAGGTACTTGAAAGATTTCTTAAGGGATAAGGCAAATTCGCGGCTAAAGCCGCTCCTACAGTAAGGAGAAATCCCTCCAGGCCAAAAAATACGCACCAAAAAAATGTAGCAGACCTGCCTTATTCGGAGCCCAAAAATTGTAGCAAACTCACGTAGGAGCCCGTCCCGACGGGCGACAAACATTTACGGGCATGTTGAAAACATGCCCGTAAATGTTTGCAAAACCCAACCAACCAAACCCGCTCAAAAAAATCGCCTCACCGGTAAACTTCTTTACCACCACCCAATAAAAAACCCCGGCGTGCTTTTGGCACCCGGGGTCAGTAACGCAACAGGTTTGGGGTGACCTTGTTGCAAGCCCGCTTAGGGAGGTAAGCGGACAAGTGACTAACGCACTCATAGGGTTGGAACACATATTATCGCCAGAGTTCCGTGATACGGTGAACCTGTTGTTTTGTAAGGGTATTACTCAGGAACAGGTTGGCTCTAATGCGCCTCATCCCAGTTTTTGCCAGTTCCTACATCGACCTTGAGCGCGACCGACAAATCAGCTGCAGCACACATGCGGGAAACGATTTCTTCGCGCACTGAATCGACGGATTTTTCAGCCACCTCGAAGACCAGTTCATCGTGTACCTGCATGATCATGCGTGCCGGAGCTTCGCTGCTTAGCAACCAGTCCTGAACAGAGATCATTGCACGTTTAATAATGTCGGCAGCGGTGCCCTGCATTGGCCCGTTGATCGCACTGCGCTCTGCGTACTGGCGCCGGTTCACGTTGCGGTCGTTTATCTCCGGCAAATACAGTCGCCTGCCAAAAACAGTCTCTACATATCCCTTCTGCCGTGCCTGTTCGCGAATGTCGTCCATGAACTTCTTCACGCCCGGATAGCGGTCGAAATACATGTCGACATATTCCTGCGCCTGCCCACGGCTGATCCCGAGTTGCTTGGCGAGACCGAAG
>PVMK01116369.1_pt1 | contig 19877 bp, 18 predicted proteins | sample 1853481 | NCBI WGS metagenome assembly PVMK01 (sample SAMN08533507, study PRJNA380276) | Marine sediment metagenome, whole genome shotgun sequencing project. | reverse complement strand
TCATCGTATCGGCCTTGCAGGCTAAGCACCAACGCGAGGTTCTGGCGAATCTTGGGTGAGGCCGGGTTGGCGATTGAAGCCTGGCGCAGCATCCCCTCGGCGCGTTCCGCCTCACCGCTCATGGCATGGGCAAGCGCGAGGTTGTTCACCAGTGAAGGAGGGTTGTGGGCAAGCGAGAGCGCGCGTTCAAAGAAGGGGATTGCCTCACCATACTTGCCTTCCTTGGCGAGCACGGTGCCGCGCGCGGAGATCACCTTCCAATCCGGCTTCGTGGGACTGTCGGCGGCGGCAAGAAGACGCTTCGCCACGCTGAGCTGGTCGAATTCCAGGGCAAGGCGCCCGTATTCGCCAGCAAGCTCCTTATTGTGCCCGTGGAAGATTGCGGCCTGTTGCAACACAATAATGGCGCGCCGTTTTTGCCCCATAGCCTTCAAGTTGCGCGCGTAGTTCAAAGCAATCTTCAGATCCCGCGGGTTCTTCGCGTACTTCTGACCCCAGTAGTCGGTGGCCTTTTCGAGATCGCTTGCCGATTGGCTCGACATTTCGGGCTGGGGTGCCGGTTGGCTGACAGCCATCATCTCCGGTGAACCGAGGTCGGGAAGTTGACCGCAAGCGCCAAGCATGAGGCAGGCCGCCAAAGCGGCAAGCCCGCGGCAGTCTTGAAGCCGGCGAAGCGTGGGGTTCTGCACCGTAACGTGCATCATCATCGTCTCCCTGACCCGATTTAGGGTCGAATCTGCATGCTGATCGTCAGCTTGTGAGACAGTCGTCAATAAACGATTAACCCGTTGCGGCTGACTGCTGGGTTATCAGGCCGTTCGTCGGCTCCTGCCATTTCGGCGCGCGCACCTTCTGTCCACTCTGCGATCTCGGGCATGGTGACGATGGCCTCTATATAGGCGCGCGCCGACCCGTCGTCGCCGTAGCGGGTCCGGCAGTCGCGCCAGATTGTGATGATGCGGTGGATATCTAATGCAACGGCGGGAGGCAGCGTGCTTTGTGGGGAGTGTGCAAGCAACTCCATGGGGCAATTCTCGCGCAAGGCTTGAAAGCCTGAGTGCATCTCCGCCGATACCGATCGGGCAATCGCCCGCGCCGCCGGATCGCGCGGCCACAGTTCGACGTCTCGGCATTGCTCAGCCAGACAGTCTAGAGCAAGATCGTTCTTGATGGAATCACTCGCCAAGACCGGGAGGTCGGCGGCAGATAAGTGAATCTTGCTCTAAATAAAGAGTGCAGAGACTGATTCACGCTTCACTTGGAAACGACGTGCGTTCAAGTGAAACGATCAGGCTCTAGTATCGCGAAGCTGTCCCAAATGGCCAGATCGCCATTGAGTAACGTGGGGACCAGCCCGGACGGGCAATACTTCAGGAGCTGTTTCTTGGAATCAGGGTGCCGCAGCCGGATATTGATTTCTTCAAACGGCACGTCCAAGCGCTTCATGGCGAGCCCGGGCCTTAAGCTCCAGCTCGACCAGTTCTTGTTGCCAATGACGAGCCGATAGCGTTCCGTGGCCATGGTCTTGCCTTCGCTTGCGTGATCCTATTCTGTGCGCGTCACTCAAGTCCTTTTACCAACGACTGGGCCTGCCTTCATGACGAATCCCACGGCTCCCGCCGACGTGTTCTTGGCCGAGGACGCTACCGCGTCCGACGTGCCCATTTGGCTTGTCCAAAAGGGTGCTTCTCTCTCTGCAATGCCGCTAGATCCGGCACAGCAGGCCTGGCTCGCTGAGATGGGCTTTGAAGGCAAAGCCAAACAGCAGACGGTGTTGCCCGGCGCAGATGGCCGCATCGCCGGCGTGGTGTTCGGTATGGGCGATGGTGCGGCAGGTGTGCCGAGCGGCCCGTCAGAGCTGCTTCTTGGTCACCTGGCACAAACTCTCCCGCCCGGTGCCTACCGGTTGGGGCAGACACCACAGAATCCGGAGCTGGCGGCCTTGGCCTGGGGTCTCGGATCTTACCGCTACCGCCGCTACAAAGGAGCTAATTGCGAGCCGCCGCCAAAGTTACGTATTCCAGGCGGTGTCAACGGCGCTGCCCTCGTCAACGCGCTCGATGCCGTGTGGCAGGGGCGAGATTTAATCAACACGCCAGCCAGCGATCTGGGGCCCGGCGAGCTGGAAGCCGCGGCGCGCGATCTCGCCAACCGTTACGGTGCCGACGTCACTGTCATCACGGGTGACGATCTCCTCGCGCAAAACTTTCCAATGATTCACGCGGTGGGGCGCGCGAGCCCTCGCGCACCGCGCCTCATTGATGTGACTTGGGGCCGCGCCGACGCGCCGGCCATTACGCTTGTCGGCAAGGGCATCTGTTTCGATACCGGCGGCCTGGACATCAAGCCGGCGGCTGGCATGTTGCTTATGAAAAAGGATATGGGGGGCGCTGCTGCGGCGCTGACGTTAGCCCAGATGATCATGGGCGCGAAGCTTGATGTGCGCTTGCGCCTCCTTATCGCCGCGGCGGAGAACAGTGTTGCGGGAAACGCGTTTCGTCCGGGCGATGTGCTGACATCGCGGGCCGGTATGACGGTGGAAGTTGGCAACACGGATGCGGAGGGGCGGCTTGTCCTTGCCGATGCATTGACGTTTGCCGACGAGGCGGAGCCGCAAAGCGTGTTTGTCTTTGCAACACTAACGGGCGCGGCGCGGGTTGCCTTGGGGCCGGATCTGCCGGCATTTTTTACTGACGACGATGCTTTTGCAGCCGACCTTGTTGCGACGTCCGCGCAGGTGGGAGATCCCCTCTGGCGTCTTCCTTTGTGGCCCGGCTACGAGTCGAAGCTCGACAGTCAGGTTGCCGACATGAACAACATCTGGAATTCGCCGTTTGCCGGCTCGATTGTGGCCGCGCTCTTCTTGAAGCGCTTTATTAAGAAGGCCCGCCGCTTTGCCCATTTTGATCTCTATGGGTGGCGTCCTTTGGCGACAGCGCTGGGTCCGCAGGGCGGTGAGCCGCAAACGGCACGCGGATTGTTTGCGGTCTTGAAAAAGGAGTGCGCACATTGAGTGATGGCACGAGCCAAAGGGCGAAAGAGGGAAATGCCGCGCCGGCCGCAGCCCGGCTCGACCCGCGGCGCAATGTCTTTCGGTCTGATTTGGCCGCAGAAAGCCTCTACGGCAAGGTGAGCGTGCCGCGCTACGTGCGGGGCTCGACAGCGCAGGTATCTCGCCCTGCCACTCCGGTTTTCCGCGAGCCGGATGCGTCCTCCAGCATCGACACTGAAGCTCTCTTTGGGGAAATCGTTACTGTCTACGATGAGCGGGCCGGCTGGGCTTGGGTGCAGCTCGCCTGCGATGGGTACGTCGGGTACGTGCCGGCGAGTACGCTCAAACGCCCGGTGGACGAGCCCACGCATCGCGTCCGTGCGCTTGGCACGTTCATTTACCCTGCGCCCAACATCAAGGCGCCGCCATTGATGCATCTAAGCATGAACGCCAAACTGTGCGTCAGCGAAAGTGATGAGCAGTTCTGCGCGCTCAAGCATGGTGGGTTTGTCGTTGCGCGCCATGTGGTCGATCAAGGGCGTCATGAGCGCGATTTCGTCGAGATTGCCGAACGGTTCGTCGGAACGCCCTACCTATGGGGAGGACGCAGCCGGATTGGTCTCGACTGCTCGGGTCTGGTGCAAGTTGCGCTGGCGGCCGCTGGCTTTCGCGTTCCGCGTGATACCGACATGCAGCAGGCCGAGATTGGCAGCTACGTCGATATACCCGAAGGGCTCGAGGGGTTGCAGCGTGGTGACCTTGTGTTTTGGCAGGGGCATGTAGGCATATTGGTCGATAGCGTGATGCTGGTTCACGCCAACGCCCACCACATGATGGTGACGATTGAGACCCTGCCGGAGGCTGTCGGACGGATCGCCAAGTCGAACGGCAATATCACAGCGATCAAACGTCTTCGGGGCCTTTGCGCCTAGAGCAAGATCGTTCTTGATGGAATCGCTCGCACGACAGGAGGTCGCGGCAGAGAACGTGAATCTTGCTCTAAATCAGAGTGCAGAGACTGATTCACGGTTCACTTGGAACGGCTCACGTGCGTCCAAGTGAAACGATCAGGCTCTAGCGGCGGTAGGGTAGGAACCTGCGCTTGCGAAGCTCGGCGCCATCGTCGACCAGCGAAGGCGCTTCATCAACAGGGCCGCGTGTCTCGCGCCAAAGGTAACCGTTGGCAAGCGTGACAATTGTTTCTGTTGATCGTTGCATACCGGTGAGGCGACTGATCCAGTTGTGTTGCACGACATTGCCGTTGGCAATGGCCTCCACGAACGGAAGGAAGAGGTCCAAGGAGGGCGTGGCCCGGCCCTCATAGGTCTCGCCGGCAATTGCCAGATCATACTTCTGATTGTTGTGGAGGATGAGTTCAAACGAGCAGCCTGCCGCAATGAAGGGCGTCACTGCGAACTTGAAGTAGTCTGCGGTTTCATCCTGCTGCATACGTGCAGTGTCCGCGATCGAAGGCGCCCAATAGCGAAGGGACGTGATCGTCGTTTGTAATTGCGAGTGAAAGACGTCGTCGGGTTTCATGCTGGTGCGGTGATGTGTGTGGCCACAAGCACGATGACGCAAACGATGAGACATGCAAGCGGAATGTCGGCTGACTATCCGGCTGATTTTTTTGCAAGCGCCTCGTCCATTGCTATTTGCCGCTGCAATCCGGAACGCTCGGCAAGTCGATCAACGTACGTGAGAAACTCTGGCAGCTCGGGAAGTATGTTGAATGACAACGCCCAGCGAATGCCAGAGCCGATCACGACGTCAGCGGCCGTGAATTGCTCTCCCAGCAGACATGGCCCCTGTGCACCACCCTGTTTCAATACTCGCACCACCGTGTCGTAGTCGGCCCATCCGAGCATTTCTCGTCGGCCGGTGGGGCGGTCGAGCGCTTTGTCGGTGATGGCAGGTTCCACGCAGCTCGGCCCGAAAAAGAGCCATTTGAGGTATTGCCCGCGGCGTGGATCGCCGATCGGCGGCGCAAGCTGCGCTTTGGAGTAGGTATCAGCGAGATAGCAGCAGATGGCGGCAACCTCGGTGACGATGACATCGCCGTCAGCGAGTGCCGGTACCTTCCCCATAGGATTGATTGCGAGATAGGCGGGCTTGTGCTGGTCGCCCTGCCCGAGTTCGAGGACTTCAATATCGTAGGGCTCCCCAACCTCCTCCAGCATCCAGCGAGCGGTCGCCGATCGCGATGGGGACGCGTGGTAGAGCTTGAGCCTCGGCTTTGGGGTGTTGGTCACGAGAGCCTCCTCCAAGTGGGCGCGAACTCGACCGGACCTAACTGGCGATGGCGCCTTGGCGGGCGACGCTCAAGTCGAAGGCGGCGGCCATTAGCGTGCGCGTGTACTCTTCTTTCGGGTTTGAGAAAATCTCTTTGGCAGGCCCTTCTTCAACGACCTTGCCGGCTCGCATCACGATCACGTAGTTGCACAGCGCCCTGATCACCTTGAGATCGTGGCTGATGAACAGGTAGGCGAGGTCGCGCTTTTTCTGGAGGTCGCGCAAGAGGTCGACGATTTGCGCTTGAACCGACATGTCAAGCGCACTCGTTGGCTCATCGAGCATAATGAACTTCGGTTTCAGCACCATGGCGCGCGCGATCGCGATGCGCTGGCGCTGGCCGCCGGAGAACTCATGCGGGTAGCGGTCCTGAACGTCCGGGTCGAGCCCAACTTCTTTGAGTGCCGCGCTGACCCATGTGCGCCGCTCTGCGTAGTCGAGTTCCGGGTTCTGGATGAGCAGCCCTTCCTCGATAATCTGTCCCACAGAAAGTCGTGGCGATAACGAGCCATATGGGTCCTGGAAGACGATCTGCATATCCTTGCGCAAAGGCCGCATCTGGCGCGTGGTGAGTTCGTCGATGCGGTTCCCCACATACGCGATCTGCCCCGTCGATGAGATGAGTCGGAGGATCGCAAGACCGAGTGTGGTCTTGCCCGATCCTGACTCGCCGACGACGCCGAGCGTCTGTCCGGCTCTGAGCTTGAGGGAAAGGCCGTCGACTGCTTTCACGTAGTCGACAGTGCGGCGCAGCGCCCCCTTTTTGATTGGGAACCAGACCTTGAGATCGTCTGTTTCAACGACGACAGGAGCGGTGTCGTTGGCCGCGGGCGGCATACCTTTGGGTTCGGCGGCGAGCAGATGTTGCGTGTAGGCGGCGCGCGGTGCGGTGAAGATCTCTTCGGTCTGCCCCTCTTCGACGATCTTGCCGCCCTGCATGATGTAAACCCGATTTGCCATCTTGCGCACGATTCCAAGGTCGTGCGTGATGAGCAGCATCGCCATGCCCATCTCGTGCTGAAGCTGCTGCAAGAGCTCCAGGATTTGCGCCTGGATGGTGACGTCTAGGGCGGTCGTCGGTTCGTCGGCAATAAGCATATCGGGCTCGTTGGCAAGCGCCATGGCGATCATGACACGCTGGCGTTGCCCGCCGGAAAGCTGGTGTGGGAAGGCGCCGAGACGCTTTTCTGGATCGCGAATGCCGACCTTTTGCAATAGCTCCAGCACGCGGGTGTGTGCAGCGGCATTATCCATGCCGCGGTGTATCTTGAGGACCTCACCTACCTGCTTCTCAATGGAGTGTAGCGGGTTGAGTGACGTCATCGGCTCCTGGAAGATCATGGAAATCCTGTCACCGCGGATTTCTTGCATCTCGGATTCAGGCTTGTGAAGCAGATCGTTGCCCTCAAACCAGATCTCGCCGGAGGGGTGCGACGCTGCCGGGTAGGGCAGGAGTTTTAAGATCGAGAGTGCGGAGACGGTCTTGCCGGAACCCGACTCGCCAACAAGAGCCACCGTCTCACCTTTGCGGATGCTGAAAGACACGCGATCGACGGCAAGCAGCTTGTCCTTGCCGGCTCCGAAACTCACCGAGAGGTTTCTGACATCGAGGAGCGTCTCTTTGCCCATTACGATGCGGCCTCCGAGCTAAAAGTCTTGCGCGGGTCGAGCGCGTCGCGCACTGCCTCGCCGATGAAGATAAGCAACGACAACATGATGGCGACGGAGAAGAAGCCGGAAAGGCCGAGCCAGGGCGCTTCCAGGTGCCGCTTACCTTGCAACAGAAGCTCACCCAACGAGGCGGACCCAGGCGGTAGCCCTAACCCAAGAAAGTCGAGCGCCGTCAACGCCGCGATGGCTCCCGAAAGTTGGAAGGGCAGGAAGGTGAGGGTTGCCACCATCGCGTTCGGGAGCATGTGCTTCCACATGATCTTCACGTGTGACAGGCCGAGCGCGCGCGCGGCATTGATGTATTCGAAGTTGCGGGCGCGTAGGAACTCGGCGCGCACCACGCCGACGAGGTTGACCCAATAGAAGATCAGAAGCACGCCGAGCAGCGTCCAGAAGCCCGGCACCAGAACCGATGAGATGATGATGAGCACGAATAGAGACGGGATCGAAGACCAGATCTCCAGAATGCGCTGGAAGATAAGGTCGGTGCGCCCGCCGAAATAGCCTTGCACCGCGCCGGCTGCCACGCCAATTGCCGAAGACAGAATGGTCAGCAGCAAGCCGAACAGCACCGATAAGCGAAAGCCGTAGATGACGCGCGCGACAACATCGCGCCCCTGACTATCGAGTCCCAGCCAGTTGCGGTTGCCGATCGCCTCGTAGCGGGCGATCTGTTCAGGGAGGGCGTCGCAAAGCGGGGCGCTGGAGGCCCATGGCGGCGGGGCAGGGTAGCCCAGGCACAAGTCGTCCAAGCCTTGGCGGCCCGGATAGTCCTTGTTGATGGTGTCGTAGTAATAGCTGATGGGCGGCCACAGGGCCCAGCCGTTGTCTTTGATCTCGTCGAGGATCACCGGGTCCTTGTAGTCGGTGATGGCGAGAAAGCCGTCAAATCTTGATTCCGGATAGTCGACGAAAACGGGGAACAGGATCTCGCCCTTGTAGCTCACAATGATCGGGCGGTCGTTGGCGATGAACTCGCCGAACAGCGACAAGATGAATAGGATGGAAAAGATAATAAGGCTCCAGTAGCCGCGTTTGTTGGCCTTAAGATTTGCCAGCCGGCGCAGGTTGATGGGCGTTAGCTCAAAGCGCCCGCGCAATCCCGTCCAGCGCACGAGCCAGGACGGTGGTCCCTTTTCCTCCGGCTCGTCAGGCGGCGGCTGCGACTGCGGCAGCGGTGTTTCGAGCTCGCGCAGGTCCACCAGGTCAGACCTCCCGGCTCTCAAAGTCGATCCTGGGATCGACCAAGGTGTAGACGAAGTCGGAGACGAGGTTCACCACGAGCCCCAAGAGCGAGAAGATCCACAGGGTCGCGAACACGACCGGATAGTCGCGCTTCTCGATCGATTCAAAGGAGAGAAGGCCGAGGCCGTCGAGCGAGAAGATGGTTTCGATCAGTAATGCGCCGGCAAAGAAGGCACTGATGAACGCGCCGGGAAAGCCGGCGATGATCAGAAGCATCGCGTTGCGGAACACATGCCCATAGAGCACCTGGTTCTCTGTGAGCCCTTTGGCCCGCGCGGTCATCACGTACTGTTTTCTGATCTCGTCGAGGAACGTGTTCTTGGTGAGAAACGTCATGGTGGCAAATGATGTGACCGCCATGGCGATGAGCGGCAGCGTCAGGTGCCAGAAATAGTCGACGATCTTGCCGAGCGTCGATAGCTCATCCCAGTTGTCAGAGGTGAGCCCGCGTGAAGGAAACCACTGGAAGAACGAGCTGCCGGCGAAGAGGATCAGCAGAAGCACAGCAAAGAGGAAGCCAGGGATCGCGTAAGCGATCACGAGCACGCCACTCGTCCACGCGTCAAACGGCTGACCGTCATGCACCGCCTTGCGAATGCCAAGCGGAATCGAGATGAGATACGTGAGCAGCATCATCCAGACCCCGAGCGATATGGAGACGGGCAGTTTCTCCTTGATGAGCTGAAGCACGGACACGTCGCGGAAGTAGCTCGTGCCAAAATCAAACGTGAGGTAGTTCTTCATCATGATGAAGAACCGCTCATAGGCCGGCTTGTCGAAGCCGAACTGTTTTTCCAGGGCCTTGATAAACTCCGGGTCGAGGCCTTGCGCGCCCCGATACTTCGATGTCAAGGCGCCGGCGGCGCCTTGGCCCATTTGCGATTGCGCGCCCCCAGTTCCCAACGTGTCGCCGCCCCCGCCGCCAATTCGAGAGACGATCGAAGAGTCATGCCCGGTCAACTGCGCAATTATGCGCTCGACTGGGCCGCCGGGCGCGAATTGAATGATGGTGAAGCTGATCAGCATGATGCCGAACAGCGTCGGAATGATCAGCAACAGTCGTTTCAGAATATAGGCGATCATAGCAGCACGGATCTCACTTCTTCTTCAATTCCGCAGCCCTTGCAGGGTCAAACCACCAAGTCGTAATCACACCGCGATCGTATTTTGGTTTGATAGACGGGCGCGAGAATTTGTTCCAGAAGGCGAGGTTATGTGACGCCTTATACCAGTGTGGCACCCAATAGTGTCCAGTACGCAGCACGCGATCGACGGCGCGGGTTGCGGTGACCAGCTCGTCGCGGTTTTTGGCCGCCACGACCTTGTCGATGAGGGCGTCGACAACAGGATCGCTTATCCCTGCCAAATTGAAGCTTCCGTCGATGCCGGCGGCCTCTGAGCCCCAAAAGCTCTTCAGCTCGACGCTGGGGGTCAGGTTCATGGTGTAGCGCTGGGTTGTTACGTCGAAGTCGAACGTCTTCATGCGCCGCTCATACTGTGCCGGGTCGACGCGGCGCAGGGAGGCGTTGATGCCGATTTTTTTCAGGTTCTGGATGTAGGGATTGATGATGCGCTCAAAGCTTGGGGAAAAGGTCAGGATCTCTACGTCGAGAACTTTACCGTCACCGGGGTTCTGGTAGTCCGTGAAACCTGCGGCGTTCAGGAGTTCTTTGGCGCGTCGTAGGTTTTCGCGATTGCGGCCTGTGGCGTCTGTGACGGGCGGCAAATAAGGCTTACCAAAAACTTCCTGTGGAAGACGGTCGCGAAACGGTTCTAAGAGCTTCAGTTCCTCCGCGCTCGGCGGCCCGACCGCCATCATGTCGGAGTTCTGGAAGAAGCTGTGGGTGCGATCATAGAGCCCGAAGAACAGGTTCTTGTTCGACCACTCAAAGTCGAAAGCCAAACCGAGTGCTTCGCGCACGCGCGGATCCTTGAATTTGTCGCGCCGGGTATTGATGAAGAAGCCTTGTGCGCCCGACGGGCTGTCGTCGGGAAGCGTCAGCCGAATGAGGCGGCCATCCTTTAGCGCAGGCACGTTGTAACTGGTTGCCCAGTTGACGGAGGTGAACTCCTCGCGAAGGTCAAAAATGCCCGACAACAGTCCTTCAAGTTCCAAAGTGCGGTCGCGGTAGTATTCGTAACGTAGCTCATCAAAATTAAAGCGCCCGCGGTTTACGTTCAGATCCTTGGCCCAATAATCGGGGCGCCGCTTGTACGTGACATATGTGCCGGGCTTGAAGGCTGCGATCTTGTAGGGGCCGGACCCGAGCGGGCGATCGAGCGAAGTTTGCTTGAAGGGATGCTCCGTGTAGTAGGCCTTCGATAGCAAGGGCAATGTCGCCACGATGAGTGGCAGGTCGCGCGTCAAGTCACCTTCGAACGTGTAGCGCACCGTGTGGGGATCGAGTGCCTCGGCCTTGGTCACGTCACGTAAGGGCATGGCGAGGCTTGGGTGTCCCTTCTCCTTCAGTGTCTTAAATGAGAAAACCGCATCCTCGGCGGTCACCGCAGAGCCATCGGCAAACTTGGCTTGGGGGCGCATGTGGAAAACCACGGACTTGCCGTCGGGCGCTACTTCAGCGCTGCTTGCCACCAAGCCATAAATGGCGTCGGTCTCGTCGAGCGCCCGTGTCATTAGACTGTCGAACAGAAGTCCCAGTCCCTGTGCCGCATCGCCCTTCAAGATAAAGTTGTTGAAGCTGTCGAAGGTGATGCGTCCAGCCGCGCCGATCATCGACAGGCGGCCGCCTTTCGGCGCATCAGGGTTCACGTAGTCGAAGTGGGAAAAGCCGGGTGGATACTTCAAAACGCCGAAGGCAGAAAGGCCATGACGAGGTTCTGCCAAAACCGGTGCGGCTGCCACGAATAGTGCGGCCAGCGTCAGCACGAACGCCCCGGTCTTTGTGAATAGGTCGTGTCTTGGGTGGCTTCCCGCCATCATTTACCGCGTGCGGCTGCGAGCGCCTTCTGCTTTTCGGGATCGATCCACCAGATTTGCGTCAGCCCCGCCGTTTGCGACGGCAGCGTTTCGGGCCGGCCAAATTTGTCCCAGGTCACGATGCGTTCGTAGGGATAATGCCAGTGAGGCACGACGTAGTAGTTCCACAAGAGCACGCGATCGAGGGCCTTCGTGGCCGCCACGAGTTCCTCACGATTGGTTGCGAACACGACCTTGTCGATGAGTTTGTCGATGGCCGGGTTCTTGATGCCGGCGGTGTTGCGCGAGCCGTCGCGATCGGCAGCGGCCGAGCCCCAGAAGTCGCGTTGCTCGTTGCCCGGCGACTCCGATTGGGCAAAGGTGTCGATAATGATGTCGTAGTCATGCGCGTCTTGGCGGCGTTTGTATTGAGCGCTATCGACAATGCGAAGGCTGGCCTTGATTCCAAGCTTCCGCAGATGCTGCACATAGGGCAACGCGATCTTCTCGAATGCAGGCGATTCGATCAAGAACTCGGCGGTTAATACGTCGCCTTGGCCGTTGCGCCGCACGTTTTCCTTGCGGGACGAGGAGAGCCCAACGGTTCTCATGATCCCGCAAAAGAAGCCGCACTCATCGTCTTTCGCCGTTTCCTGCTCCAACTTCCAGCCGGCTTCGGATAGTAGGCGTGAGGCTTCGCGCATGTTATTGCGAAAGTCTTGGGGTGTGGCATTGACGGAGTTTTTCCATTCCGCGGTGAAAACCTCAGCGGGCACCTCGTCGCGTACCTCCTCTAAGATCTCCAATTCGCGCCCCTCCGGCAGGCCCTTGGACGCTAACTCCGAGTTGTCGAAGTAGCTGCCGACGCGAACATAAAGATCATAGAACAGCATCTTGTTGGAATCTTCGAAATTGAAGGCAAGCGCGAAGGCCTTGCGCACGCGCGGGTCCTGAAACTGCTTGCGGCGCTGATTGAAGACGAACGCTTGCATGGGTGCGACGCGATTGACGGGGATAGCTTCTTTGTTGACCCAACCCTTCTTGACGGCGGGGAAGCCATAGCCGGTTGCCCACTGGCTTGCGATGCTCTCAACCCAATAATCGAGTTTTCCCGATTTGAACTCCTCGAATGCCGGCGTTCGGTCGAGGAAGTAGTTCAGCTTGATCTCATCGAAATTCCATTGACCCTTTGCGATGGGCAGGTCTTTGGCCCAATAGTCGTCAACGCGTCCGAACGTGATTGAGCGGCCTGGATCGAATTCTTTGACCTTGTATGCTCCCGATCCGAGCGGCGGCTCAAGCGTCGTCTTCGTTATGTCGCGCTGCTCACCATTTGAGCGTTTGCCCTCCCAGTAATGCTTTGGCAACACCATGAGCTGGCCGACGATTTGTGGCAGCTCGCGGTTGCCCTTAACGTCGAACGTGAAGGTAACCTCGCGCTCGCCCGTCTTTTCCGCCTTTACGACGTTCTTGTAGTAGAAGGCATATCGCGGGTGCGCCTTCTTCAGGGCCTCAAGGCTAAAGACCACGTCCTCCGGCGTAATGGGCTGCCCGTCGTGAAACCGGGCCTCCGGCCGCAGCCCGAACGTTACAGACGCGTAGTCGTCGGGATAGGAGACCCATTCGGCAACGTGAGCGTACTCTGTGGAAGGCTCATCGAGGCTGTTGGCCATGAGCGGGTCATAGATGAGGCCAAGCCCAGCAGCAGGTTCGCCCCTGACGGAGAACGGGTTGAGGCTATCGAACGAGCCCGGGACGTAGCCCCGGATGGTGCCGCCTTTGGGTGCATTGGGGTTGACCCAATCGAAGTGCTCAAAATCGGGGCCGTGCTTGGGGTCTCCAACAAGCGATAACGCGTGGTGTTTTTTCGGACCTGCGGTCTCGTGGGGTTGATCGGTCTGCGCGGGCAAAGCTTCCGTCTGTGCGGGAGCGGTTTCCATCTGCGCCAACGCCGGAGCGAGGCCAAGCCCGAAGCTCGCGATGGTGGCGAGCAGAACTGCGGGGAGATCGAGGCGCAATAACAGCAGAGCCATCCTTCCTCTTACGGGCTGTCCTGAGCGGCGATTGGAGGGAGTGGCACCAGGCGACTCGCCTCATGTAGTAAACGCGAGCTTGGGCGTGCCCGATACGATCTACCAGCCACGCCGCCGAAAGCCGACCCAGCGTCGCAAAATACGGCCCAGGCCGCGAGTTAACTTGCTGTCATTTTGACTACGGAGCAGGCTTGCCGCCCAAGGTGTTCAAATAAGACAGCAAATCAGCCACGTCGCTGACATCCGGGATTCCAGGGAAGATCATTCTGGTGCCTGGAACGAATTCCTTCGGTTTATGCAGGAAGGACGCAAGCTCGACCGGCGTCCAGTCGCTGCCCTTGGCCTTCATGGCCTCCGAATACGTAAATCCCTCATGGCTCGCTTTCGCACGGCCGACAATCGCCCACAGATTGGGGCCGACCTTATTGGGGCCTCCCTCCTCGCCCGAATGACAGGCAATGCACTTTCTGAAGATCGTCTTGCCATTGGCGATGTCCGCACCCGCCATCAATTGTGCCGCCTCAACGGGGTCAAAGCCGGCTGGCACATCGCCCTCGGGGACGCCCGGCAACGAGACGGGTGGCGGGACGGCTTCACCCACTCCGAGCTGCTCTTTTCCCGGCGCTGCCACCTCTGGCATGGGCAGCGTGTAGCCCGGCTTCTGCGGCCCTCGGTTCTCTTCGATGATATGCAGAACGGTTCGCGATCCAACGATAACAAGGAGCACGCAGAGCACGGCCCCAGCAATCTTGGAGAATTCGAAGGTATCCATGCCCATCCCATCGTGCCTTAGAGCTTCAGCGCCTCGGCCTCATGAGGCCGCACAATATGGCGCGACTATAGAAATTCCGTCTTGGCTTGCAACAAACCTATGGTCCATTCTAAGAGCGATTGTCCGAGACCAATTGTCACCGGTGGTTAGCTGAGCTGAGGACGAAAAAAATTGTCGAACGCGCTCATTGTGATTCCAGCACGAATGCAGGCGACGCGCCTGCCTGGCAAGCCGATGCTCAAAATCGCTGGCGAGCCGATGATCGTACACGTCTGGCGCCGCGCGATGGCCGCCGAATCTGGGCGTGTCGTCGTCGCGACAGACTCTGAGGCGATCGTCGATGCCGTTCGTGAGGCTGGCGGAGAGGCGATCATGACACGCGCCGATCATGCCTCAGGCTCCGACAGGGTGTTCGAGGCGGTAAGCCACGTCGACCCAGACGAGTACACCCAGTTCGTCGTGAACCTGCAAGGCGATCTGCCGACGCTCGAGCCGCATCTGATACGCGCATGCTTGGCACCCCTTGCCGAGAAGGGCCCGGACATCGTCACACTGGCTTGCAAAATCGTGGAGGAGGAGGAGCGTACCAATCCCAACGTCGTCAAGGTGGTGGGCACGCCGCTTCCCCAATCAGACCTGCTCCGCGCGCTCTATTTCACTCGTGCGAGTGCCCCCTATGGCGATGGGCCGCTCTATCATCACATTGGTATCTATGCGTACCGGCGGGCAGCGTTGGAGCGGTTCGTCACGCTCAAGCCCTCAACCCTAGAGAAGCGCGAAAAACTGGAGCAGTTAAGGGCGGTGGAGGCTGGCATGCGCATTGATGTCGCGATCGTTGACACGGTTCCGCTTGGTGTCGATACTCCCGCCGATCTTGAGCGGGCGCGGCGCCTACTCGAAAACGAAGACTCACCCGCCAGTTGACGGCCGCATACCACGTGCGGACCTGGTGCCTTTCACCCGCGATGACGCCTTTCACCCGCGATGACCATGTCAAAATCTTCCCGCCATAGCAGCGCGGCGCCTCAGCGCGGCGGAGCTGTGACTGGGGCCGGAAACGGTCCGGCCACCACGAAAGCCACGGGAGAGCGTATCGCCTATCAGGGTGAACCCGGCGCCAACTCGCACCTCGCCTGCCGCGAGGCCTATCGGGATCTGGACGCGCTCGCCTGCCCAACGTTTGAGGAAGTACTGCATGCGGTGAGATCTGGCGAGGCGCGTTACGCCATGATTCCCATCGAGAATTCTGTGGCGGGGCGGGTCGCCGACATTCACCATCTTCTCCCGGACGCCGACCTCTACATTGTCGGCGAGTACTTCCTGCGTGTGCGACACCAGCTTATGGCTATCCCCGGTGCCGGTCTGAATTCGATCAAGCGCGTCTTGAGCCACACGCATGCGCTAGGCCAGTGCCGCAAGAAGCTGTCTGAGTTGGGCCTGGTTCCCGTGCCGGAGGCTGATACCGCCGGGTCAGCGCGCGTGGTGGCCGAAGCAAAAGACCCCGAACTTGCAGCCATCGCATCCAGTCTGGCAGCGGAAATCTATGGGCTCGACATCCTCGCAGGCGACGTTGAGGACGAGCTACACAACACAACGCGCTTCGTGATCCTTGCTGGCGAGCCCGACGACGCCGATCCCGGCAGCGGTCCCGTGATCACCACGTTTATCTTTCGTGTACGCAATGTCCCTGCCGCGCTTTACAAGGCACTGGGTGGCTTTGCGACCAACGGCATCAATATGATGAAGCTGGAGAGCTATCAGCTCGAGGGCACCTTCAACGCGACCATGTTCTATTCGGATATCGAGGGTCATCCCGCCGATCGTTTGGTGCGGCTCGCGTTGGAGGAGCTATCGTTCTTCTCCAGCGAGGTGAAGGTGCTTGGTACCTACCCTGCCAGCCCCTATCGTGCGAAGGCAGCCCATCTTGCGGAGACGGGACAGATCCCCGTGAGCCGTCGCGGCAGATGAGCCAGAATCAGCCCATGAAGCTTGAAGGCAAGGTTGCGATCGTGACGGGGGCGGCATCCGGCTTCGGCCGGGCGATTGCTGAGAGGTTTGTTCTGGAGGGCGCCAAGCTGGTGATGGCGGACATCAATGGCGAAGGCGTAAGCGAAGTTGCTTCTGGTTATGGCGACAACGCCCTTGCTGTGACTTGCGATGTTTCGCAAAAGGCAGACGTCGATGCCTTGGTCAGAGCCGCCGCGGAGGCATTTGGGGGCGTTGACATCATGGTCAACAATGCCGGCATAACCCATGACAACCAACCGTTACTCGATGTAACGGAGGCCGAGTTCGATCGCATCTACGCCGTCAATGTTAAGTCGATCTATTTGGCGACGCTTGCAGTCGTTCCACGCATGGAAAAGCGCGGCGGCGGCGTCATCATCAACACAGCCTCTACGGCAGGCGTTCGTCCGCGCCCCGGGCTTACCTGGTACAACGGATCCAAGGGCGCGGTGATCACTTTGACAAAATCGATGGCAGTGGAGCTTGCGCCCAAGCAGATCCGCGTCAACGCGATCAACCCCGTAATGGGCGAGACGGGTCTTTTGACAAAATTCATGGGGCAGCCCGATACGCCGGAAAATCGCGCAAAGTTTATGGCGACGATTCCCTTGGGCCGATTGTCGCGCCCTCACGATATCGCCAATGCGGCGCTTTTCCTTGCCGATCCGGCCTCGTCCTTTGTGACCGGCGTTGCGCTGGACGTCGACGGCGGCCGCAGCGTATAGCCTCAACAGCCTTGAGTTTGCATAGGGTTGTAAGGCGCCCCTCGACGCCCCATAATCCGGCGGGGAGGTTGGCGGCGGACGCATCCCTCGCCAACCGGGTCAGGTCCGGAAGGAAGCAGCCCTAACGATCAGGACGCGGGTCGTCCGCCAGCCTCTCTTGATATTCGCTCACGGGTGCTCATCGGTTTGCGTAGCCGTGCGGCGTCTTCCGCGGGGGCGGCGCTCGCGCCGGGCCGCGCTTACGGCCACGGGCCCAATGGGCCGGAATTCAGCGCGATATCTGCAAATCATGGCGAAGAAGAAATCCGATAACGCAAAGAGCAAGACTGCTGGCGGCAAGGCAGCCAGCGATGCGCCTTATGTCGTACTCGCGCGCAAATATCGGCCGCAGACCTTCGAAGATCTGATTGGCCAGGATGCCATGGTCCAGACGCTGCGTAATGCGTTCGCGTCAGGGCGGATTGCGCAAGCCTATATGCTGACCGGCGTGCGGGGGGTGGGCAAGACCACAACGGCGCGCTTGATAGCACGTGCGCTTAACTACAGCCGTGACGGCACGCCTGAAGAGCCCACCATCGATATGGCCGAACCGGGCCGCCACTGCGCGGAGATCATGGAGAGCCGTCACCCCGATGTCATCGAGATGGACGCGGCCTCTCACACCGGCGTCGACAATATTCGCGAGCTGATCGAAAGCGCGCGCTACAAGCCGCTGCTAGCGCGCACCAAGGTCTTCATCATCGATGAGGTCCACATGCTTTCCAAGGGCGCCTTCAATGCCCTTTTGAAGACGCTCGAGGAGCCACCTGAGCATGTGAAGTTCATCTTTGCCACGACGGAGATTCGCAAAGTCCCGGTGACGGTTTTATCGCGCTGTCAGCGCTTCGACTTGCGCCGGGTCGATGTGCCAGAGCTTGCAGCACACTTCCAAATGATCATCGCTAGCGAGAGTGCAAAGGCGACGGATGATGCCGTGACGATCATTGCGCGCGCGTCGGAAGGTTCGGTGCGCGATGGTCTTTCGCTGCTTGATCAGGCCATTGCCATGGGACAGGGCCAAGTGACCGCCGAGACGGTGCGTGCCATGCTGGGCCTCGCCGATCGCGGTCGCATCTTCGACCTTTTGGAGCATCTGTTCCGCGGTGACACCAAGGCTGCGCTCACAGATCTCGACGGCTTGCATCAGGCAGGTGCGGAACCGGGCCAAATCCTTGCCGACCTTGCCGAGGCCGTACATGCGGCTGCGCGTTGCAAGGCGGTGGGTCCAGATGCAGGGAGCGAAGGCTTGAGCGCGGAAGAGAAACGCCGCGCGCAAAGCTTGGCTGAGCGGCTTTCCACGCCGCTTCTGTCACGTGCGTGGCAGATGTTGCTGAAGGGCTGGGAGGAGGCGGCGCGTGCACCCAATGCGCGCGCGGCAGCCGAAATGGTGTTGATCCGCCTGGCACACACGGCTGATCTTCCCGCCCCCGACGAGGTGATCCGTTCGCTGGGCGGGCCTGGATCGCTCGCGCGAACGCGCGCGCAGGCCCCGCGCAGTGACAACGGCTCCTCCAGCGATCTGCCGCTTGGCAGCGCTGGCCGGGGTCCGTCTGTAGGTGCTTCAGGGGCGGATGTTTTCGATGAACCTGCTAAGAAGGACGATGAAGGGGAACCTATTTCGTCAGACGATGATCAGCCCGTTGGCGGCAAGCCGAGCCCGGCATCGTTTACCGAGGTCGTCGCCCTTGTCGGTGCGCACCGCGACGCAATGCTCAAGGTTCATCTGGAAGATCACGTGAGTTTGGTAAAGTTCGACGCAGTCGCCGGCTCGATCGATCTATTTCTATTGCCCGGCGCGCCGCCACAGATCGCCAATGAGCTACGCGAAAGGCTCAATTCCTGGACCGGGCGACGCTGGGTTGTGATGTTGTCGAAAACGGCGGGTGAACGACCCATTGGCGACGTGCAGCGCGAACGCGAGGCCGCCGAGCTTGAGGCGCTCAAGGCGCACCCGGCCGTCAAGGCGGTGCTGGACGAGTTTCCTGACGCGAAGATCGCCGACATACGGCCATTGGTGAGGCCCAGCGAGGATGAGACAGGAACTGGGTAACGAGCGCACGCCGGGCGTTGGGCGTCCGGTAGGGTTGGAAAGGACGACTGATGAAAGATCTTATGGGCGTGATGAAGCAGGTTGGCGAGATGCAAGCCCGGATGCAGCAAATGCAAGAGGAGCTTTCTGCATTGGAAATCGAGGGACAGGCGGGTGCGGGCCTCGTTAAAGTCACGCTCACCGGCAAGGGCGATATGAAGAAGGTGCAGATCGATTCAAGTCTGATGAAGCCGGACGAAACAGAAATTCTGGAAGATCTGATCGTCGCCGCCACGCATGATGCCAAGACTAAGGTCGAGACGCAGCTTCAAGCCAAGATGCAGGATATGACGGGCGGTCTTCCGCTGCCGCCAGGCATGAAGCTATTTTGATGTTTCGCGCCGATTAGCCCTTTTGCAGCAACAGCGACAGACCAATAAGCGTGCTGTCGAAGAACTGGATCTCGATGATCTGCCTCGATTTGGAGACGGCGACTTCCATGTTTGCTGCAAGACCCGACCCACGGACGGAAATACGAAATCCGCGTTTGGTGATGTTGCCGTTGAGCTCTCCACCAAGATTGTAGACGAGTTCGTTCCACGTACCTGTAAGCTTGCCCTCAGGGTGGGTGATGATGCTCTTCACCTCGATTTTCCCACTTTTGGACGCGCACCGCACATTCTATTTGAGTTCGGAGCCGTCGTCGGACGTGAAGTAGGTTGCGCGACACTTCACGATCTGGACCTTCCCGCCTTGCAGCCCGAGCCGGCCGTGCCCGACCCATCGCCCGGGTAACTGTTTGAATGGCGCTGAGGGATCCGCTAGCACGGACCAACCCGTCAGTAGACAAAAGACGAGTGCCAAGGCGGTGAGAGAAAGTGTCTTCATCGCGTTCATGCTCGGACGAGCTTTGTTATGTGACGGGATTTGGAGCTGGCGGAATTCGATATCGGCTAGAATTATTGACGAGAAAATTCCGAATTTCTAGAGCCTGATCGGTTCACTGGGAAACGCTTGAGTCGCGTCCAAGTGAAACGTGAATCAGTCTCTACACTTTTGATTGAGGGTCGAGACCCTAGAGCAAGATTCACGTTCTTACCCGGAACCTTCTGGCCTTGGCGAGCGATTCCATCAAGAACGATCTTGCTCTAGTGA
>PVMK01160449.1_pt1 | contig 19881 bp, 21 predicted proteins | sample 1853481 | NCBI WGS metagenome assembly PVMK01 (sample SAMN08533507, study PRJNA380276) | Marine sediment metagenome, whole genome shotgun sequencing project. | reverse complement strand
TGATTAAACCAGGGACACAACATTGAAGATCGCTGACACCTCCGCGCAAGATGTAGCGGTACAAGCAAAATCGAAAACCAGGCAGCGACTGCTGTTGGGCGCCGGCGTGGCGGGCTTAATAATCGTGGTCTGGCTGGTGTTGCCGTCGCTGCAGCGCTGGGCAGGTTCAAGTGTTTCTGTTCCCAGGGACCGTTTGCGCCTCGCTGAAGTGGTGCGGGCAGACCTGGTGCGGGATGTGTCGGTCCAGGGACGTGTTGTGGCCGCCGTCAGTCCGTCACTGTTCGCGCCAGCCGGTGGCACCATAACCCTCCTGGTGGAAGCGGGCGCATCGGTTAGCGAGGGTCAGTCACTTGCAGTGCTGGACAGCCCCGAACTGCAAAACCAGTTTCAGCGGGAACAGGCTACCCTCGACAGTCTCAGCGTGGAACTGGAAAGACAGCGCATCGAAACCAAGCAAAAAGCGCTGGATAACCAGAAAAATATAGATCTCACCAGGGTCACGCTGGTCGCTGCGGAGCGCGAACGCCGCCGCGCTGAATCAGGACACAAAATTGAAGCGATCTCTGAAATCGATTATGAAAAGACCGAGGATGACCTGGATACTGCCAGGCTGGCTCATAAACATGCAGTGGAAGATGCCAGCCTGGACCAGGAACGCCTGGCTTTTGAACTGAGAACCAGTGAACTGAAGATCGAACGCCAGTCATTCCTGGTGCAGGACCTGCTTCGCCAGGTCGACGAATTGGACATGCGCTCCCCGGTCAACGGAATTGTCGGTAACCTGATGGTCGACCAGAAGGCCGCAGTGAGCCGCAACCAGGTGGTGATGGCAGTCGTTGATCTGTCGGCATTCGAAATCGAGGCGCAGGTACCGGAGAGCTACGCAGACGACCTGGGCCTGGGTATGAGCGCGGAAGTGCGGCTTGGAAATCAGAAATACCCCGCGTCCCTGGTGTCGGTCTCCCCTGAAATCATCCAGAACCAGGTGACTACCCGGATTCGTTTTGTTGGGCCAATGCCACCCGGTTTGAGGCAAAACCAACGACTCACCACCCGCATCCTGATGGAAGAAAAGAAAAACGTGCTAACGCTGCAACGAGGTCAGTTCCTGGACAGCGGCGGAAGCCGTATTGCCTATGTGCTGGATGACGACAATGTAGCCCGCCGCCGCTCCATTGAAATCGGTGCGCGCAGCCTGGCAGCGGTGGAAATTGTCAAGGGACTGAACGAGGGGGAGATCGTGGTGATATCAAGCATAGACCAGTTTCGCAGCGCTGATTCAGTGCTCGTGACCAATTAAACAGCAACGCAGGAGAAAAAAAATGCTCAGCATGCAAAACATTTCCATGGTTTACCGCACCGACCTGGTTGAAACGCACGCCCTTCGGGAATTTTCGCTGGAAGTCGATGAAGGTGATTTTATTTCCGTGACCGGTCCATCCGGTTCGGGCAAAACTACCTTTCTGAATATTGCCGGCTTGCTGGAACGGTTTACCGGTGGGCGTTATGAGCTGGATGGCCGGGATGTTTCCGCCTTGTCCGATGCCGAGTCTTCCGCGGTGCGCAATCAAAAGATTGGTTTCATATTCCAGAGTTTTAACCTGATTCCTGACCTTAACCTGTTCGATAACGTTGATGTACCCTTGCGGTATCGGGGCTTCAAAGCGGCTGAGCGTAAACGGCGCATCGAGAACGTGTTGGAAATGGTGGGCCTGGCCTCGCGCATGAAGCACTTGCCATCCCAGTTATCAGGTGGCCAGCAGCAGCGTGTCGCCATTGCACGTGCACTGGCCGGAGAACCCCGCTTTTTGTTGGCGGATGAACCCACCGGTAACCTCGACTCGCACATGGCCATGAGCGTCATGGAACTGATTGCCGAGATCAATCGCAACGGCACCACCATCATCATGGTGACCCATGATCCGTCGCTGGCGGAGATGGCCAACCGCAATGTGCACATCCTTGACGGGCGTGTCAGCGACAATGGCGCGGATACTCAAATGGCCAAACAGATGGCCAAACATGTGGCCAAACAGTGGGTCGATCAAATGGCCGCCCCAACAGCCACTGCGGCGACTGGATAAGGCCGGGCCACAAGGAGAAGGACATGTTTTCCTATTACCTCAAGCTGGGCTGGCTCAGCATTCGACGTAACCCATTCCTGAGCATGCTGATGATTGCGGCAATTGCTGTTGGTATCGGCGCCAGTATGACGACTATTACGGTCAATTACATGATGTCGGGCGACCCGATTCCGCAGAAATCCGACCAGTTGTTTTACGTCCAGCTCGACAACTGGGATCCCACTAACCACGGCGATGATGATTACGATCTGATCGACCAGGTGACCTACATCGATGCCATGGCACTGATGAAGGCCGGCAAAGCTTACCGGCAAATTGCCAGCAACTTTTCCGGCCTGGTGCTTGAGCCACAGGGTAAGGATGAAAGGCCGTTTTCGGTCGATACCCGTAATACCTGGGCCGATTTCTTCCCGATGTTCGACTTGCGCTTCCTGTATGGAAGCGGCTGGGACGATACGGCGGATCGAAATCTGGAAAAAGTTGTCGTCCTCAGCAAAGAGATAAACGAAAAGGTGTTTGGCGGCGAAGATTCGGTGGGCCGGGACCTGCGCTTGAACGGAATGGACTTCCGGGTGGTGGGTGTGCTGGACACATTTCTGCCCGTACCGAAATTTTACGACATCACCAACGGTGGCTTTAATGAACCGGAGGAGATTTATATTCCCTTCAATATCGCAGTGGAGTATGAGTTGCCTCGAAGTGGCAACACCATGTGCTGGAAACCCAATGATGGTGATGGTTTCGAAGCTTTCCTGAATTCCGAGTGCGTGTGGATCCAGTTCTGGGCGGAATTGAGAAATGAGCAGGAAAAACAGGACTACATGACTTTTCTCAACGCTTACGTTGAGCAGCAGAAGGAACTGGGCAGGTTCCCGAGACCACTCAACAACCGGCTCAGCGATGTGATGGAATGGATGGAGAGCCAGGAAGTCGTCGAAGACGATGCCCAGGTGATGCTCGGGCTGTCACTGATGTTCCTGGTGGTTTGCCTGCTCAACACCATTGGCCTGCTGCTGGCGAAATTTCTCGGTAAATCCGGAGATATCGGTCTGCGCAGGGCGCTTGGTGCATCGCGATCCAGCTTGTTTATACAGCACATGATCGAGTCCGCCATGATTGGCCTGGGTGGTGGAATTTTTGGATTGGGCCTGGCCTGGCTGGGCTTGCGCGGTATCGAGATGTTGTTTGGCGAATATATCGAAAACATGGTTGGTATGGACTGGGTGATGGTGCTGACTGCCGTCGGCCTGGCGATCATGTCCGCATTGCTGGCCGGGCTTTACCCGACCTGGCGGGCAAGCCGGATTACGCCCGCCAGCCAACTGAAAACGCAATAGGAGGCGGATCATGGAAATTGGACCCATTTGGCGCGCAATGATGCGCAACAAGACCGGTGCGATCCTGATCGCGCTGCAAATCGCCGTGACCATGGCCATCATGGTCAACGCCATCTCCATCATGCAGGAACGGACACGCGTAATGTCGCGCCCCAGCGGTATCGATGAACACAATATCTTCCATATAGCCAGTGTCGGATTCGCCGGAGATTTCAATGAGCAGGTAACCATCGAGGAAGATCTGGCTGCGCTGCGCGGGATGCCGGGAGTGGTTAATGCTATTCAGTCGAACTCAATACCGTTGTCAGGCGGTGGCTGGTCAATGGGCTTTCAGACTGAACCCGGCGCAGAAATCGATGGCACTTCAGCAGCTATTTATTTCGTGGATGAACATGGCCTGGACACCTTGGGTCTTAATCTCCTGGCAGGCGAAAATTTCAGCCAAACCGATATTGACTGGCGCGAGCGTTCTGCCACCGATTGGCCGGACAAGACCCTGGTGACACGCGCCATGGCAGAAGCACTCTACCCGGATGACCCGGATGGTGCGCTGGGCAAAACGATCTACGTCATTGACGACGATCCAGTCACAATCACCGGCATAATCGAGCAGATGCAGGCGCCGTGGAATGGCTGGGATGGCGTCGAACGTGTCGTATTGACGCCCACGCATACCCTGTTCGGAAGCACGCGCTACATCATTCGCACCGAACCCGGTAGGCGCGATGAAATTATGCTGCAGGTCGAGGAGTTACTGGCTGAGCGCAACAAGGACCGTATCGTGCGTTCCATGCGCAGCATGGATGAAACCCGGGAACGCAGTTACCGCGCCGACTCGTCCATGATCAAGATGTTGACTTTTACCATCGTGTTGCTGGTTGCGATCACCGCACTGGGGATCGTTGGCCTGGCCAGCTTCAGCGTGAACCGCAGGACCAGGCAGATCGGCACCAGGCGCGCCCTGGGCGCATCCAAAGCAGCCATCCTGCGCTATTTCATGACAGAGAATTTCCTCATTAGCCTGGTCGGCGTAATGATCGGGGCGGGGCTGACCGTTGGCCTCAACATGTTCATGATTGAAACCTTCAGCCTGACCCGGATTAGCTGGTATTTGCTGCCGGTGTCTATGCTGGTGTTGTGCATCGTTGGACAAATTGCTGTGTTCGGACCCGCAAGAAGGGCATCGTCGGTACCACCGGCTGTTGCGACAAGAACTGTCTAGCTGTGAAATCCAGCAAAGTTGTTGACATAGTTGTTGTGCTAATTGCGGGCGCGCCCGTTCGAAGCAAGAGGTCTTCTTCCAGGACACGGCATAAACCCTTCCCTGGGGCCTCCTCTTGAAACATCGTGTTTCAAAGGGTCCTGGAAGAAGACCTCTTACTTCGAAAGGGCTTGTGCCAGCCTGAGAGTCAGAATCACTCAGCGGACTGGAATGAATGAACGAGCCAATGCTCACGCCAATAGCCCTGCCCGATTGCGAATGTTTCAGTTCACTATGTAACTGCGCCTCGCTTCCCATGGTTCAAGGCAATCGACAAATCTGGCGTTCAATTTTCCGGCCACGCTATCGGAGTCTTGTATTTCCTCACTCCACGCGTCAAACGCGGCCCCGAATGCAGCAGTGTTTTTGCTTCTTCCCATCCAGAAAATAGTACTCATATCATTGCTCTGGAGCGGGGCGGCGATCTCTACATGGTACTCGTAATCCTTACCCCAGTTTTTATTGAAGTCATCCTTCATTTTGATGAAGGCGTCCAGTGAGCAGCTTTCTTTTAGTGTGATTGGAATTACGTCCATATGCCCGGCCCACGCCGCGCCTGGCAAGCAAAATAGTGCAATTAGCAGAATCTTCTTCATCCTCTTTCTCCCTGTATTAGGTCGTTGTCATCACGGCCGCGGAAGCAACCGCTCATACTAAACATAGCAGTCAAAATTGATTTTTGCCCGGGAATGATTTGATTTGCTGCCGGAGACTCTTGTATTTCTTCTGCAGAATTCTGAATTGTCTCCTATAGTTTATGTAGGTCTTTAATGACCTGCTTGAGAAAATCAGGAGAGTCTTTGATGAAAAAATTATTCGTGATTACATCTTTCGTCCTGCTTGGAGCATTGGCAACTTCAGCTGAGGCTGGCCTGTTTACGGGCTGTATCTCCGCCGGGGGTGACCTGAAAAATGTAGCTGCCGGGGAAGAACCGTCGCAGCCCTGTGGCAAGAATGACACACTGAAACATTGGGTGGAATCAGATGAAGAACTAGTCTCCGGCAGTTTGGGCAGGCCCGGATTGCTTCCAAGTGAGAATTCCCTCCTTCCAGGCAACACTCCAGGCCAGATCAACGGACGCCGGGGAGCTGACCGCAGCTGGTGTGAATATTAAACGAACCCAACAATTCAGGCTTGACACTACACTGGGTACAGGCCCATTCAGAGGTCGTATGCAACGGACAGAATGACAGAAAGGGTGGCCCACATCAGGATAGTCAGTGGTGTGCCGACTTTCACGAAGTCGCTGAATTTGTAGCCACCGGCGTTCATTACCAACAAGTTGGTCTTGTAGGACATCGGGGTGATGAAACTCAGGTTGGCGCCGAACAGCACGGCCAGCACGAAAGGTTCCAGCGGCAGGCTCAGCTCCATGGCGATGCTGATTCCGACCGGCGTGCCGATGACGGCCGCGGCATTGTTCGAGACGATGTTGGTCATGATCGCCATCAACAACATCAGGCCGGACAACACCATCCAGGGGGACGCGCCGAAAGTAACGAAACGGAAGACTTGCGCCAGCCAATCGGCGCCGCCGGTTTTCATCAGGGCGGAACCCAGCGCAAGGGATGCGACGATAATGAGTATGATCTGGGCGCTCAGCGCGTTGACGGCATCGCGCCACCGGAGACAGCGGGTCGCGATCAACACCAGGGCGCCGAGCAATGCACTGGATGCGATCGGCAGGATGCCAAATGCCGCCAATGCAACCACCACCACCATGATCATGAGGGCCAGCGGCGCTTTGCGGGTGTGGGGTAGATCCATCGTGCTGTCCAGCACCAACAGTTCACCGCCTGTCTTGAGGCGCGCTATGTCACCGGCATTACCCTGCACCAACAGCACGTCACTGGCCTCGAGCTTACGTTCATTCAGGCCGGGTGTTTTGAATGGGAGTGCACCGCTGGCGCTGTGCAGGGCAAGAATGGTGAGGCCGTATTTTTCCTGCAGCCTTACATCGCCCAATTTCATGCCGTACAGGCTGGAGCCCTGTGTGATTACTACTTCCGCCAGTTGCTGATCTCCGGCAGACCATGTGTCTTTCATCCCCGACTCTGATTGTAATTCCGCTCCGAGGATGGCTTTGAAATCCTGCAGGCGGTAGATGGTGTCGGTCACCAGTAACTTGTCGCCTGGCTGGATTTTCACGTCCGGCAAGGGTGTGATGTAGAGATGGTCGTGACGCAGAATGCGCCGCACATGCAATTCGGGCCCCACCTTGTGCATGAAGCTGGACAGGTCACGGCCGATCAGCGGATTGCCTTCCGGTATGGCCAGTTGTGCGTTGTAGATGCGGCGTGGGATATCGATCATCGGCGGCTTGCGCTCCGGGATGATGCGGGGTGCAATCAGCCACAGGTAGAGCAGTGCAATTCCGCCGGCTATCGCCACCGGCAGCACGAAGTCGAACATCTGGAACGGGTTCCATGCCCATGTCTGCGGCGACCGAAACGACCAGCAGGTTGGTGGATGTGCCTATGGTCGTGCTCATGCCGCCGACCAGCGTGGCCAGACCCATCGGCAGCAAGACTCCGGAGGTGGACGACTTGCTGCGGATGGCGGCGCCGATCAGCATCGGCAGCATCAACACCACGATCGGGAGTGTTGTTCATGAAGGCGCTCAGCACGGCGCCCAACCACCAGCGTGGCCAGCAACGCAATCGCGGGTGCTTTTTTCCAGAACCGGCCCAGTCTGCGGGCCACCGGTTCCAGAGCGCCGGTTCGCACCAGCGCCTGTCCTGCAACCATCAGCGCGCATACGGCTACCAGCGCCTCGTGGCCAAAACCGTGGAAGAAATCAGAAGCTTTGACTTCCCTCCCAGTCCGTGGCTGAAAGGGAATAACTCGAAACCAATAACGAGGACGACAAGTACAAACAGGCTGGAAGATTCCAGCGCTATTTTTTCCCGTGTGAAGAGAATCAGCGCCAGCACGGTCAGCAGCAGCACTGCCAGTGCATGGGGATTGGGCATTACGGGAAAGTCCATCCAGACCCTCCAGAACAGTCATCAATTATTTGGAAGTACAGGGTGGTAAAAAAGTTCACCCGCCATATGCGCTACCCGCATAATTAATCAAGTATAACCCAGCGGAACGATGCCATATGCGGGTTACCCGCTTTGTCTTCCAGTTCTTCCCAGCGCATAAAGACGGTTTCCAATTCTGCATCAAACCCGGCCAGTTGTTGTTGAGCCTGGGTGATTTTGGCTTTGTCCTGCTGGTAAAACGGCCTGGGCCATGTGGTCGTGCAGCCGTTTCTGCTGCTCTTCCAGTTTTTCCAGTTTTGCGGGCAATTTACCGAGTTCCTGACGTTCTGCGTAGCTCAGTTTGCTGGCATTTTTGGCTGGATTCTTAGCTGGCTTTGTACCCGGTATCCGTGCTTTATCTTTCTTGATTCTTTGGCCTTCCGTGGCGAGTGGCCTGGTCTGACGCAGCCAGTCTTCGTAACCCCCGATGTATTCATTCACTTCACCATGGCCTTCAAAAACGATGGTGGACGTGACTACATGGTCCAGGAATGCACGATCATGTGAAATCAGCAGTACCGTACCCTGGATATTCGGCCAGGCGTTCTTCGAGCAGGTCGAGCGTGTCGGAGTCGAGGTCATTGGTAGGTTCATCGAGTACCAGTACATTTGAAGGGCGGCTAAACAGGCGTGCCATCAACAGACGATTACGCTCACCCCCAGACAGGGCTTTGACGGGTTGCCGTACCCGGTCAGGGGCAAACAGAAAATCCCGTAAATAGGAAATAACATGCCGGTCTTTGCCGTTGACGTTAATCATATCGCTGCCATCGGCGATATTGTCCTGCACGCTTTTTTCTTCATCCAGGACCGCCCGGTGCTGGTCGAAGTAGGCGATTTCCAGCTTGGTGCCGAGTTTTACCGTACCCGATTGCGGCTGTAAGGCACCCAGCAACAGGCGAATCAGCGTGGTTTTTCCTGCACCATTGGGCCCAATGATACCGACTTTATCGCCTCGCATGATGGTAGTGCTAAAGCCCTGCAGTACAGGATTATCATCCCAGGCAAAGCTGATGTTGTCTGCTTCCAGTACGATTTTTCCGGACTTGTCCGCCTGCTGTATCCGTACATTGGCGCTGCCGGCGACACTACGCCTTTCAGCCCGTTCACGGCGTAAATCCTCCAGGGCCCGGACACGGCCTTCGTTACGAGTGCGGCGGGCCTTGATGCCCTGCCGGATCCAGATTTCCTCCCGTGCGAGTTTTTTATCAAACAGTGCATTTTCTTTTTCTTCATCTTCCAGCGCTTTTTGCTTGCGGCTGACGTAGGTCGGATAGTCACCGGGCCAGTCAGTCAGTCTGCCGCGATCGATTTCAACAATCCGGGTGGCGAGTTTTTGCAGGAAAACCCGGTCATGACTGATAAACAGCAGGCTGCCCTTCCAGTCCAGCAGGAACTTTTCCAGCCAGATGATGGATTCAATATCCAGGTGGTTGGTGGGTTCATCCAGCAGTAACAGGTCGGGTTGGTTGACCAGGGCGCGGGCGAGTAATACCCGGCGTTTCAAACCACCTGACAAGGCGCTGAAATCGATGTCGCCGTCAAGCTGAAGTTTGGAAATGACGGATTCCATCCGCTGTGAAATTTCCCAACCACCCTCAGCTTCGAGTTGGTGCTGACATTCACCCAACTGATTGAGCAGTTGTTCACCCCCATCCGCATTTGTTTCATGCCCCAGCGTGATTTCATGCAATAAATGGTAGTAACGCTGCAACAGTTTCCCGGCTTTATCCAGCCCTTCAGCAACTACCTCGTTGATCGTGCCATCGAGATCTGCCGGTACCTCCTGGTTGAGTTTGGCCACCCGGATACCGGACGGGATAGTGATGCTGCCGTCGTCCGCCTGGATTTCACCATTGATGAGCCTCAACAGTGTCGATTTACCCGCACCGTTGCGCCCGAGTAAACAGACCCTTTCATTAACGTCAATATTCAAATTGACAGCGTCCAGCAAGGGTGGAGTTCCGTAACTCAGACTGAGGTTTTTAAGTGTAATCAGCGGCATTGGAGTCGTCTGCAATGAAGGGGTCTATTATACTTCAAAGTCAGGTTCAGGCCGGTGCGGCGCTGGCTAGTGGTTTGACCACGCCGGCGGCGTTTTCAGGCAATGAACCGGAACCGGGCGAAAGCTGCACGGTTTTTGGGTGTCGGCAAGAACAATGTATGCCGGACAGACACCACCACAATGGGATTGAGCATGACTCTGATGGGATTGAACTTTTCAGGGAAGCTCTTAAAGAAGTACTGATGCGTATTGGTTGAGTTCTTATCGGAGCGGACGTGCAACAGGTGAACCTCTGGGATGATTCACCTGTTGCACGATGCACTGAATGTTATTACCGAATGCTATTGCTCATGCAATGCGGATACTTCAGCGTTGTCAAGACGCTCCACTGCGGCAGTCAATGTGCCTTCGTAGCAATCTTGATTTCCTACAGACCTGCGCAGTGATCCAGTGGCAATAATGCGGGATGATCCGCAGATATTGCGCGAAGCATTCTGCAATTTCGCGTACAGTTCCTCATTGCTTGTGGTGCCGGCCAGATCCGATCTGGTGAAAAAATCGCTATCAGTATTGTTGTTAACTGATGCTGATGCGAACAAAGGCAATGCCATCGCGGATACAGCAGCAATCGAAATAATCGTGTTACGGATTGAGCGAGTAGTAGGTAGTGTTTTCATCATTTTTACCTCAGCTTGTTAAGTAGGGAACGCTTGTTATGGGCATTTGTTGACCCATGCATAGTTAGATGGGGCAAATGACGAAAAAGTTACGTGCCGAACGGTGAGGTGAACCATGTTTGCGGCAAAGTGAATATTCAGAACCGGATTATAGTTGGTGCTGCAGGCTAGCCGGCTTCCATGTGATTGACATAATCGCGCGCCTCCAGCAGGCGTGGCCAGTTCGCCGTGGACTCCGCAGTCATTTCGACCAGGGTCTGAAAATACCCTGCCGCAGTTGACCGGTCACCCATTTGTTCGGCCGCCACCGCGGCTCCGTACAGGCTGTTAAAGCGGTATGGGCTCCTGGCGAGTGCCTCTCGGTAAGCCCCGAGTGCAGCAGCCGGGTTTCCAAGTTCAAGCTGCAGGTCGCCCAGCAATTCGTTGGCTGGAAGTAGTTCACCGGGTGTCACAGCATGTTTATCCGAGCCGTCCTCGAGTTCAGCAGATTCAGCCATTAAATTCAGTGCTGCTTCCTTGTCGCCTCGGGCGAGTGCGGTCCAGGCAGATACCGCCAGTTCCTGGACTTTGATTTGTCCCGCCCAATACGGATTGGAACTGGATCTCTCCTCATGCAAGCGCAGCTCCCGCAGTTTTCCGGTGGCGTCTGTGGCTGCCTCAACATTACCGCTGCGAGCAGCGCCGATACCCCGTGCAAACCAGGTGAGTGCTTCGTAAGGAGCGTGGGACTCCTGCCAGGGAAACGACTCCGGAAAACGCGCCTGTAACAGCATGGCATCCTGCCACTGGCGCCGCTCCAACGCATAGCGGGCAGGAATCGCCGCCAGGGCATAGGCTCCAGCCACCAGGTTCTGCTGCCAGTAAGGTGCTTGCGGCGACAAAGCTTCAGTCATGATCTCCCGTACTGCATCCTCATTGCCGGTTTGCAGGTAGGCATAGGCCAGGTAATCTTTTGAGTGCAGGTATTCTGTTGAAATGGCCTCGTCCCGGGTTTCGCGGTGCGACGCACGGGCGGCGCGGCTATTCCACTCGATGGAGTCTTCCCACAGGCCCCAGGCGGGTGAAATATATGGGTGGGCATATGCAGGGCATGGGGTACTTCAGGCGCCACCTTGCCGTAGTTTTGCGCCACCGCAAGCGCCTGGCCGGCGAGCCGCGTATCGTAGGCGTGGATGATGTAGTGATGTGCGGCCGCGTGGTCTGGTTGTTGCGCCAGGATCTGCTCCACGATGGAGCCCGAATCTGAACGGATTGCCAGGCCCTCCTGGCCGGACAAAGCAGTGGCCATATGGGCCAGGGCGTAGAAGGCCGCCCCTTCATCATCGTCAGGGAAAGTCTGTATAAACCTTCTTCCAGGCGGCATCAAATGCCACCAGGCGTTCGCGCTCACTGCGTTTTGCAGCATTTTCATAGTAGGCTTTTACCGCTGCCAGGTAAGCCGCTTCCCGTGGCGTTTTTGCACCAATGGATTCCGCGGTTGCAATGAGTTCGACGGCCCTGGCCAGCTGCGTTTCCGAGGTGACGTCCGGCCACAGGGGGTGGATATAGGTCATGGCTACGCCCCAGTAAGCGAGCACACAATCAGGGTCCGCACGCATGGCGTCATTAAAGAACTTTTCAGCGGCCATGTAGGTCATGTGGTGCAGCAAGCCGACACCCCGTGTCATGAATCCCTGGGCTCGTTCATTACAGGAGACCGGGAAACTCACCGCGCCCAGGTGCTCGCCATAGGTGTCAGCCACTTGCGCCGGATCACTATCCCGGGAATTCTCCGCTACTTGCGGCTGTTGATCACATGCGCTGATAAAAAGCGCGCCAAGAATAAAGAGGTATTTTCTGAAGTTGGAGGTCATGTTCGTACCTTTTGGGAAGTTTGTTATCTTGCGTGAATAAATGTCAATGTTTTGTAACAAGCGGGAATTTTTTCACTTTTTTCTCATAAATGTTTTGTGCAGCTTTGCCCCCCATTAGGTATAACTATAGGTGGTTGAAAAAAAAGTGCACAATTCATGCTCGTTTGCGAACCAGGTGATATTCACGTTATGACTGTATATTTTGACTACTCCCACACGGTGACTGAAGAAGGACATCGATGAACTCGGTCATGTTGGCAATATACCACTACATAAAGTGGATGCAGCATGCCGCCGTCGCACACTCTTCCGCCAACGGATGGCCGCGCAAAAATATATTGAGCTGGGGGCGGGCTGGGTCGTTCGATCGCAAAAGATTACCTACCTGAAACCGGCCTTCGAGGGTGACTCTGTCGTGATCAAAACCTGGGTTGCCAGCTGCCAGGTCGGCGAGTTCGGTGAGGTGTTACGAAATTGTCAATGACAAGGGAGAAATGCTGGCACAAGCGGAGACAGTCTGGGCGTTTATAAATTATGCAAAACAAAAACCCACCAGGATTCCCTGATGAAGTGGCGAACTGCTTTGAGATACCGGGAGATTTGTAAGTGTTTTATTGCTGGCTTTCTTCCGCTGTACACCTTTATTCTCGTTTGGTCCGATAAACCGGGCTGTTGAACTTTAAATCGCCTGATGCATGTGTGGCAATTTTCCGAATTTGGTGTATGCTTCGCATGTTAATTACGAAAAATTAACGACCTAAAGACTGTTTTAAACAGCAAAAGGCACAGGAGAACAAATCATGAAATATTTTACCTGGTTAAACAGGGACGTCGCGCTTGTACGCGGTTTCACTCTTTCTTCTCGGTTTATTTTCGGTTACAAGCCTGCCAGCGCAGGAGGCCGATGAAGACGATGCAGTAATGGAAGAAATTATTATTACGGGTTCGAGAATCCGCCAAGATCCCCTGGATCAGCGCCTGCCCGTACTGACATTGACCCAGGAAGATTTTCGCGCTACTGGCGTGACCTCGCTGGCGGATTTCATACAGCGTCTGCCCCATATCCGGTTCAGCCATCAACGGCTCCAACAACTCCTCCGGAAACCTGGGCTTCCCGCCAGATGGCGGCGGCATCGGCGCCGGTGCGGCGCAAATTGATTTGCGCTACCTCGGGGCCAAGCGTGTTTTGGTGCTGGTCGATGGCCGGCGCTGGATTAAGGGTTCCTCCGGATCTGGTGTTTCGGGTGCTGTCGACCTGAACTCCATTCCGGTCAATGCCGTCAAGGCCATTGAAATCCTGCAAGATGGTTCCTCGGCGATTTATGGCAGTGACGCCATTGGCGGCGTGGTCAACATCATCACGCAGGACGATTTCGATTCGCTCAAAGCGTCGGCTTATTATGGCCAGTACGATGCAGGGCGATGGCGAAACCATGGAATTCGATGTGCGGATGGGTGCGCGCGGCGAACGTGGCAGGGTCTTGCTGGATGTCGCCTATACCGATCAGAAAAACGTGGATACCGCTGACCGCGATACATCAAGATATCCGCTGCCGGGATTTGCTTACGGTGCATCAGTTCCGGAACACCCTGAGGGTCGTTTCTATTTACCGATCCGATAGCTGAGATCAGGATCAGTGCTCGCTAACCCGACGTGTGCAGTTTCCCGGTCTATGGATCCCTAGAGATCCTGACGGTGACGACTTCCATGACTTTGTGCACCCTGGATGATCGATTCAACTATCAGCCGTTCAATCACCTGATTACGCCCAATGAACGCCTGAACTTATTTGCCAAAGCCGAGTACGACCTCACCGAGACAACGATGGTGCGGGTGCTGGCCAGCTACAATAACCGCAAATCACAGGGCAGGGCGGCGCCGGTTCCCCTGTTTTTCGGTCCCGACAGCGGGTCGACGCCTTACATGGTTGACCTGTTTTGGCCCGCCGATCAGGAATATAATCCGTTTGGTTTCGACCTCGGGCCGGATAACATCTCGTTCTTCGGCCGCCGCCCGATCGAAGCCGGGCCGCGTATCTTCAACCAGAACGTTAATACCTGGTATGTCTCAGCCGGGCTGGATGGCGGATTTATTATCGGTGACAGGGATATGTTCTGGGACGTCACCGCGATCTGGTCCGAAAACAAAGCCACGCAAACCAAGCTGAACCAGTTCAATGCCCGCAGCATCAATGTCGCCATGGGCCCGCCGGAAGTTTGCGAGGCTACGCCTGGCTGTGTGCCGCTCAATATTGTTGGTGCAGGCTCAATAACCCAGGAAATGCTGGATTTCGTGACCTATACCGGTATTGATACCAGCAGCCAGAAGATGAAGGATTTTACCGCAAACCTGGCGGGCGATATATTCGACTTGCCGGCAGGCTCCATCGGCTTTGCAATCGGCTTCGAGTACCGCGAAGAAAAAGGTTCGTTCACGCCCTGACCCGGTGGTTGTTGCGGGTGAAACGGCGGACGTGCCGACCAATCCGACCGATGGTAAATTCGATGTGACAGAATTTTACGGCGAAGTCATCGTGCCAATCCTTGCAGACCGCAAAGGCGCAGATGTGCTCAACCTCAGCGGCGCGCTGCGGTATTCAGATTACAATCTGTTCAGTAGTGACACGGTTGGAAAAATTGGACTGAACTGGGGACCGACTTCCAACCTGATGATCCGGGCCAGTTACTCCGAAGGATTCCGCGCCCCCAATATTGGTGAACTGTTCAACCTCGGCTCGCGCTTTGACGCATCCATCACGGACCGCTGCTCCAACGTGGCGCCGGAAGATGCGGCCAATTGCGCAGCCCTGGGCGTTCCGGCAGATTATTCACAACTTAACCCACAAATATCAGTGGATACGGGCGGCAACCCCGACCTCGAACCGGAAACCTCTGAAACCTGGTCTGCAGGGTTCACCTGGGATACACCGGTTGATGGCTGGGACAGCGTAGATGGCTTCCTGGTTGAGATGAACTACTACGACATCGAGGTTGATGGCGCAATCCAGGCGCCCGATGCCCAGGATCTGCTGGACGGTTGTGTCGATACGCTGCAGGACATATTCTGCGACCCCATAAACCGTAATCCCAGTGGCACGATCACCAGCATCGGTGGTGTATTGCAGAATATTGCCGGTATTGAGACTTCAGGCATTGACTTGAACCTGGATCTGACCACGGCGGAATCAGGCATCGGGCGGTTCCGTTTTCAATGGATGACTTCTTTCCTGCTGGACTATGATGACCTGATCACCAATTCTACCGGCGGCACTACCACGATTGCGCGTGAAGGCACGGAACTGGGTTCACCGTCCCGAGGTTTCGTCGAGACCAAGTCGACTCTGAACAATGACTGGTTTATGAACGACTGGTTCGTTCGCCTCGCGTTCCGTTACCAGAGTTCCTTGACGGAACAGTGTGTGGGGACTGGTAGCAGACTTCGAGCAGACTCAGCTTTGCTCCAATGGTCCTGATACCAACAAGCTGGGCAGTGTGATCTACACCGACCTACAAGCCAGCTGGACGCCGTCGAACTTCAATCAAGGCCGCTGGACGTTCACTGCTGGCGTCAACAACCTGTTCGACGAGAAACCCCCGATCTGCTTCTCCTGCGACCTCAACAGCCTGGATGGAACACTTTATGCCATCGCCGGCCAGTTCTGGTACCTGCGGGCCATATTTGAAATGTAGTTTCGGGTTACCGGTGCGTCGATCGGCGCATGACAAGCAACAAAGAAAAAGCCCCAGAAATGGGGCTTTTTCATTAAAGCGGGGCGAACAAATCATCCTGTTGGCCATAACTCAGTCCGGTGGTGTAGCGGTGCTGGTGAAATCCACCGGGCCAATCTTTGCACACCAGCCTTGACCGGATTTTGGTGGTCAGACACTGAAAATCGGGTATCATCAAATGCCTGGCCATGGAAGAGAGACCAGGTCATTTCCCTGGATTGACCCCTGTTTGGGAGTTAACAATGAGCAAAACCCTGTGCCTGTTATTGATCGGGCTGATTAACCTGCTTCCTGCTTCGACAATTGCCGCTGAAATTTCAGACACCAGCTCTGAATACCGGGCCTGGATTGAAGAGATGGAGCGTTCGGAACGCGGCCCTTTCTCCCGGCTCCGCTGGTTTTGTACTGATGGAACCGTCCTTGCACCCAAAGCCTATGCCTGCAAAGACCACGGGGGAGGCTACCAGCACGGGCAATGGAGTGACAAAACGCTTGAATTGCGGGGGCAGGGCTACCTGATCGCCAATGTACTGGCGGGCCTGGACGCCGGGCGCTTTATTGATGAGGCAGGCTTCGGTAATGCCTTTGCCCAAATCCTGATCGAGCGATTCCTGGTCGGTGCGGACGACGGCTGGATTCTGCGCCAGGGCACAATTCTACCGGGGCGCCATCCAGGAGGAAGATGAACGCGAGGCGGCACGTCAGCTGCTGGAGGAAATGGTCTCACGGCCCGAATGGATCGGGCCCGGTTTCCCAGCCCTGAGAGTGGGCGTAAGAATGCTGCCGCATGGTGTCAACAGCGCCTCCATTCAGAAGGTGCGGCAGCTGTCAGCCTCTTTGTCGGATAAAGATGCTGGTTTCAAACCCTTGCGCGCCAAGATTCATGGCGCGCCGGAAGCAGCAGATGCCAGCAGCGTTCGTGAATACGCGCAGGGTCTCGGGAATAAATCAAAACAGCAGCAGTACCTTGAGTTGGCAGATGAAATTGATCAAATCTACCAGGCTGCACCGCTGGACGAAGAACTCGTAAACATGGCGGCCCGGTACACGGCGGCTCCGTGGCTGCAGGAATTGCTGACAGGCACGGCCGGGGCTCTCAAGTCCGATTCTTCAGCCAGCAGCCGTTTCATCACGACTGGCCAGTTGCTCGCGGACCTGAGAACCTCCTTGCCGCGTATCATGTCAGCTACTGTCCGCCTTGAAATCCTCGACCTCAGTCTGCGCGTGGAAAGCGAGAACTTCCGTGCGGTTTCCGAGCTGAGACCAGGCCTGAAAAATGTTTCGCGCCGTCAACGGGCGGCCTATCTTGAATCTGCCGGGATGGCGGCGTTTGGCACCGGTGTGATAAATGCACGTTTGCTCGGTGAAATGAAAAAAACACTGGACTCCCTGGCGGTGGATTCTGTGAGGCTGGATCTTTATTTGCGCGACCTCAGTTATCTGGGACGCACGCCGGGATGGGGTACGCAGACTTTGCGTATGCATTTTTTCGATTCCATGGAGAAACTGGCGCAAATCGAGCCGCTGGCCATGTTGTTCATACAAGACCAGTTACGTGGCAGCCCCTTGCTGTTCTTCTCTAAAGTGCTGGATGGCTTGTCGCGTGACGCCAATCGCATGGCCAGCGTAAAACACCGCTTGTTTGATAAAAACGTCGGCGTAGGCTTTACCGCACTGAATCCAGGGCTGGCGCGCGGAACACTGCATATCGAACCTGACATGGATGACCTGGAGTACTTTGAGCCGGATGGCATTTACATGCTGCCCGAGACGGTTTCCGATCTGCCGCCGGTTGCCGGAATATTGACTGCGGGCGAAGGAAATCCCCTTTCACATATCCAGTTACTGGCACGCAACCTGGGTATTCCAAACGTCACGGTCGATGCCTCCCTGATCCCGGAATTGTCGAAACACAACGGTGAGCAGGTGGTGATGGCAGTCAGCAAATCCGGACTGGTTGAAATATCGTCCTGGGACCAGCGCTGGCAGGAGATTTTCAAAGATGCCGACGCGAGCAACCGTGTGATCATCAAGCCGGACCTGGAGAAACTGGACCTGACGGTAAAAGACCTGGTGCAACTGGATGACCTGCGCGCTGTCGATTCCGGCCGGATTGTCGGACCCAAAGCCGCGAAACTCGGTGAATTGCGTGCCCACTACCCAGGGGCACGTGTCCCGCGGCGTGGCAATTCCCCTTTGGTATTTTCCGGCTGGAGGCATTCGAGCAGGACTACGCGGGCGGTGAAGGCACGGTGTTCGATTGGATGGTGCAGAATTACCAGGGAACTGGCTTCGATCCCGGCAGACAGTCCGGAACATGCCGAAAAGGCTGAGCTGTTCCGGGCGGAGCTTTACGACATCATCATCAACACCCCGGCTGAGCCCCGGATTCCAGGGAAAGGCTTCGCGCCGCCCTGGAAGAGACTTTCGGTTCAGAAAATCCACCGGGCGTTTTTGTACGCTCGGACACGAATGTCGAGGACCTCGCCGGATTCACTGGCGCTGGCCTGAACCTGACCCTGCCCAATGTGGTGAGTTTTGAAAACCTGCTGCAAGGCATCACTGAAGTCTGGGCATCGCCGTTTACCGCACGCGCATTCGCCTGGCGCCAGTCTCACATGACACAGCCCGAGCACGTGTACACATCCATATTGCTGCTTGAATCCGTTGCTTCGGATAAATCCGGCGTGCTCGTGACGCAGGATATAGATACCGGGCAACCGGGCAGTTGTTTCGGTTGCAGTCAACGAGGGACTGGGGGGCGCCGTGGACGGCCAGGCCGCGGAATCACTTCGGATTGCGCTGGATGGTTCTTCCGTCCGGGTACTGGCAACCGCGACAGCCCCGTGGCGCAGAGTTCCCGACCCGGCAGGCGGCCTCGAATTTTTGCCCAGCAGCGGCAGTGACACGGTGCTTCAGCCGGCCGAGATCGTTCAGGTGATCGATTTCGCGAAGCACCTTCCGGAAAAGTTTCCACCCATCACCGATGACGAAGGAAATTCGGCGCCCGCCGACGTTGAGTTCGGATTTCTGAACGGCGACCTGAGGTTGTTTCAACTACGGCCGTTCCTGGAAAGTAAAATGGCCCGTGGTATCGATTACCTGCACCAGATGGAAGCACAGTTGCAGGATACGAAATCGGTCACCGTGGACATGAATGGAGTACCTGGATCATGAAAACTATCGCTAAAGTTCTGTCTGCATTGGCCATCATCAGTGTACTGGGCTTCTCGGCCACGGCCTTCGCCTACCCGCTGGATGGTTATGAAGAGACCGGTATCCGCCGGGTTGAGGGCGCACGCCTGGCAAACGAAGGACTGGCCATTGGCGGCAGCCAGCCCCCGGGCGCCCTGTTGACGACCGAACAGGTAGACCTGAGGCTGCTGGACCATCCGAACCTCACCCTGCCGAAGGTGGACCCGGCTTTTACAGCACAAGTCGAAGCGCTGTTGGGTGAAAGTGCCGACCGATACGGTATTGCGGTACTCGACCTGACGGACCTGGATAATCCCCGCTACGCCGAACACCGTGGTGACTACCAGCAAAATGTCGGCAGCGTCGGCAAGCTGCTGGTCGCCCTTGGTTTGTTCCAGGCGCTGGCCGATACCTGGCCGGACGACCTCGAGCGCAGGCAGGCCGTATTGCACGATACCATCATGACCGCGGATAATTTCGCTCATCACGATCACCATACGATCCGGATATTCAACGTAGAGGACCGGACGCTGGTCCGCCGTACCCGTGCAGGACGGTGACCAGGGTTCCCTGTGGGAATACCTGGACTGGATGCTGTCCGTCAGTTCAAATTCCGCCGCGGCCATGGTGATGCGCGATGCCATGCTGTTGAAACACTATGGCAAAGAATATCCGGTGTCCGAAGAAGAACTCCACCGCTTCTTTGCTGAAAC
>PVMK01128581.1_pt1 | contig 19881 bp, 22 predicted proteins | sample 1853481 | NCBI WGS metagenome assembly PVMK01 (sample SAMN08533507, study PRJNA380276) | Marine sediment metagenome, whole genome shotgun sequencing project. | reverse complement strand
CCATGGGGTTTCGTCGGGACGACTCTGCTGTAGAAGACGCTGATCGCATGTTTGGAGTTCAGCAGTGCCCGGATGCGGCGCCAGGATATGGGATGCCTAGGTCAGTGTTTGAACATCGCGAACACGTTGCCCGATGGGATCCGCTGCATCTCGATGTCCACGATGGTCGTCTCGTGCGGACGAATGAAACTGATGAGCGATTTCGTGTTGAGTTCCTTGCGGAACGGAACGTATTGGATGTCGGATGTCTGTGGCTCGGTTGCTGTGATGGACAGCAGCGCCTGGTCGATCTCGGTGAGTCGAGTTAAGTAGTTCCCTTCTTCGTCGTACGGGGTCTTGCCGTCCCATCTGCCGGTTCGGAGGTAGAACGTGATGATGTTGGGTGAGACACCATTGCGATGCTTGTCCTGCAGGAGGTCGGAGATGCTGGTCGGATTCTGTGCGTCTGGACCTCGGCCGAAGTCAATGTCGTAGTGGTCGACCGGTCGGCCGTCCTGGTCGCGGAGTCGAATGATGATCTGGCTGTGCGCTTCATACTGTCCCTTGCGGTGCCATCGGCCCTTCCAGAACCCGGTGATGTCCCGGCTCGGCTCACCTGCGAGTTTGTAGGCCTGTCTTGTAACGGCATCGAAATCGGCTACCGAACTCTCCCATTGTGTTCTCGTGCGTACGCCGAGCGCGGTTCGCAGTAGTGGTTCGATGTACTTGCGATTCCGGGACCCAGCGACCACTCCAACGTCGCCGCCCGAGTGCGCCGTACCCCACGGAATCGCAAGTGGCACAACGGCCCGGTCGACACCTGCAATCGAGGACGCGTTCTGGTCCACGTGGTAGTAGTCGGCATGAGAGGGCAGCGTCTCAGTCCGCATATCGGCAATGACCTGCCGTGCATCGACCTCCCTGCCCTGCTTGTTTGCCACGTACCTGACGTAGTTGTAATTGAGGTTGGATGCGCTGACTCGGATCGTGCCGTCCGAGCCGTCCTCCTTTGCATACTTGATAGGAATCAGGAAGGCGCTGGTCTTGGCTTGAGTGCCAATGATCACGTACTCACGCACGCCGTACTGGCTGATCGGGTCGCCCTCAGAAATTATGGAGAGTTGCATGTCGATCGTCTCGGAACTGCCCAGTTCCAGAGCGTTCAGGACCCGTACCCCTGGTTCGTCGCCCGAGTTGAAATGGCGATACCACCTGGAGAGTTGACCTCGGCCGATGTGTGCCCAGCCGCTTCCGAGGTTCGCGCCTGCGAGGTAGATCAGATTGCGGATTGGCTGATGACTTCCGGAGAACTTCTGAATCCACGTCCTCATCACCAACGCTCCGGTGCTGTGAATGATGACGTGGAAGGTCCTGTCGTACAGATGCTTGAAGTCCGTTTTCAAGGCATTGTCGAATGCCCGTGCAATGTCGTCGATTCCAATCCCGTCCTCGAGTGAGATGTATCTACTGACGTTGAGTTCGAACACGTTGCCTCGCCCGTACTCCTTCCGAAGCCACTTCGGCAGGTTCCCATACATCCCGACAACGGAGTCTCGATTCGGTTCCGAACTTGCATCAGTGCTGTATCCGTGAACGAGGAGAATGGGTTCCATGGGTCGCTCCTTGGTGATGCATCTCTGCCGAATCCACACGCTTGGATCAATCGGCCATTGCTCAGGCGAGTGCTGGGATCACCTCGTTGGCGAATAGCTCCAGGCTCGAACGATCGTAGGCGACGTCAGCGAAGTAGATGATGGCGTAGGTCAAGCCTGCCGCCTTCCATGTCTTGAGTCGCTCCACTATCTGTTCGGGGGTTCCGGACATCGCCTCGTAGAGCTCCATGGTGCTCTCGACCTTATCGTCGGCGACCAGACCGGTGAGGTGGGACCGATACCACGCCTTCTTGTCAGCAACCTCTGCGTCGGTCCGTCCCATGAGCACGTTGAAGTTCGAGGAACGTACGATGGCGGCATAATCGGTGCCGACATCAGCACAGTGCCCCTTCAGGAACTCCGACTTCGAGATGAAGTCGTCGAGGCTGATCCCGAAGTTCGTGTACTGGGCGTAGCGAGCAGCGATATTGAGCGTCACCTTCTCGCCGCCACCGGCGATCCACAAAGGGATATGCGGGTCCTGAATCGGCTTTGGCTGGCAGATCGCACCATCGAGTGTGTAGTACTTACCCTCATAGTTGACGACGTCCTCTGTCCACATTGCGCGCATGATCTCGACGCCCTCACGCAGCATCCCGAGACGTCCGCCTGGATGGAGGAACGGATAGCCGTAGCCATCGTGTTCGTGCTCATACCATCCGGCACCGATCCCCATCTCAAGGCGACCGTTGGAGATGACATCGATCGATGCCGCCACCTTTGCAAGATACGAAGGCGGGCGGTACGTGTTACATGTACACATCTGCCCGAGGCGAACAGTGCTCGTAGTTGCCGCGAGTGCCGCCATGAGCGTCCAGGCCTCGTACATGGACTCCTGGGTGGGTTCGGGGACCGTATGGAAATGGTCGTACACCCACAACGACTGGTAACCGAGACGCTCGATGTCATGTGCAACATCGAGAATCGTCGGCCAATGCTCGTCGACGTCGAGACCTGCGAGATCGAGACGCCAACCCTGGGGGACAAATGCACCGAATTCCATGCGTTCGATCCTAGCGGTACTCAAGTTGCGTACAGAGAGGGCGGTGCCGTGGCACCGCCCTCCCATCTGTCTTCCGTTGTTAGTTGCGTCGTCGACCTGCTGCGAATGCGCCTGAGATGAGGAGCATGAGTGCTACTGCTCCAAGCATCCCGAATACGGCTGCCATCACTGGGTCGACGGAGCTTCCTCCATCCGTAGCGACGAGTGCCTCGACCGATTCGACGGACTCATCTGTCTGGTCCTGAGTGGTGTCGTCCTGTGCCCCAACCGACGTCGTTGACGTTGTCTGGCGAGTCACTCTCTCTGTTGCGGCGGGATCCGCCTTCTTCGGTGCCACTGGGGCCGGTGCCTCGGTGTGTGCCGGTGCAACCGCAGCGTCGCGTCCAGAGCTTCCTGTGTCTGGTGTGGCTGGGGGAGTGCCCGGGGACACTGGAGCCTCAGGAGCTGGTTCCGTGCGCTCAGGAGCTTCGGGCGTCTCAGCGGGTGGCTCCGGAGTCTCAGATGACCCAGGGTCCACGAGCGGTGGCAGCTCGATGGGTGGCAACTCAACCGTGGGCCCGGTGATGGCATCCAACACGTCGTCGGGCAACTCCGGTGCGATCACCGTTCCGGGATCCGTTGACACACCACCAGGGGTGAGAGTCGGGCCTGTCGGAATCGGGAACAGGAGGCCACCGCCGATTGCATCAACGATGTCGCTCGTGTCGAGAGTTGGCTCCTCCTCGACCGGGCCTCGGTCGCGGTCTGGGGTGAAGGCATCAGCGATGCAGTGGGCGGGCTGCCAGAAGCAATCGACGCTATGAGCGTCTGCGGGTGCGGACGAGCCGATTGCTACGAACGCCGCTGCTGCGAGGGTGATGGTGATGGTTGTCTTGCGGAACATGTGAGGTCTCCTTCCTTGTTGTGTGTGACCTACAAGGGTGAGACACGCACCGCACAGACTTCTTACAGATTCTGAGCAAGAATTCTTGAGGAATCCGAAAAGCCTGATGGGCCTTGGCCTATCGCCGGTAGGAATCTGCCCGAAGGTGCGTCAGCCGAAGCACTTCGCCAAGCTGTTGACGGTGACAGCGGTCGAGGTTTTCGACTCGTTGCCGGCTTCGTCGAGCGCGGTGATGATGATGCCGATCGATGGTGAGGTGTTGTCAGGGACGGAGAGATAGGAGAACGGGCCGAACTGTGTCGAGTACGTGTTGCCTGACGGTGTCATGTTTCTTACGGTTCCGCCCCCACCGATGGACCACGATGCCTTGACTGAGGCAATACTTGAATCATCGTCGGTGACATTGATACTGATCGTTGACGCCCGTGCCGTTCCCGCAGGACACGACAGGAATGGCTCGTCGAGTTCCCAGATCGCGCCTGGGCTCGTGATTACCTGACCGAGGGCGGGAGGCGTCTCGTCCGGTGGTGGCGGAGGTGGCGGAGGCGGAGGTGGTGGAGCCTCGGTTGTTGTTGTTGTGTCAGCAGGTGGTGGCGGCGGTGGGAGCGGTGCTGCTGTCGTGGTCGTTGTAGCCCCGGGTGGGGTTGGTGGAGGAGGGCCTGGGAGTGGTGCCACCGTGGACGTCGTGGTACCTGGCGTGGGCGCTGGGGCAGGGCTTGCGGGGGCAGCGGTATCAGTTGGGGTGGAGGTTGTTGCGGTCGTCGTGTCGGGAGCACCAGAGGTGCTCGAAGAGGTGTCCGTCGAACTGTTCACTGTTCCAGGGGCGACATCTGTCGATGTTGATGTGCTGGGCGCTGCCGAGCTCGATGTGGAGCCCGCATCGGGCGGACGTGTAATCGTCACGCCGAGCACCTCGGTGAGAGGTCCAGCGTCCGGCACTGCCTCCTGCCCACTCCGAGCGACCCCGACCGCCGTTGCCGCACCGATGAGTACGATGATGAACGCTGCAAGGCCCAGGAGCAGTCGCAGGTGGCGACCAGTCGTACCCCCTCCTCCGGTCTGTGTGGCCGCAACGTTCTTCCAGATGGCAGACTCGAGTCCTGCCGGTGGCGGCACGGCTGCGAGCGCTGCGAAGATCGACATGGGTGTGACCAGCGCCTTGCGCCTCTCCTCGCACACCTCACATGTGCGTGTGTGGCGGTCGACGGCCCGGCGCAGCTTGGGCGTGACGGGTGGCAGCGGCTCGGAAGCCACGATGCCAGTGAGGTCATCGCAGTCCTTGGATCCCTTTCGGATCAGGAGATAGGTCGAGATCGCTGCGCCCGTGCGCTCCTTCATCCGGTTCACCTTGGTGTAGGCATTCCCCTTCGAGATATCGAGCACTTCAGCGATCTCCGCGCTCGAAAGTCCCTGGCGAACGTGGAGGTCGAGCACTGTGTAGGTGTCGGCATCGAGAGACGCCGCTGCCTCCCACACCAAAGCTGCAGAATCCGACAACTCTGCTGCAACGACCGGGTCCTCAGCCACGTCGTCTGCGGCCTGGGTCAGGAGAGGGTTCGGTGCAGATGCATCGTCGGTTTCGAGGGTTGACGTGACCGTCTCGCGGCTCTGGTCGCGGAAGCCGTTGAGTGCCTCACGGCGGACGATCGAATAGAGCCATGGACGAAACGCCTCAGGGTCGCGGAGTTGGTCGATCCTCGCGTAGGCCTTGATGAACGCCTCCTGCACGACGTCAGCAGCCGCGTGGCTGTCTTTCATCGTGCGGGCAGCAAAGTCGTAGACAGAGGAGAAGTAGGTGCGGTACAGCCCTTCGAACGCAGCCATGTCCCCGCCCTGGCACGCAAGAACGAGCTCTCTGTCTGATGTATCGGCAGATGGCATTGGTTGCATGGGGCTCCCCCTGGGGTCAGCATAGATGGTCTTTTCGGCCTCGTCCGGTGGGCGACTCGGCATCCTTTGGTGTGCGCCGTGGACTGTTGGCGTCCTTGGGCTCTTCGGATTCGGAGGGAGAGTGAGAACCGGACAAGCCACCGGCGTTCCAGTCGCGATCGGAGGAAGAGGTCGGCGCTTTACCGGTCTCCATGGTGCACACCTCGGCGCTGAGGTCGGTCGAAGGGGCGGTCGAGGCCGGAGCAGCTGATCCAAGTGCGATCGTCATCACGGCAGCAAGGGTCATGGTGGCGATGATTCTCCGACTCATGCGTGCTCCTCCGTAGTGGTGGTGTTCGTTGTGCATCAGGGGTGAGACGCGTGGACGCCGTCTTTCTTACAGATTCGGGGAGGGTTTTTCGAAATCTGTTTCGTCGATGCGCGGCGTCCCCGTCTTTCTTACGGGGCGCGAGCGTGGCTGTACCATCGGCCCATGGGAGGATGACGTCGTGACCGTTGACAGCTATGCATATCTGCCTCGGGCATTTCGGGCGATGTATGAGGCTGCGCCGGAGTTCGACCACGATCCCGTGTGGGCCGAGTTCACGAAACCGCTCAACGGAGCAAAGGTGGCCCTCCTGTCGAGCGCAGGCATGTTCCTTGCCGACGATCAGGAGCCCTTCGATCTCGAAAGGGAACGGCGTGAGCCAACATGGGGCGATCCGACGCTTCGTGTCATACCGAACGATGTCTCCCAGTCACAGTTCGATGCGAGCCATCTCCACATCAACACCACCGACATCCTCGAGGACATGAACGTTGCCCTCCCGATCGACCGGCTCAACGAACTCGTCGACGAAAGAATCGTCGGCGCAAGCGGCTCCCGAGCACTATTCCCTGATGGGGTTACCAGGAGGAGGGTGCCGAGGTGTGGCGGACCGTAGCCGGACCCAGAGATCGCGGTTCGCTGCCACGCCGCGGACATCGATGCGCTCATCCTCGCTCCAGCCTGACCGGACTGCTGTAAGAACGTGCCCGTGCTGGCACGTGTTGTTGAAGCGACGGGGATACCGACCGTGACCGTCTCGATGATGCCGGTGTTTTCTGACAAGTACCGCTCGTCGAGAGTGCTCGGCGTTGAGTTTCCCGTTCGGTCACTCCTTTGGCATGGTCAATGATGCTGAGATGCAGAGAAGGACACTGCGAGCAGCGCTGGGGCTCCTCATCTCGGCTCGAGAACCCGGGGACCCGCATCGATGTGGCCGAACAGTGGCCTGTTGACACGAAGGAGGCGTACAAGAGCTGGCAGCCGCTGGAACCCAGTCCCATCGTTGCCCACACCATCGACGAGATACGCAAGTTCCCGGCGAGAAGCAGCCGCGCTCGAGTCGTGATAGCCCTGCCCATCCACCGCGCTGTGGTCGAGAGGTAGTAAATATATGCTACCACTGGTAGGATACTGGTATGAAGATCAGCGTCAGCCTGCCGGACGAGGACATTGAGTTTCTCGACGAGTACGCAAGGACCCAGGGGTATGCGTCACGGTCGGCTGTTGTGCACACTGCCGTACGGATCCTCAGATCCTCCAAGCTCGGCGACGCGTACAGTGATGCCTGGCAGGAGTGGGAGGACTCGGGAGAGTCAGAGATCTGGGAACCGGTGGCAAGCGACGGACTCATCTGATGCTTCGCGGAGAAATCCGTTACGTCGAATTCGGGGGCGGAATGGAGGGGGAGGCGGCCAGGAGGCGCCCCGCCGTGATTGTGTCGAACGATGGGGCGAACCTGAGCGCTGCGCGACTGGGACGCGGCGCCGTGACCGTGGTGCCGATGACCTCGAACGTTGAGCGTGTCTACCCGTTCCAGGTTCTCGTCGCTGCCGAGTCCAGCGGTCTGGAACGCGACTCGAAGGCGCAGGCAGAGCAGGTAAGGACCGTATCCGTCGCCAGGATCGGGGAGAGGGTTGGTCAGGTCCCCGCGCCCCTGATGCTCGAGATCGACGACACGCTTCGGCTGCATCTGGACCTGTAGGGGATTCAGCGTCCAGGTTCAGGGGATAGATCTTCATTCACGACGGACAGCGGATCTCTCCAGGTGAGGCCGTGGAAGCGTGCGAAGTCGCGGTCGGTCGTGACGAACTCACATCCGGATTCGATGGCGATCGCGCCGATATAGGCATCGGGGATGAGGTTGCCCGTAGCGCGGGCCTCCAAGCACAGCTCGTTGAAGATATCCCAGTGTCGTCGACCGGGCTGGACGATGACCGCTTGGGGCATAGACCGTAGAATCTCGACGAACTCGATCAGCGGGAGCCGAGCGCTCGATGGAACCAGTCACTTTGTCACCGAGGGACACGTTCATGGGAGGTCGTCGGGTTTCTCGATCGGGATGGATGCCACCAGTCCGTCCGGCACGCCGACCTCGAGTTCGACGGTTTCGGCATCAATCGGCACACGGAATCCCCAAATCAGTTCGACTCCTTCGCCATCCTTGAGCAGCTCCGCGACCCGGTTTTCTGGGCCCAGGGGTAGTCCGTCGACGACGAGCCTGAATGCATCGGTGGTGAGTACAGTTCCGCCACACGAACCGTCTGCGGCGATGGATTGAAGCCGGACGCGGACGAATCGTTCCCCGACGATGGAACGTGTGGTTCCAGATCTCACGATCTCTTCCCTGTCATGGTCGATTCCGGCGTCGACATCCCATTCGGCGTCGAGGACGTTCACAGTCCCGGGCGCATTTGAGCACCCTCCTTCATACTCCACGTCGGCAGTGGCGTCGACGTCAACCGTGATTGGGTACGGGTCCTCGGGCACAGGTCCTTCGAGAGTCAGGACCATCGGTTCGTTCTCAGCGTTGTCGTAAGTGAGCACCGCGCCCGTGAGGTCCCGCTCGCCGCCGGGGAATGCAATCGTCAAGGCCTGTGGCTCATCGGATAGGAGAATGGTTCCTCTGAAGTCGACCTTCTCCGCCGGGATCGTTGTGCCGTCCGCCAGGATCAAGGCGAAGTCTGTCACGGAGAAGTCTTCGCTCTTTCCGGGGTAGTCCGGCTCGAAGTCTGCGGTGATACTCAGGTAGAGGTACCGCTCCTCGCCGACTCGTGGCTCGTCCTCCAGATAGGTGCCGGGTTCGTCATTCGAGTACTCAGCCCCGATGACCTCGAAGATGACACTCGCATACGTTGCAGCTCGGGGCAGCTCCAGGCCAGCATCGACTGGTGGCGGCAGAGTCGTGGTCGTGGTGGTTGGAATCGTGGTTGTCGTCGACGAGGTCGTGCTTGACGTGGTCGCGGGTGTGATCGTCGTGCCGGCCGAGGCGTCATCCGTCGAGCTGCTGCACGCTGCCGCGACCAGTGAAACCGCAGCGAGCAGAATCCCGATGCGATGGGTTGCGTGGTTTCGTCGGTTCGGCATTTGTACCTCCCCTGCAAGGGCTGTAGTTGGATGCCGGTAGAGACCGGCATCCAACAGTAACTGACAGCAGAAGGGTTGTGTTGGGGTATTTCATCTTCTACACGAGCCGGTGATCGGGGATGCTTCCACGGGTGTGGGCTCCATTCGCGGTTGGGGCCCACACCTCTCACAGGAGGTTGTCAGCGTTGGATCTTGAGTGCGTAGCCGACGTATGCGACTGCACGCGACCGGCTCAGGCGGAGTTGCACTCTCGATCCGGCACTCCCATAGCTGATCCGTTTCCTTCGCAGTTCCAACAACGCCCGGAGCGCGCCTGGCACGTCACGGGTCCGGATCGAGACGCCTTGGATGTCTTGTACCTCCAGGCCGTGGCGCCGCGCAAGTCCACACAGGTCTCTCGAACCGATGAAGCGGTTCCAATCGTGGAGATCCTTCGGGAGAACGCGAGTGAATCTGTTGTGCTGGGCGATGTCGATCAACACGAGCTTGCTCAACAGTGTGCGATTGGGGAGGGAGAACACGAAAACGCCGCCGGGACGGAGCACTCGGCTGGCCTCCGCGATGACGCCACCGGGATCCTCCACATGCTCGAGTACCTCGGAACACACGACCGAGTCGAAACTGCCGTCAGCGAAAGGTAGCTTCTCGCCCACTGCGCGCGCAAAGGACGCGTGGACGTGTGCGGCTGCGCCGCACACGGCTGCCATGGATGGGTCGATTCCTGTGACCTCGTACCCGGCGTCTGCCAACCTTGCCGCCAGGAAACCTCCCCCAGAACCGATGTCAAGCACACGCGAGCCACTGTTGGCACCTGCATTTCTCAATGTGGCCACCACGTAGGATCCGCGCAGAGGCTCGAGCAACGTATTCAACCCGAAGAGGAATCCGTCCGGGTGCCACCAGGTATCGTCGTCGAAGACCGATTGTTGCGATGGGGCTGTCTGCATCTCGGATCGCGATCTCTTATGGCGACGCCAGAGGGGCTCGTACCGAGTCTTCGAGAAGTCCGCGGCCAGCGAACCACTGTTCGCCGATTTCGAAGAGGAGGACGAGGGCAACCATCGTCGCTGCTCCCAGGAGATACGCGCCGAGTATGTCTGTCGACCAGTGCACACCCACGAGCACCCTTGCTGGACCGACAAGTACGATCGGAAGTGCGAGGATGACGACGATTGGTGTGAGAAAGCGTCGGTGGAAACCCAGTCGGAAGGCGAGGTAGATCGCGAATCCGTACTGGATGATGGTCCCAAGGGTGTGTCCGCTTGGATACGCGAGAAACGGTGCACCGTTGGGTCGGATACGGTCCGCGACGATCCCTCCGGCCAGGTCGAGTCCGTTGACCGGGATCGCGGTGATCGCTGCCACAGCGGCGGTCACCGCTGCGAGCCTGTAGTGACCTGAGATCGCCAGCCCAATGATGGCGATGAATCCAAGCACGAGCCTCGGTCGAAGATCAGTGAACCATGAGATCCACACCATCGTGGTATCGAGGAGCGGTACATCGAGTCCTGATACCCACTCAGCAACGGATCGGTCGACACCGTTCTCTGGTGCGATGCGGAGGACCAAAGCCAGTACCCCGTAGAGGACGACTGCCACGGCCGCGACGATCCACCAGTGCCGGGATCCTCTTGAACCTGCCATGTGGAGTCTCTCCCGGTCGGCCGCTCAGCTTCCCCTCGCGGCTCAGGTCGAACGTCCGGCACCGAGGGAGGCTTGGTCCATCTCCTCGCTCACGCTCCGGCGTTGAAGTGCTGATCGATCTTTGCTTCGAGCGCATCTCGAGAGAGCTGGCCGGTCACGACCTCAGCCACAACGCCATCGGCATCGATGAAGACTGTCGTGGGCATACCTATCCCACCGAAGGCACTGTAGACAACACCCTGGGGATCGCGGGCCAACTGGTAGGTCACACCTGTCTCGACCGCAAGACTGTCCGCAGCGCCAGCATCGTCCTGCAGGTTCACGCCGATGAAGGCGACCTGGTCGATGTGGGCATTGCTGGAATCCTCGAAGTCGGGCATCTCAGCAATACAGAACGGACACCACGACGCCCAGAAGTTGAGAACGACCGGAGTGCCTGCGTAGTCAGCGAGGGCAACGGTCTCGCCATCGAACCCAACCATCTCGACGGCTGGTGCCGTTGCGCCCGCGGACGCCTCTCCTTCAACGACTGCTGCCCCTTCCGGAGTTGGACTCGTAAGGAGAAATCCGACGAGCAGCACGAGGCCGAGGACACCGCCACCTATCCAGGCGAACCGGCGGTTCCGTGCTTTACGCTGAGCCTCCTCTGTGCGCTTGGCCTTCTGGTTGCTGCCCTCGTGTTTTTGGTGAGTCTGTGTCATGGCGGTCTCCTGTTTTCCTAACGTTTCAGTGAATTTTCGAACTATCCAGAAATCAGCTCGTCAGCGCGCTCGGCGTCAGTGTCGGAGTCGACGGGCTCCATGGGTTCAGGGCGAGCGGTTCCGGTGAGTTGCTTCCACGCCATCGTGCCCACAATGGCGAGCAGCACAATGCCGAGTACCACCATCACGGGACGGCCGTAGGTGCCTGCGTACCGCTCGATGGTTGCGGTGAAGTCACCGACGAATCCAACTATGGGATCATCACCAAGCGTGGCTGCAGACCCGAACTTCACACGTCCCCAGTAATAGGTCAGGTAGATGCCGGCAACGGTCAGCATGGCTCCGGTGATGCGTCCCATGTAGGGCATGACCCTGCGAACGGATCGAATGAGTCCGTCACGTACAAGGGCAGCTCCAGTGGAGAACAGGATCAGCATGATCGCCATGCCGGCTCCGTAGGCAATGAGCACGAGGAGTGCGCCACCAGGGCCTGCTGTTGCCAGTGACGCCCCGATGACAGCAAGGAACACGGGGAGCGTGCATCCGAGTGATGCAATGCCATAGCCGATCCCGAAGAGGAACATCGTCTTTGGCCGACGATCGTTGTCGGGTCGAATTCCATGGTTGATCGTCAGCGAGATCTTTCGGCCCAGAAACGTTGCGACGCCCACGACGAGCAGCGTGAGTCCGAGCGCCATGCCGATCCATGGGATGGTCCGCACGATCCTCGTTGCGCCGTAGGTGATGGGGATTCCAACGAGGGCGAATACGAGGAGGAACCCAGCGGTGACCATGAGTCCCGTCTGAGCCCCTGTGCCGTCCTGCTGGTGGCCGTGGGAAGCTGATCCTCATCGGCTCCTACGTAGAAGGTCAGGTAGGCGGGAAGCATGGCGAACCCGCACGGATTGACCGTCGACAGTCCACCTGCCGCAAGGGCGAGCGTGAGAGGTCCTAGGTCCATTGTGTGTTCCTTTCTCCCGGGTGGTGCGATTGAAGATTCATGACGCCTCGATCAGTTCGGTGTCAGGCTTGAAAGCTGCCCAGGAGAACCAGAACGTTCGGACGAAGGTGACTGGTTCGAGAGTGGTGCCCGCAAGTGGGCCTGATTGCGCTTCGCCGAGTATGTTCCACGTCGATGATGTCTGGTCGTCGACGAACGAGTCACCGTCCGCCTGGAACGTCAGAACCTGGTCATCCACGGCTGCCGAGAAGACGCCCACCGTGCCGACATCCCTGCCAGCAGCGATGTCTGCTGTATCGAGGGCCGATGCTTCACCTGCCTGCCACAGGATCACGAGCGGCTCCCCGTTGAATTCGGCTTCCGTTGCTGCAGACTCGTCGTCGCTGCTGACGGCGTCGAGTGTCCAGGCGCTAGCCGCACCATCTGCCTCGATCGCGACGATTCGCTGCATTGCCTTGGCACGGACATCGATGTCTCCGTTGAAGAGGAAGGGTTGGCCGTCGGGGTCGTCGAGGCCTGTATAGGGGTTCGTGCCGTAGGCCCTCGATGCTCCTGTGCGGTCACGGTCGAGAACCGTGGCGTCGGGCCGGGTCTCCTTGAGCGTGCCCCACGACATCGTTACAGATGGAACCTGGGTGAGTACGTCACCAGTCAGGACACCGATGACGGCTCTGCCGTCGAGCTGATTCCACAAGGACTCGGTTGCACGGTCGTACATGACGAGGTTGGCGTTATAGAGCTGGCCGGACGTGCCAAAGGTTGTCTCGACCCCTCGTACGGTCCGCTCGAATGACACCGCGGAGTTGCAGAGTGGGCAGTAGGTGACTGCGAGGGGCACTCCGCCAACCGTGTCGTTGACAATCTCGTGCCACATCATGATCTGGATGGGATAGGCACGGACATCGCCGTCCACATCCACGACGAGAACTGGTTCCACGTCATTGAGCCATGCGTCAGCGAGTTCCACCGAGATGAACTGCGGATCATCGATCGGTGGAATTCCGTCTGGCGGTGGTCCGCCAGAGACGACGTCACTCGGTTCGATCAACGGAGTGGGGAACGAGTCATCGAACTTGTTGTCCAGAGCCGACGGTCCGGAGGGCAGTTCGCCAGCCTCGATGAGGACGGTGTCTGTAGCCGATTCATCGGCCGTGTCCCCCTCGCCTCCGTCGGATCCGATGGCTGCGGAACACGCAGCAGCTGTGAGTGCGATTCCTGCGATGAGAACCGTGAGTTTTGAGTTCCTGGACACGATGGGCCCCGTTCAGTGTGTGTGATATGAGTGATTACTTCGTTGGGCTGATAACGAATTCGATGTGCACTCATTCCGAACAATGTCGTAAACACGACATTGCGGTGGAGTGCCCAGAGTGTCGAATTCCGCTGCCGGTGGAAGTCGACGGGACAATCAGTCACTGGGCGGCTTCGCTCGACGATGTCGCTTTGCGGTCGGTAGGATTTCGCGAACAGTGATCGACGAATACAACTCAACGACCGCTTCCTCTCATGGGTATGAGGTGCCTCCAATCCCTTCGTACTTCAGATTGAGGGAGGACGAGCATGGTTCCGAGGGGTTGCGTCGCATCGCTCGTGAACAGGTCGAAATGGCGACGTGGCATGCACAACGGGTTGGCGCGGCGGACGAGCATGTGCACGAGGTCCGCACGGCGACGAAGCGGGTGAGGGCCGTGCTGCGAATGGTACGAGAGGCGCTCGGCGAGCAATCGTACCGACACGACAACGCGGTGTTGCGTGATGTGGCCAGGGATCTCTCGGCACTGCGGTCGGCCACAATGCGCGTCACGACACTCGAAACCCTCGCTCGGTGGCGTCCCGCGATAGCGCCATCGGCCGAAGATCTGGTTGCCGAGCTGATTCCCGAGACGACAGTGTTGCGCGCCTCGGTAGGCGCCGGGTCGCCACTCGTCGACGATCTGGTCGACCGCCTGCAGTTGGCCAGGGCCAGTGTCGGTGCATGGACACTGCCGCCCACGTTAGTTCTCACCGCTCCAGGGCTCGAACGCACCTATCGCCGCGGTCGACTCGGTATGGAGAGGGTCTACGCTGATCAAAGCACCGATCGTCTTCACGAGTGGCGAAAGCGCGTCAAGTACCTGCGACATCAGATGGAGGTGCTCGGTGCGGTGCTGCCTGAGTCGATGCAAATGATGGCGGGCAGCCTTCGCGAGCTTGGGGAGGGCTTAGGGGTGGACCATGATCTTGCTGATCTCGAGAGTGTTGTCGTTCGGTCACCTGACGTCTTCTTGTCTCCAATCGCACAGAGCGAGATGCTGGATGCTATTGCGTGGCGGCGCAAGGAACTCCAGGCCGACCTCCTGCCACTCGGCAAGCGGCTCTATACACAGACTCCCGATGATTTCGTCCGGGTCATGACGTCCTACTGGGAGGAGTGGGGTGGCCTGCTGTAGCCTCGGTGCCAGAGCGGAGTGTTGGTGAGCGAGATCCCATCGCAGGATCGGCGGCGCAGGAGGCGAAGACCATGTCAATAGGTTTCGATGTGGTGGTGGTCGGTTCAGTGAACATGGATATGGTCGTCCATGCTTCGACGCTACCTTCGCCCGGTTCGACAGTGACCGGAGGTGTGTTCGAACGCTACGGCGGTGGCAAGGGTGCCAACCAGGCTGTGGCAGCCGCCCGACTTGGCACACGCGTAGCGTTGATTGCTGCAGTTGGAGATGACGATGCCGGTCGAGAGTCCATTGCAGAGCTCACGCAGGAGGGTGTCGACGTCTCTCGTGTCGTACAGCTCGACGACGTGGCGACAGGTGTTGCCCTGATCGTTGTTGATCGCAACGGCGAGAACCAGATCGCGGTTGCATCAGGTGCCAATGAGCACCTCGATGGCGCCATGGTCAAAGGGGCGCTCAGCGAGATTACGCTGCGGGACGGAGGAGTATGCCTCATCGGATTCGAGGTAGGCGATCTGGCGATAGAGGCCGCTGCGACATGGGCATCGTCACATGGACACGCCGTGGTACTCGATCCTGCACCCGCAAGACCTCTGTCACCCGTACTCGGTGCCTCGACACCCATCACGACTCCGAACGAGGGTGAACTCTTGGAGTTGACTGGAGAAAGTGAGGTAGCAGTCGCAGCGACAGCGCTCTCTCAACTTACGCGCAATTCCGTCGTTGTCACGTTGGGCAGCAACGGTGTCCTGTTGCATGACCACGGTGCCCTCACAAATGTTCCTCCGTACAAGATAACTGCCGTCGACAGCACCGGAGCCGGTGATGCATTTACGGGTGCTCTTGCTGTCGGCCTTGCCGAAGGCAGTTCGATAGGGGATGCAGTTGATCTGGCCCAGGCAACTGCTGCGCTTTCTGTGCGTTCCGAGGGTGCCCGGTCGGGCATGCCGTCGCGCGAGAACGTTGGGGAGTTCATGGATGAATGAGCCAGGTCGGGCATGCGAGTCAGCGGATGCCGCGTTTCCAGTAGCCGCGCACATGTGCTTGGGATCGTGGGAAACCGATCTCGGTGAACAGGTACTTTCGGATGCGCTGCATCGCTGCCGCCTCACCTGCAGCCCATATCCGGATTCCGGGGTCAAGACCGGTGGCCCGGATCGCGCCGTACAGAGGTTCTTCCAAATCCGAACTGTCGGACCCAATATGCCATCTGACATCAACGTCACGATGCAGATCGACCTTTGCATCCCGGCGGTTCACCGATACGTGGACCGAGATGGGAACGACGGGAAGATGTTCGAGGAGTTGGCAGATCGCCGGGATCGCCGTCTCGTCTCCCGCGAGGAGGAATGCCGTCGCGGCACCGTCGATGTCGTAGCCCCTGCCCGGTCCTGACACCGCAACGCTTTCACCTGGCTGTGTCGTCTCTGCCCATGTCGATGCGACACCCTTTCCGTGGAGAACCACATCGATATGGAGCTCCAGAGCATCCTCATCGAATCGGCGGGGCGTGAAGGTGCGGATGATGGGTCGATTGCCATCACCCAGCAGGAACTCGTTCCCAGCCCACTGAGGAATCTCCAGCTCTCCGCCGGTTGGCAGTAGCAGGCGAATACTCGCCGCTGGCAGATCGATCGAGAATCCTTCGAGCACACCCCCCACGAGGATCACTCGTGTCATATGTGGAGAGATGGGTTCAGTTCCCCTCACGGTGAGGCGTCGGAAGGGTGGGGGTTCGCGACGAGTTCGCACTTCAGTCATCGCTCGACCATAACGCTTCGCCAAGCCATCGAAGAGACAATTTCCGGCTGTGGTGCTGCGGTCACTCTGCTAGTTATGACGAGAACAGGATCTGGTTCACCGATCCAGCGAGTAGCCCAAGCGCTATCAGCCACACGCCAACGATGACGAGGATTCTTCCTCCCCATCGTTTGATGGCTGGGCCGCTCGTTCTGAATCTCGCGACAGTGGACTCCTGAGAAAGCGCGACGCCCACTGCAGCAGAGAAGAGCAGCATGACGAGGACGAACGCAGCGGTTGAAAACGTGAGGATTCCCGCGGTGACACCCCCAACAATGAGGGATTGGGCGGCCAGACCGGCCAGCAAGGGACCTGTTCAGCCGAATCCAGCGATGAGATAGCCGAAGCCGTATAGGACGTGGTTCGAGAAGCGGTCCGGATTATCAGATGTTCGCCACCTCCGCTCTATGGGCGTTGCCAGGACCGCCAGCCTGAAGAAAGGGATTCGTATCCTCCCGAGCTGGGCGAGCCCCATTGTGATGAGGAGCAATCCAACGGCAATTCTCAACGCGCGGCCGGGCCCGCTGGTAAACGTGATTTGACGGGCGATCGCTCCGCCGCCAATGGACAACAGCATCCCGAAACCGACGACAAAGGCCGAGGCGCCAATTGAGGCTGCGAGTGCGAATCGGAGTGCCGGACGTAATCGGCTACGGCCAGTATCCGAACCTGCCTGGCGACCCAGCATGGTGAGCATCAGTGGAAAGGAACATGGCGAGAAGAACGCAGCGAATCCTGTGGCTGCTGCAACGCCGACCAGCGCCGCCCCGGAACCTGAACCGCCACCGATTGACGGGTACAGACGAAAACCCATGTAGCCGGCAAGTGCCACCAGCAGGGTTCCGGCGACGAGCAGCGCGACTCTCGCTCTGCTTCGGTCCTTGCGCATCGCTTCACGATTGGGTGTCGTCATCGGCCGATACTGGCGGAGAGGCCGGCGGAAAGATGGGGTGTTGAGAAGATCAACTCGTGGACCCTCTTGTGGGATGGCGCCATCGTATACCTTTCCCTCAGATTGACCGGCGACGGCGAGCGGGCGTTATCTGCGTTACGGCAACAGCGCATGACATTCGGTATGAGTACAGAAGACCTCACTGGACGTGAGGACGAACTTCTTGCCTTTGCCGTGTGCATGCGCGAGAACGGTTACGACATGCCAGACCCGGACTTCTCAGGGAACGGCCACAGTGGGGAGGGACCGTTCGGTGATGCCATCGACACGGACGATCCTGACTTTCAGACCGCGGCTGGGTCGTGTGAAGGCATCGTTGGTGGCTAGGTGTGACAGCCGGGGGACAGGTGCTGGCTCAAGGCGTTCAGTCTGTTCGACTTGGAACTGCTACATCACCTTCCACGGTGACGCCCAAAGCCGTCTGGTACACCCAGAACGGTGTCACGTGCGCGGCGATACCACGAGCGAACCGGTCATTCCAAGAGAGGCGTGTCCCGGTATCGAGCAGAGCGTGTCGTAGGTGCCAGGAGCTATGAAGTCCACCCCAGAGGTAACTGTTTCGCCGGGCGCCGCGAAGATTCGGATAGACAGCTCGGGAACAGAGAAATCATGCGCGGCGGCTCCTTCGTTGACGAGCGTCAGATTCACCGTGCCCGTGTGCACCCCGATGTCGACGGGGTCGAATCTGAAGTCATCCATCGTTACCAGTATCTCGTCAGCGTCCTCGAAAGCCGGGGGAGCGGAGGCTTCATTGGGATCTACCGATCTGCCGCCCATCATGCCGGGTCCCATTCCTTCTCTCGGAGATGTCTGGAAGTTGTGTGAGTAGCCGAACATCCTGAACGATCGGAAGGGTTCCATTCCGGACAGTCCGAGGAGGAGAGACCCGAAGACCGCGATTGCGACCGCACCGATGCCGAAGGTCAGCAGACGTCGATGCACGCCGGTCACCCGTCCAATGCTTCTCGTCGTCCCCGGAACTCATCAGTGCCGATTTCGCCACTCGCATAGCGCTGCTCGAGAATCCCGATTGCGCGGGTTGATGAGTCCTGGGGATCCCGTGTGGATCCGGTGCTTCGGATGCCCCAGATTACGAGAGCGACGACGCCGAGCCAGAAGAGACCCATGAAGAGCATTCCCCAGCCCCGTATCCCCACATCATGGTGCGTTCCTTTCGATCAAGTTGGTGCAGCGCATTGACAGCCGCCGGTACTCAGGCTACCTTCGGCTTCAGTATAACCCTACCCCACAGGGGGAGGGGTTGTAGCCGTTCTTTCGGCGTACATCACCAACAGAGGAGCGAACCGTGCCCGGCGTGGAAATGGATGTGATGCAGGACACGGGCAGCTGCGCGTGTTGCCGGCTGTGTCAGCTCATTGACACCGACGAGGCCACACACGCCGGACACGCCGGTGGCGAGGTTCCGACGAACGGCACTGACGATCACGCTGGGCACCATGGCGATCATCAGGTTGATAACGGCCATGACGACCATGCAGGCCACGGTCCTGACCACACGGGACATGAGGAGATGTTCCGCAAGCGGTTCTGGATCTCCTCCGCCCTGAGTATCCCTGTGCTCTTCTGGAGCGAGACCGTCCAGGGGTGGTTTGGGTACACGGCACCTGACTTCCCCGGGTCGTTCCTCATCGTGCCCGTTCTGGCAACGTTCATCTTCATATACGGCGGTTTTCCGTTCCTTTCGATGGCCGTTTTCGAGTTGAGGAAGCGGAGTCCGGGGATGATGACCCTCATCTCCTTGGCAATCACGGTCGCCTACGGATTTTCGATGCTCACGCTCATTGTCCCGACCATTGGAGATGACTTCTTCTGGGAGCTTGTGACGCTGATCGACATAATGCTGTTGGGCCACTGGATGGAGATGCGTAGTGTCAGGCAGGCCTCAGGCTCGCTCGGGGCCCTGGCGAAGCTCATGCCAGACACCGCGGACGTCGAGGGGCAGGATGGAGTGGTCACGACGATCCCTGTCAGCGAGCTGATGACGGAACAGATCATGCTGATTCGCCCGGGCGCGAGCGTGCCCGCGGACGGGGTCGTGACTGATGGAGCGTCGGACTTCGACGAGGCGTTGATCACCGGAGAGTCGCGTCCGGTCAAGAAGGGTGTTGGCGAGACGGTCATCGGCGGAACGATCAACAGCGGGTCTGGCGCTGTTCGGGCTCGCGTTACCGCGACGGGTGATGACACCGCACTGTCCGGGATCATGCTGCTGGTTGCAGAAGCAGAGGCAAGTAAGTCACCAACCCAGCTCCTCGCAGACCGGGCGGCTTCGCTGCTGTTCTACATGGCGGTCGGCGCTGCACTGCTCACCGCTGTCATCTGGACGGTGATATACGGCGGATTCGATGAACGAACGATCGCTCGCGTGGTCACTGTTCTCGTGATCGCATGTCCTCATGCACTCGGCCTTGCCATCCCTCTTGTGGTCTCCAATACGACTGGAATCGCGGCGGAGAACGGGATTCTGATTCGCAAGAGGGAGGCGATCGACACAGCTCGCAACCTGGATGTCATCGTCTTTGACAAGACAGGAACGCTCACGACAGGGCAGATGGGTGTTGCCGACATCGCGACC
>PVMK01182769.1_pt1 | contig 19885 bp, 23 predicted proteins | sample 1853481 | NCBI WGS metagenome assembly PVMK01 (sample SAMN08533507, study PRJNA380276) | Marine sediment metagenome, whole genome shotgun sequencing project. | reverse complement strand
CCCCCATAACAACAGCAGTAAGCGGGTCTTCAGCAACATGCACGGGAAGATTCGTTTCCATTTTAATTCTTTCATCCAACCCTTTTAGTAAAGCGCCGCCACCGGTTAGCATTACACCGCGATCTAAAATATCGGCTGATAATTCGGGCGGAGTTCTTTCCAATGTTTGCCTCACGGCTTCAATTATTTGAACGATTGCTTCATTCAATGCTTCTCTTATTTCAACGGAACTTACTTCGGTAGTTTTCGGAATTCCCCCGACAAGATCTCTTCCTTTAACCTGGATAGTAATTTCTTCTTTTAGCGGAACTGCCGAGCCAACCTCGCACTTTATTGCCTCTGCTGTTCTTTCACCGATTAAAATGTTGTGGTTCCTTTTGAAGAATTGCATAATGGCATAGTTCATTTCATCACCCGCAATACGAATAGATTCTTCATTCACAATACCAGACAAAGCTATCACCGCAATTTCTGTTGTACCTCCGCCGATATCTATTATCATATTTCCGACTGCAGCGTCAACGTCAATTCCTATCCCAATTGCAGCAGCCATTGGTTCTGCAATAAGATGAACCTCTTTTGCACCAGCATGTTCAGCACTATCGCGAACAGCTCTTTTCTCAACTTCGGTAACACCGCTTGGAACTGCCATAACAACCTTGCGGCTGCTAAGCACACCGCACGCACTCTTTTAATAAAAGCTCTTATCATCCCCTCTGTAATTTCAAAATCGGCAATAACACCGTCACGCATAGGGCGTATAACACGAATTTCTTTATGCTCTCTTCCCTGCATTTCTTTAGCTTTATTACCGAGAGCGATAATTCTTTTAGTATTTTTATCAAATGCTACAATAGAAGGTTCGTTAAGAACAATGCCTTTTCCTTTTATGTAAATAAGTGTGTTTGCCGTGCCAAGGTCAATTGCAATATCGGTTGCAAATAAATCGAAAATACCCATTATACCTCTAATGTTTGAAGTGTCTTATTCCTGTAAATACCATTGATATATTATGTTCATTAGCAGCATCAATAACATCCTGATCGCGAACCGATCCACCGGGTTGTATAACTGATACTGCACCGCAATTAATTATTTCAATCAAGCCATCTGCAAAAGGGAAAAAAGCATCGGACGCTGCAACTGATCCATTAAGGTCTAATCCATGTTCTTTCGCTTTCATATAAGCTATCTTCGCCGAATCCAATCTCGACATCTGTCCGGCTCCAACTCCTAACGTTGCTTTACCTTTTGCAAAAACAATAGCATTTGATTTAGTATGTTTAGCAACTTTCCATGCAAAATACAAATCTTCTAATTCTTTCTCATCAGGTTTTTTGGTTGTCGGAAAAGAAATTTTTTCCTCTACAATATCAAGATTATCTGTTTCCTGCTGAATAATTCCACCTGGAATGCTTTTTAAATAGAATTTTTCAACCCCGATTGGCTTAATTTGTTTTAATAATCTTCTGTTCTTTTTCTTCTTTAAAATTGAAAGAGCTTCATCAGTATAATCAGGAGCACTTATAACTTCGAGAAAAATTTCATTCAATTTGTTGGCAATTTTTTCATCAACCACATCAGAAAAGGCAACTATACCGCCAAAAGCTGAAACAGGATCACACCGTAGTGCTTTTTCGTAAGCATCGTAAATATCACTTCCGATAGCTGCACCCGCCGGATTACTATGTTTAATAATTGTGCAGGCGTTTGTTCCAAGATCCTCAACTAATTCAACAGCTGAAACCAAATCAAAAATATTATTGTAAGATAATTCTTTGCCATGCAATATTTCAAAATAGTTAAAGAATTCTCCATAAACCTTTGCGTATTGATGCGGGTTCTCTCCGTATCTTAATGTTTTAGTTCTTGGAAGATTAATTCTCAGAGATTTTTTTTCAGATTCAAATTTACTTTCTAAATAGTTTGCTATGTAAGTATCATATTCCGCTGTATGTGAAAATGCATCAACAGCTAAAGTTCTTCCTTGTCTTATCTGAAATATTTCCGGATGATAATTCATCTAAAAAAACATCGTACTGATCGGGAGAGGTTAAGATAGAAACGTACTTATAATTTTTTGCCGCCGCTCTTACTAAACTTGGTCCTCCGATATCAATATTTTCAACTGCAATATCTATATCAACGTTTTCTTTTTTTGTGACTTCAATAAAAGGATAAAGATTCACACACACTACATCAATCGGGTAAATATTGTTTTGCTCTGCTTCTTTCTTATCAGAATCATTTTCTCTTCGGAATAAAATTCCTCCCATTATTTTTGGATGAAGCGTTTTCACTCTACCACTAAATAACTCCGGGAATCCCGTAATATCTGATATTTCAGTTACTTCAACACCTGCTTCCCTAATTTTTTTAGCAGTATTGCCTGTGGCAACAATTTCATAATCATTATCTGCCAATCCTCTTGAGAGCTTTGTTAGATTTGATTTATCGGATACACTGATTAACGCTAATTTCTTCAATTTGTTTTCTGCTATAATAGTTTTTTGATGTCAGGGTAAAACTGTAACTCTGTCATCACCGACAATAATTTTATTTAAAGCGAACTTCTCAATAACATACGGAAGCAATTCATGTTCAACTGCAAGGACTCTTTCTGAAATTCCTTCGGGCGAACCAACATCAGAAATATCTATGCACCTTTGAGCAATTATTTTTCCGGTATCGTACGTTTCATCCACAAAATGAACTGTTACACCGGAAACCTGTGCTGATGAGTTATACACAGCTTTATGAACATTCATTCCGTACATTCCCTTTCCACCAAATGATGGCAATAATGCCGGATGAATATTTATAATCCGGTTACGGAAATCTACGATCATATCATTGGGAATCATTTTCAAAAAACCCGCTAATACAACCAAGTCAATTTCCAGAGATTTTAAAAATTCAGAGAGATTGTTATAGGAAATAGAATTTTCCTCTTTCCCAACAACATAATTACTTATAGAATATTCTTCTGTAATTTTAAAAGCCGGGCAAGCAGTAACTTTATTGCTGAACACTGCCTGAACTTTAATAAGCTTACGAAGTTTATGAGATTTTAATATGGCTCTGAGATTTGAACCTCTACCTGAAACAAATACAGCAACTTTTAACACAATTGCACTTTTTTTAATGGCACAAAATTACTTAATCAGTACTGAATAATCAATGCTATGGTGCGGCATCCTCAAGCATTTTAAGCTTGTACTCAACTGCATTAAGCATGTTTGCTAATTTATTTTCATAAAAATAATTAGAATATTCTTTTGCTTTTTCTATGTATTCTTTTGCGCCTTCAAGATAATTCAGTTTTAAACTTACACGAGCAACGAAGTAAGCAGCAAAGGGTTGAATCCAATGTTTCACCCTCATCATTTGCAATTGCCGAAAGTGCATAGCTGTAAGATTGTGTAAGACTATCGAGATGAAACGAAACATCACTTAAATACAAATTAATTTCTGCAAGCAGTGAATTTGATAATACCTGCCTTTGGAAAATTTAAGAGCGAATCCAAAGCTTCATTATATTTTCCGGCTTCTATAAAATTTTTAATAAAAATAATTTTTCGTTGAAGTGAATCAGGTGGATTTTCTAAAAATCTTTCGCCAATAATTTTTGCATATCTGTCATCATCAATATCCGTATTACCCTCATCTGCTAATTCAAAATACTTTGCAGCATTCAAGCTATCGCCAGAAAATGAATAACATAATCCCAACCGTAATGCTGCAATACCGCGATAATAATCTTCCGAACTATCGCTAAGAAAAATTTGATAGTAACTACTTGCCTTATCAAAATTATTTCTGTAAAAGTAAATATCGCCAATTGATAAATTGGAATAACGAATAAGCTGTATAAAATTTGTATCTGATGATGAGATAATTCCGTTTAACAAGTTTTCAGATTTTTCTAATCTTGAAATTTTTAGATAAAAACTCGCTAATGAATATTTGAAAAGAAGATTCTTCCGATATTTTTTATTTAGTGTAGTCAGTAATTCTTCAGCTTTTTCATACTCACCATAAAACTCAGCGAAAATTTGTGAAAGGTAGAATAGCGCTTCAACTTTGGAAAATTTCCCTTTATCCGCAGCTAATTTTAGATACTCTATACCTTTATCCCTTTTCTCCTTCAATTCCTGTCATCCGCATTGCCCATTTTAAAGCAGGGAGGAGTCTGAGCAATCATAAAATTAAAAAGTCCCAATCCCATGTAAGCATCGTAATAAGTGCTGTCATTCAATACAGTATTGTTCAGGTAATAAAAAGATTTTTTGGTTGCAAGAACAGCATCCATGTAGCTTTCCTGGCGGGTAAAAGCCATTGCACGGTAAGAATATGATGAACCCAGAATATAATACAAAAAGGTATCAACTGAATCTGATTCTAATAAATCATTTGCTTTTTTTATTGTGCTGTCGGAAAGATTGATAAAACTGACATAATCCGAATCATTTTTATTATCTAAATATTTCCATAAATACGGAATCGATTTGAAATGATAGACCTGCAGGAGCATCAGGATATTTTTCAATTAAGCTGTTAAATATCTTTTCACTTTTCTCAAAATCAAATTTGAAAGTTGCATCGAGTCCCTTGTAATAATTGTTTTTCAAATTGAGGTAACTGTTTGCTGTTTTGAGGAAGAATTACTTTTGTTAAAGTAATAGCATCAGCAAAATAAAACCGAAATATTTCCAACTAATTTTTAGTTTCAACAATTTAGATTCTTATAAGAAAAATTTTAATGAAGAAGATATGTAATCTTAGCAAATTTGTTTGAAATACTTTTATAAAAGTAAATGAATTTGATTATTAGAAGTAATTTGTTAAGCCAAATCTTTATTTTCGGAGTGCTTTATAGATGCTTTTACAAATTCTCTGAATAATGGATGAGCATTTGTTGCACGTGATTTTAATTCCGGATGAAACTGGCATGCAACAAACCAATTGTGATCTGGCAGTTCAATCATTTCCACAAGTTCCTTGTCGGGTGAGAGTCCGCTCAATATTAATCCGTTATCAAGGAGCTGTTTCCTGAATCTATTATTAACTTCATATCTGTGCCTGTGCCGTTCGGAAATATAATTTTTCTTATAAGCCTCCATTGCTTTTGTACCATCCTGAATTGTACACGGATAGGCACCCAATCTCATGGTTGCGCCCATATTTTTTATATTTTTTTGGTCGGGCATTAGATCTATTACACTGAATTTATTTTTTTTAAACTCAGAACTGTTTGCGTTTTTTATACCGCATACGTTGCGAGCAAACTCAATCACTGCACATTGCAGACCAAGGCATATACCGAAAAACGGAATGTTATTTTCACGCGCATACTTTACAGCTTGAATTTTTCCTTCAATTCCTCGTTCTCCAAATCCGCCGGGAACCAAAATACCTGAAACTCCTCTAAAAAGTTTTGCGTTATCTCCGGTTTCACAATCTTCTGCATTAACAGGCGTAAAATTACCTTAGCATTATTCTCGGCACCGGCATGAACAAATGATTCCATAATACTTTTATACGCATCCCAGTGATGAATATATTTTCCAACAACTGCTATCTCTACAGTCTTCGCAGGATTTATCACCCTATCTACAAAATTACTCCCAGTCATCAAGTTTAATTTTTTTATCAGGAAGATGAAGCCGCTTAAGCACAATAGAATCGAGTTTTTCCTTGAAAAGGACTAAAGGGACTTCATAAATTGATGCGCAATCGTAAGCGGAAATAACGGACTGCCTGTTTACATTACAGAACAATGCAATTTTATCACGAAGCTCTTTCGATAATTTTTTCTCTGAGCGACAAATTAATACATCAGGTTGGATTCCAAGCTCGAGCAGATTTTTAACACTATGCTGTGTGGGTTTGGTTTTTACTTCTCCAGCAGATTTTATGTAAGGGACTAAAGTAACATGAATACTAATTGAGTTTGATCTGCCAAAATCCAGCATATGCTGCCGCATTGCCTCAATAAATGGAAGTCCTTCTATATCGCCGACGGTTCCGCCAATTTCGGTGATGATAATATCATACTCGCCAAGTTCACTTAATCTAACAAGCCGTTTTTTAATTTCATCGGTAATGTGAGGAATTACCTGAACCGTAGCGCCTAAATAATCTCCTCTTCTTTCCTTGGTTATAACTTCATAATAAATTTGCCCTGTAGTTGAATTATTTGCGCGGGTCATATTATCATCAAGGAAGCGTTCATAATGCCCAAGATCCAAATCAGCTTCTGTTCCATCGTCTGTTACATAAACTTCACCGTGCTGAAAAGGGCTCATTGTTCCCGGGTCTACATTAATGTAAGGATCTAATTTTTGGATTGTTACACGATAACCGCGTTGTTTTAGAAGTAAGCCAAGAGAGGAGGCAGCGATTCCTTTCCCCAATGATGAAACAACACCCCCTGTAATGAATATATACTTTACTTTTTTTCTGCGAATCATAAATATTTTTTGTTCTCAAATATAGAGCAAGATTAAGTGAATTGCAATTTCCATCAATATTTAAGGTGATTTATAAAATTACTTAAGAGCAGAAGTACTAAAATATTTTCCGATAAATTAAAATATTCTTAAATAATCAATTGCCATTCGTTAACTTTTTTGTTATTGTTGAATGAAGGAGATATGAATGAATGACACAATTAAAATATCAGAGTTTTTTCCAGTAAGTGCTAAACGATTGTACGATGCATGGCTGAATAGCGATGAGCATTCGGAATTTACAGGAACAAAAGCAGTTATCCGTCCTGCGGTCGGTTCTAAATTTTCTGCTGGAGATGATTACATAAAGGGTAGTAACATTACTTTGCAGCCGTACGGAAGAATTGTACAAACATGGAGAACAAAAGATTTTCCAGCCGGCGCAATTGAATCAAGATTAGAAATTCTTTTTGAGAAAGCCAACGGAGGAACAAGGGTTACAATAATTCATACGAGAATTCCAACCGGGCAGGCAAATAAATATGAAAAGGGATGGAAGAAACATTACTTCAAACCAATGAAGAAATATTTTAAAAAGCAGAAATAAAGTTTCCCAGCTATTATTTTTTACACAGTTTAATTTCAATTCATCCGGCAAACTCAGAAGAAAATCCAAATCCAAATTACTTTATTCTTTGGTTTCAACGATAAATAAAAAATTGTGCAAATATTAATGTGCTAACCAGCAGCATGCTTTTTACCATTCTTTTTCTTTTTAATATTATATTTAACTTTAATAATAAACAAATAGTCTAACAGGTAAGAGAAAACTTATTTGCCAAAATAACGCTGATATTTTTATTTGTCAAAGGAAATAAATCTTCCTGAATTACCATTTTGAAACGAATTACCATACTTATTTACACAATATTATTTTCAGTAATATTCGCCGGAATATCTCCAGCGCAGGATAGTACGCGAAGTCTTGCATTTAAAAACAATAAACCTTTCAGGCGTTCGCCTTACTTTTACCGACCAGATCTTGGATACCAAATATGGCAGCAATTTAAGTTAACACAGGAAGCCAATTCCGGGGATGTGCTTGCACAGCACGAACTCGGACTAAGATATTTGCTAGGCGAGGGTATGACGGCTGATACTACAAAAGCAGTTTACTGGCTCAATAAAGCTGCCGATCAGAAACTGCCTTCTGCCATGTACAATTATGCAATTCTTTTAATAAACGGCTGGGGTGTTGATTGGAATCCATTCAGTGCTTTTAATTATTTTAAAGGTGCCGCAAAAGCTGGTATGATACAAGCACAATATGTTGTCGGTATTCTTTACACCGATAACCTTATTGTAAAAAGAGATTTAAATTACGCTTACTACTGGGTACAAAAATCTGCTGACGAAGGATATGAACCCGCCGAAGATGTTGTCCTTCAGATTGAGCCAAAAATCTCACAATCAATAGTAGATTCTATCTCAAAAATCGAGGATAAGAATGACTTTAAAATAGAGAAGGATATTGAATCAGAACACAAATCGAATTTAACATCACCTGTAGATTTAGTTTTTATAGAGTTCGATTCTATCGGTGATACTATCACCTCCATTACAGATAGTATGCTTATATCCGATTTGTCTAGAATAGGTATCGATAGTTTATTGATAAAAATGGATGCAGATTCAATTACATCTTTAACTTTTTTGGTTTCACCTGAAAATGTGGAGAAGCTTTTAGAACTTGCTGAAAATGGAAGTCCCGAAGCACAAACAATAATCGGGAAGTTGTATGAAGAAGGGATCTATTTTAGTAAAGATCTGATTACTGCTGCTGCATATTACTTCCGCGCGCTGCGGATAGATTCACCTAAAGCACGATACCTATTATGGCAATTGAGCAAATCACCTGCCTTTTTAGAAAGAGTTCAAAGGGCAAGCCAAGAACGATGATGCAGAAGCAATGTTTGTTTGGTACGGTCTCAACTCGGTTAATTACGATAACCAGTTAGTAATTGATGACGCAATCAACCTGCTTCAAAAATCTGCGTATGATGATTACATTCCTGCAATGATTGAGTTAGGACTGAATTATTATACAGGAAGATATACTCTTGAAGATAAATCGGAAGGATTACAATTTTGGGAGGATGCAGCATCAATGGGCAGCACCGAAGCGAAAGTAAGATTAATAACTGCATCTTTGTATAGTGATACGGAATTAGAAAATCCCAAATCAGCATTCGATGAATTAATAAAGGCATCTGAAAATGGTTCTTTACTTGCCCAGGTTGGATTAGCACATTGTTATCAAAATGGTATCGGGACTGCTCCATCGAAAGGTGAGACAGTAAATTATTACAGAGTCGCTTCACAAAGAGGAAGCCAATATGCCTACCGCGAATTACAACGGCTTTATGATGAAATCCGTCCTGATGAAACAGAGTTTAGTATAAATTAAGTTTGTCATTATCTCTTTTTATTAACACAAAATAATTATACATAAATAGATATGCGTGAAGTAAGTCTTCAATCCAAACTCCCCGAAATCGGTACAAGCATTTTTTCTGTAATGTCTAAAATGGCAGTGGATCATGATGCAATCAATTTGGCACAGGGTTTCCCGGATTTTAATTGCAGTGATGAATTGATTGAGTTAGTTAATCATTATCAGAAAAAGGGATACAATCAATATGCGCCGATGGGCGGAGTGCAAAAACTAAGGGAGCAGATATCCAAAAAGATAGAGAAATTATACGGAAGATTATATGATGTTGATAATGAAATTACTGTTACAGCAGGAGCAACCCAGGCAATTTATACCGCAATAACTACAGTAGTTCGAACGGGTGATGAAGTAATAATAATAGAGCCGGCTTATGATTCTTATGTGCCGGGAGTGAAAGGCTTCGGCGGTATTCCGGTTTATGTTAAACTAAATCCTGAAGATTATTCGTATAATTGGGAAGCAATCCGCAAAAGTATTTCTGATAAAACAAAGCTTATAATTATTAACTCGCCGCATAATCCTACCGGCAGCTTAATAACAGAAGATGATATTAAACAGCTTGAAGTATTAATAAAAGATACAAACATTTTTATCATAAGCGATGAAGTTTATGAACACATTGTATTTGATGGAGAAAAACACATCAGTCTTGCAGAATCTGATGAGCTGGCAAAACGCACATTTTTAATTTCCTCTTTCGGTAAAACATTTCACACCACAGGATGGAAGATGGGTTACTGCGCCGCGCCGGATAACCTGATGAAAGAATTCAGAAAGATGCATCAGTTATTGTCTTTTCTGCTAACACTCCTATACAGCACGCTTATGCGGATTATCTGAAGGATGAAACTCATTATCTTAACCTTAATAATTTTTATGGGGAGAAGCGGGATATTTTCAGAGAAAGAATAAAAGATTCCAAATTTAAACTGCTTCCATGTAAAGGGAACATATTTTCAACTAATGAATTATTCGAATATTTCTAATATTGATGATATGAGTTTTTCTGAATACTTAACAAAGGAAGCCGGGATTGCAGTAATTCCCATCTCACCATTTTACGATAAAGGTGACATCCAACAAAATCATCAGGATATGTTTTGCAAAACGGGATGAAGTTTTACTGAAAGCAGCGGAAATACTTTCGAGGTTATGAAATTGTTATTTTACAATTTTAAGGTAAGTCTATTTATTAATGAATGTAAGCAGTAATAATAATTTAAAAAGAAAAGCAGCACTAATTTCGTTAATACTTAGTGTTATTCTCTTCATAGGGAAAACTGGTTGCATATTTTATTACTGGTTCAGCGGCAATCTTTTCCGATGCATCAGAATCAGTAGTAAATATATTTGCAACATCAATGGCGCTGTACAGTATAATTTTAAGTTCAAAACCTGCAGATGAATCTCATTTATACGGTCACGGAAATATTGAATTCTTTTCAGCCGGGGTAGAAGGTGTACTTATCTTTTTGGCAGCAATCATCATTATTTATCATGCTGTAACCGATCTGTTAAAAGGACCGGAACTGGAAAGTTTAAACATAGGCGTCATAATAATTGCTGTAACAGGCGGGATCAACTTTATACTCGGTTTTTATTTAGTTAAAACAGGAAAAAAGACCAACTCGCTGACTTTAATTGCCGATGGAAAACACATTCTAACAGATTCGATTACAAGCGTTGGGGGTAGTAATAGGAATAATATTAGTTATGATAACTGATATTATAATTTTAGATCCAATAGTTGCAATTATAGTTGCCCTAAATATTATGGGGCACGGGTTACAAATTAATACGTGTATCTATCGGTGGTTTAATGATAGAAACAGAGCCTGAATTACTTCAAAAAATTTCAAACATTTTATCCGAAATGAGAAAAGAATATTGGATCGACCTTCACGAATTAAGATACTGGAGATCAGGCGACCGGCTATTTATTGATTTCCATCTAATACTACCATACTACTTTACAATTGAGCAGACCCATAAAGAAGAAAAAGAGATTGATGAGAAACTTCAGGAGGTATTTATAAACTCCCAGATAAAAATCCATTTTGATTATTGCCGTTCCGAATTATGCCGGTTTTGCAGTTACGAAGACTGTGATGTGAGAGAAGAAAAACGCTCGGTAAAATTTAATTGGGATGTGAAAAAACTTACAGGCGATGCTGTTTTCAGAATTCCTAATTAAGTTGCTAACTTTGCATCAGGATCTTTAACCTTGCTTAGTATCAACATTCCAATCACAAAAAATACACCAACCGATAAAATTGCTATCCTCTGACTTCCTGAAAGAAAACTGACCAAACCGAAATACCAGTGGTCCTACTACCGCTGAACTTTTACCAAAGAAAGAATAAAAACCAAAGAACTCTGTTTTTTTATCTTCGGGTGTAAGTTTAGTCATCATGCTTCTGCTTGTAGATTGACTTGAACCCATTGATGCGCCGGCAAGTAATCCAACAAAATAAAATCCAAATTTATCGTAAATAAAAAATGCAAGAGCAACCGTTATCAGCCACATAAATAAGGTTATCATAATTGTTTTTTTCTGCCCAATAGAATCTGCAATTATTCCAAAAACCACCGAGCCGGCAATAGCTGTTGTTTGAACAGTTAAAAAGAAAATCAATAGTTCAGAATCGCTAAAACCTAAAGTTGTACTTGCATAAATGCCTGAAAAGAAAATGATTGTATTAACACCTTCTATATAAAAGAAATAAGCTAAGAGAAATATTGCAAGATTTTTATAGTTTTTTAGATGGGAGATAGTTGACCATACTCTTTTCAATCCTATTATATGATATGGTTCGGTTTTAACTATTTTTTTTCTTGAATCGCGGATGAAGAGGAAAAACGGAATAGAGAAAACTAAAAAGAAAAGCGCAGCAACCGGGAATGTTTCTTTTATCGTACCGCTTTGAATAAAGGATAAAAATAATAGCAAGCGTAGCCAATGAACCGAGATAGCCCATTCCAAAACCATAACCGCTTACTCTTCCATAATTTTTAGGCACAGTTACTTCGGGAAGAAAAGCATCGTAGAAAACCAAACCCGCCTCAAAACCAATATGTGCTATGATGAATACAATTAGTCCTAAAAGAATTTGCACCCGGACCCAGAAAGAACAGCGATGCAGTAGCAGTAATGCACATTATTGTAAAGAATAAAAGGAACCTTTTTTTACCCGCAGAAAAATCGGCAATCGCTCCTAAAACAGGAGAGATTAGAGCCGTTACAATCATCGAAATTGAAGTACCAAAACTCCAATATAAATCACCAATTGGTTCTCCATCGGCTACTGTGTTTTTGAAATAAACGGCGAAAAGAAAAGTTACAACTACAATTGAAAATGATGTGTTGGCAAAATCAAATAACGTCCATATAAAAATTTTCTTCTTGTTCTGCATCAATTACTTGTCATCAGGATTCTTCGTAATTGATTCTTCAACCAAACCCCTTCCCTCTTTTTTTAATTTGCCGGATTTTCTTTCGTTAGATAGGATTACATCCAAAATTCCGTTAATAAATTTTCCGCTGCCAGCAGTGCTGTATTCTTTCGCAATTTCAATTGATTCATTTATCGAAACTTTTGGCGGGATATCGGGAAAATAAAGCATTTCACAAATTCCCATTCGCAGTAATATTTTATCAATCAATGCAATCCTGCTCATCTCCCAGTTGGCAACGCGAACCTTTATCATCTCATCAAGTTCATCCTGATGAATACGTGTTTTGTTAATTAACTCATTACCAAATTGTAAGTCGGCATCGTTTTCAATTCCCTTAAATATTTCATCAATTAAAAACTGCAACGATTCATTGTTCATCTCATAGGCAAATAAAACCTGTAGAACTTTTTCTCTTATTAGCCTTCTCTTAAATTTCTGTTTCACTTTTTTGTTTAATTTATCCTGGAAATAAGTTTAAAGTTAAATTAGTTACAGAAAAGCTATAAAGCAAAACTCCAAAACACAATAAGTGCAATACTTTCGCGCAATTGCATGTATAACTTCTTTTTATAATTCAGATAACTATTAGGTGCAGCAACTTTAATATTGATATTAAAAAATTTACTTATTTCAATAATTCTTAGTAAATGATATGCATTCGAAACAACAATAACATCATTAATATTTTCATCATTAATTAAATGCTTTTTGATATATTTTATTTGCTCGCTTGTTGAGGTAGTTAAAGATTCATACCTTACTTTTTCCATATCCATTCCCTTTTCCTTGCATATTCAAGAGCAACTTCAGCTTCACTCATTTCCCCGGGTGCATTGCTTCCTGTAAGTAATATGCCACCAACAAATTTATTAGTATATAATTGGATCCCTTTGTCAACTCTTCCCAGAGAGACTGGGGCTCGGTTGATTATCTGACCAAACAGCAGCACCGAGAACTACAGCTACGTTTTTATCACTTTTTGTGAGTGACCAATTATCAGATGAATATCCTTTTGTTAGTATAAAAACAAAAGTAATTGCTAAAAAAAATAAGATCATTGCTGCAGCGTTATATAATGATCTCAATAACCCCACCTCATCTGAATGCAGAACTTTTAACCAAATAAATGAAATTGAAAAAAACAAAATAAATTTGTAAAGGGTAAACAAAGCAGCTTCAATTACTTTTGTCTCCAAGTTGTCCAAGAAGATATAATTCGAGTGAAGGCAATTTAACTAAAGTGAGTAAGTAGCAAGTGTATAATGTTAGTGATGAGATAAACATCAAAATTATTAAAGATGTAATCTCTTTTTGTTTCCTTTTAAAATAAAATATTATTCCAATAATCAAACAAAGTATAACTAATAGATTAAAAACGTTACCAATATTATTAAGAGAAAATTCATTTAATGTTAAACCCTGATTTAGATACTTAATGTAGTACAAAAATATCAATTGCAAGATCAACACAACTGAAAAGAACAGTGGATATATTTTTGGATATTTTTTTTTCATCTTGAATATTGAAATAATGTTTAACCGAAAAGTTAAAACCACAATCTTAAGTTTGCCTGCAACAGGCAGGTGTATGACTACTAATTTATTTTATCTTTCCACAAGAACCATATAAAGAGGTAATTAAAACCCATTGCAAATTACATCATTTTTTCCAGATAATAAAAATTTATCGTCATTTTAATAAAGTAAATCCTTTGCCCGGAAAAATTATTTTTTATCCTTGCCGGAAATACTTTTCCATGCTCTTTTGCTTACTATTACAACATCATCAAGAGTAGAATAAAAAGTAGGAACAATTATTAAGGTTAATACCGTTGCAAATGCCAAGCCAAATATTACTGCAATACCCATAGACATCCAGAATTCTGCACTTTCACCGGAACCGCTAAAACCTAGTGAATATATATCAAATCCAAATCCAAATGTTAAAGGAAGTAATCCAAGTATAGTTGTTATTGCTGTGAGTGTAACCGGGCGAAACCTTCTTAAACCGGCTCTGATAATTGCTTCCCGCCGGTCAATTCCTCTGCGCCTTAATACATTTATGTAATCAATTAAAACGATATTATTGTTTACAACTACCCCGGCTAAACTTATTACACCTATGCCTGTCATAATAATTCCGAACGGCATAGCGTAAACAATAAGCCCAATAAAAACTCCGATTAATGAAATAATAACAGCACTCATGATTATTAAGGGCTGGCTGAGTGAATTAAACTGAATAACTAAAATTAAGAAAATCAATAAAACTGCAACCATAAAAGCTTTACCAAGAAAAGCACTTGCTTTTGCCTGTTCTTTATCTTGTCCCTGTGAATTCAATTGTATTACCTGGGGGAAGATTAAATTCTGATAAAACTTCTTTAACATTATTCAGATACATCGTTTTCGTTAAAATCTTCCTTAACATTAGAGGATACAGTTATAACCCGCTTTAAATCTTTTCTTCTAATAGCTCCGGGACCTTTCGATCGTGTTATGGTTGCAACACTTATAAGAGGAACAGATAATGTTTTACCTTTCTTATTATTGTAGATAATCTCAAGAGTTCTGAGTGCGTTTAAATCTGATCGTTGATCTTCTTTTAATCTTACTGTAATGTCATATTCATCTTCACCAACACGATATTTTGAAGCAGTGCTTCCATTAATAGCCGTACGAATTGCACCTGCAATCATTCCTGTATTCATACTGTAGAGTGCAGCTTTTTCTCTATCAACTTCTACTCTGAATTCAGGTTTACCCTACATCATAGTCATCTTTAAGATCTACAACACCTGGTACACTTTTTATTTTCTCCCTTATTATTTCTGCCAGCAAACCGAGTGTTTTATAATCTTCACCACTAATCTCTATGCTAATTGGAGAGCCAACAGGAGGACCCATCGATTGCTGCTGAACGAGTACATCTGCTCCGGCTGTTTTTATAACAATATCTCTAATTTCTTCAGTTGTAATTAGTGATGAATGTTCCCTTTCGTCGTAATCAATAAATTGAACAGTTACAGTACTTTTGTTTGGTGTAGATGAACCGCCATCGAAAGGATTATTAGAAGCTCCAACAACAGCAACAACGTCTTTTATGTTTCGGTCTCCAAACTCAAATAATTTTTTCTCGATCTCTTTAGCTATCCTGTTTGACATTTCTAAACTTGTGCCGCTTGGTGCATCTACAGCAATAAAAATTTGTGGTGGTTGTGTTTTAGGAAAGAACTCTATCCCATGGCCAAATAATCCGTAAATCTGAGTGATGCTGAATAACATAAGAATAGTTCCCCATAAAACTCTAAGCTTATTGTTTGTGAATAAGAATAATATTCCTATACCTAACCCAATACTGATTATTATTGAAACACCACCCGGCAGCAAATTTGCAAGCCCTGCAACAATAATAAAGAAGAGAAAAATAGAAAGTAAACCTAACTTATTTCTTTTGTTCACTCTTTGTTTAGAACTTCTTGGAGGTCCCAAAGCTGTAACCAACATTATTTTATAATAACTTAGTACTTTAGGTAAGAATATATCTACAAAAAAGTGTGTGATTTTATTAAACGGGTGAAGAATTTTTTGAATCAAAGTTTCCGGCGTATCATCAAGATGTTCCAATTTCATAAAAACCGAAGCGAACACAGGATTAATAACCAACGCTACAAATAATGAAGAGAGCAACGTAATTATAAGCACAAGAGGAATGTAAAACATAAAATCGCCTACAACGCCCGGCCAAAACAATAATGGCGAAAAAGCTGCCACGGTTGTCATAGTTGATGTAAAAACAGGCCACGCAACTTCAGCCGTGCCTAATTTAGCTGCATCTTTTAGTGAATTTCCTTCTTCGAGAAATTTGTAAACATTTTCGATTATAACAATTGCATTATCTACCAGCATACCTAAAGCAAGAATGAGCGCAAACAACACAACCATGTTCATCGTAACACCTAGTGCCTGTATGATGAGAAATGACATAAGCATACTTAACGGAACCGCAATAGCAACGAATACTGCATTTCTAATTCCGAGGAAAAAGAATAGTACTACAATAACAAGCACTAATCCGGAAAAGATATTATTTTCCAGTTCGTGCACCATTCTTTTAATATCTTTCGATTCATCTATTGTGATGTATAATTTCAGTTCGGATGGAAGTTCCCTTTCCTTTTGAGCCAATATTTCTTTAACCTGATCAGCAATATCGATAATATTTTCGCCAACTCTTTTAGATATTTCCATAGCCACAGCATTTTCACCGTTCAGGCGTGCATAGGTTTTTCTATCTTTAAAACCGTAGCTAACATCTGCAAGGTTTTTTACGTAAACAGGTGCGCCGTCTATAAGTTTAACAATTATATCCCCAATTAAATACGGTTCGATAAATTCGCCCGGAACCCTAACCATAAAACTCGAATTATTTACATCAATTGTACCGCCGGGGATAGTTTTGTTTTCATCAATTATTGAGTCAATAATATCTTTAAAACGAATGTTATAGTGGTTCAGTTTGTTGATATCCACATCAACTTTAACTTCTCTTTCAATTCCGCCCTTAATTTTTACATCGAGAATGCCCTCAATCTTCTCTATTTCATCTCTAAGGTCTTCAGCAAGATCTTTTAATTTTAATAAACTATAAGGACCTGAAATATTAATAGTGAGAATAGGAAATTCAGAAAAATTTATTTCGATGATTTCCGGTTTTTCGACATCAGCAGGAAGATCCGACTCGGCTTTGTTTACTTTATCCCGCACTTTCTGAACAGCTTCATCAATATCGTAACCGCTTTCAAATTCTACCCTTTATCATCGAAAATCCTTCGAATGACGAAGAGGTGATTTCTTTTACTTCGCCAATCGCATTAATTTCTTTTTCCAGTTTTTGTGTCACCAGTGTTTCAATATCTTCCGGTGAAACACCAAAGTACTGTGTAGAAACAATGACCAGCGGTATTGAAATATCGGGGTTGGATTCTCTTGGCAAAGCTCTATATGCCAATAAGCCCATCAGCATAATGATTACAACAATAATAAATACGCTTGTTCTGTTGTCTATCGAGATGTTAGTTAATTTCATTGAGTTTCGCTATTTGATTACTGTAACTTTTTCCCCGTTTATGAGATTTTGAAAACCCAACCACTATCAGATGTTCACCATCTTTTAATCCATCCTTTATCGCAATTTCATTTTTCGATCGGCTGATTATTTCTACAATCCGCATCTCTGCAATTCCATCTTTTGCAACAAAAACTGCAGGACCCAAATCTGTTTCTGTAAGAGTTTCTTCAGGTATAACAAATACATTTTCATATTTTGCTATTTCGATAAAGATTTGTGCATTTAGTTCGGGTTTTATTTTTCCATCTCTATTATTTAATATTATTTCTACCGGGAAGGTTCTGTTATTTGTTGAGATTGTGTGTCCCTACATAAGCTACTTTTGAAGTATATTTTGCATCATCTAAATCTTTGAAAACAACTTCAACATTACTTCTTTCCTTTACCATATTTACATAATTTTCAGGTACACCGGCTACTACTTTTATCTTATACATACTAACTAAAGAAACAATAGGAAAACCCGGGCATAACTGTCTCACCAATTTCAGCAAATTTCTGATCTACAATTCCAGAGAAAGGTGCTTTGATGAAAGTTCGATCATACCTGGCTTTAATCAATTCATAGTTTGCCTTCGCCGCATCTCGTTCAAATTTTGAGTTCAGATATGTTAATTCACTAGTTACCTGTTGCTTGTACACTATTTCCTGCCTTACATATATGCTCTCGGCTTTCTGGTATTGTGCAAATGCAGCATCTAAATTTGCTTTTAAAATATCGTTATCAATTAAAACGATAACATCACCTTTGTCAACATAACTCCCCTTATCATTAACAAACTTCTTTATTTTCCCACCTTCATCCGAGGATAGATTAGCGTGATGGAATGCTTTCGCTGTTCCAAGCACATAAATATTATCAACAAATGAAACGAGCTGTAGCGGTTTTGTCTTCACATATACGGAAGGTTCTTCAGTCTGCTTAGAATCATCCTTATCACTTCCGGTAGAATCCGCACATCCCGAAATGTAATGAGAAGAATCGTTACAATTATTGAATAAATAAAAAGTTTAATTTCTTTTTTCATTTTCACACCAGTAATAATTTTAGTCTGATTGAATTTCAACTTTCACTTCACTCGCAAGCAATGCTTCCAGGTTAGCATGTAACTCATAGTAAGTAAAAATTGCATCTAGATAGTTTATCTTTGCCCTGGTTAAAGCAACTAAAGCATCAATATTTTCTAATTGAGTTCCTAAACCATTTGAATATCTTTTAACTGAAATATCATAACCTAATTGCGCCTCATTTATAGTAGCAGCATAAGCAGCTATTTTATTCTTTGTTTCTTCAATACGCAGTAAAAGATTATCTAACTGATTTTTAAATAATTGATCAGTCTTGACAAACTCTTCCTCTGCTTTCATCATTTCAATTTTAGCTTGCTGCACTTTGGAGGTTGTTTGAAATCCGTTGAATATTGGAACCTTCAGGTTAAGCCCTACATAAACAGAATTAATATATCTCCAACTATTAAAAGCTCTGTCATTTTCCTGTGCAGAAGCTTGCCAGCCACCTGTTAAAAATAACTCCGGAAAATGTTTTGAAAATTCGTACGATACTGCCTTATCCTGTAATTCAATTTGAAGTTTTAACTGTTGAAGAGTAAAATTCTGATTGTTCATTATTCTTGCTGGAAGTTTCATAATCATCAATTGATAATTCAGCAAATACTAATGAATCCTCAACAATAAATGGCTGCTCCAGATCTAATCCAAGTACGTAGCGAAGAGAGTTCTTAGCAACTTTAATTGAGTTCTTTGCTTGTTCAACCTCAGGTAAAATATTTTGCACTTGCACTCTTGATCTGATTAAATCATACTCAGGAGCTATACCTGCTTCAAACAATGCTTTAGAATTTTTAAGATTATCTTCTGCTGCCTCAAGAGTTACGAGCGAAAGATTTTTAAATTCTTTCGCCAGCAAGTAAGCGTAATAAGCTCTCTTAACATCTTTAATTAGATTTGCCTGTGATGAATAATATCCCTTTTCTGAAATTTCGGCATAAACTTCAGAAATTCTGGTTGCGTAAAACACAGCACCAGTAAATAACGGCTGCTCCAACGTTGCACCGATTGTAAATGTGTTTATGGTTCCTTGAGGAAATGATCCGCTGAAGAAGGGAGTTTCTAGAGTAATTTCGCCTCTCTGAATTGCTCTTCTATAATTTACAGTACCTTTTAATTTTTGGCAAAACAGATAACCCAAACGCTTCAGTTATCTGCTCTTCTGCTCTCTCATACTCCAATTTAGCTATCTTCAAATCATGGTTTTTAATGAGAGCAAGATCAATACTCTTTTCCAAATTTAGTTTTAGAGTATCCTGCGCA
>PVMK01125211.1_pt1 | contig 19885 bp, 16 predicted proteins | sample 1853481 | NCBI WGS metagenome assembly PVMK01 (sample SAMN08533507, study PRJNA380276) | Marine sediment metagenome, whole genome shotgun sequencing project. | reverse complement strand
AACCGTGCGGGCATAAACAAGCAAATCCGTTTTGATAGCCACCTGGGGACATTCAATCCCCGCGTCGTTTTTCCTTCATGTAAACACATGATAAAAATCCCGTCATCATATCCAGCAGTTTGGGTAATCTTTCTTCTTGAAAACTGTAAAATATTTGTGATATCCATAACTTGTATTGACCTATTGCGCAGCCGGAAATTGTAGGCTGTGGTGTTGTGTGAGAATCAAAAATCAGCGTTCTGCCAATATAAACGCAAAAATGAAACTCACTATTTAACTCCCTCCGGTCTGAAGGTATAGAATTATGAAATCCACATGGGCATCTGGCGCTACTGAATTATTGAAACATGCAGATTCCCATATAAATCTTAATTCCGCATTCGATAAAAGGATTGCTTTTATCAGTATTGATAATTGTATTGAGACGATTATTAGGACATACATTTCCTTACCCAAGGCAAAATCTGGAATTAAGGTAAAAAAGCAAGAGTTGGATGAAGCAGGTAACAGTTTCCCAAAATTATTATCTTTGCTATTCAAATATACTCCGGAAAAACTCGTAGGAATTGATGAGATTGACATTGAACATTATCATCGAATCCGAAATAAATTGTATCATGACGGTACAGGTTTGAGTGTGGATGATGAATACCTGTTAGCTTATCGTGGCATTGCAGGAGTATTACTTAAAAATCTATTCGATGTTTGGATTAAACCTTCAGCCTCTGAATCAGATTCTTTAGGAAAATTGATTCTCAATTGGAATTCGATTGAGCATGCAATCAAAGACAAGCTTGAAAATGCTGGTATTTCTGGAACGTACAAATGGGAAGAGGCCTTTTCGCTGGGTCTTGTAGAGCCAAGTGATATACAGTTATTAACAGAACTGCGGATGGCTCGTAATAGGCTCGTGCATTCAGACTCGATTGATAAAGAAGATATTAAATATTGGTTAGAAGTTTCTGAAAACTTACTTCCTAAAATTAAGGCTGCCAAACAGGTTCATTCAGCAGAACAAAAGAAGGATACATTAGAAGCACCCATAAAGGCTAATCAACCTGCCGAAATATTTATAAAATATAAAAAATTGAGTATTGAATCAAAATTTCATAAATACGCACTCGAAATTTCAGTAAAATTGCATAAAACTCCAGATCAAGATTTTTTTCGCATCAGTTTATTATGGCCAGCACAAATTCCTATCTCGAAAATAGATGGCTTTGAGGAGGGCGAAGAACAAAATATAAAAGGCCAAATATACAAGGAATATGCCTTGTTCATTGATGAACGATTATGGCCGGGTCAAACAATGAAAATAGTGGGAGGCAAATCGACCTCTATTCTTGAGTATGATTTTAATAACGATGTTTACATGAATAGACATAGCACACCGTTTGATTTGCACTACACTTTATTTTTACAAAGTTGGCAGCCAGTTCAAGGCAATATTTCCTTTGAATCGCTGAATATATTTTAAAATTATAACAATCCTTTTGAGTATCGACGGGAAAACGCTGGAGCGATTAACCAAGCTGCTGAAGGAGGCTGGCAAATCCGCTGCAGTCCTTTGCCAGCCTCTTACCCGTTATAACAATTCCAACATCTATGGATAATTGACCGCTCCTCAAAACTTGTGATATCAGATTACGATATCTGCATTTTTACCAGAATTGTGGTTACATCTACATATCTCAAGTTTGGTGCAATTTGTGATATTTTAGGATATCAAAAGTTTTTTTAGGCGTAATTTTTTCCAATTATTCTCAATTAATCACCACCTGGCGGAATCCTCAATTTGATTGACTAAATCCCTACGAACTGGGTATGAATACATTTGAAATGGCCTGATCTTGAGTTTCTTGAATAATCCGTCTGCTGAGTTCCTCTGTATGAAATTGTATAAGGGGGTCAAAAATGAGCGATCAAAACGCCTTAGTAAAGTTGTCCATTGATCAGTTTGTGCAAACAGCGGCATCCAGTCGTGAAGAAAAAGAGGCTGCCCACAAGCTTGCCAGAGAATACGGACCCCTTTTGAATAACTTTAACGATGTCGTATTCATTACAGATAAGGCGGGCCACTTTGTATTTGTGAATAAGGCCAGCGAGCAAAGAACCGGCATTCCAACGGAGATATTCATTGGTCGGCATTTTTTGGAATTAATTGACCCCAAATACCACGAATTTGCCCAAATCAGTTTTCAAAAAGCCCTGAACGGGGAGAAAGTAGTCCCCGCAATTGAGATGGAGAGACAGACAGCATCAGGGGAAAAGGTCACTTTAGAAATTAATTGGAAAGTCCTCTCTGAAGATAATGTTGTAGTGGGTTTTCTGGGGGTTTCTCGCGATGTTACGGATCGCAAGCTCGCGCAGGAAGCGCTAAAAAGAGCCCGTGACGAACTGGAAATGCGAGTAAAGGAACGTACTGCAGATTTGCAAAAAGCAAACGAGCTGCTGAAAAAGCAAATTAATGACCGCGTACGGGCCGAGGAAAAATTGAAAGAAAGTGAGGAAAAATACAGAGGCTTATTTGAAAATTCCGGTGATGCCGTCTTTATTGTGGACATTGAAACCGGAATAATCATAGATGCCAACCGACAGGCAGAGCAACTCACCGGACGCCCCAGGCAAGAGCTCATTGGATCAAGTCAAACTCTACTGCATCCTGCTGAAGATGCTGAATACTATAGGAAAAAATTTCAAAAACACATAAAAAATGATCCGGTTTTCGATCTGGAGGCGGATGTCGTCAAAAAAGATGGCAGTGTTGTTCCTGTTTTTATTTGCTCTAACTTGATTGATCTTCAGGGGAAAAAGGTCATCCAGGGCATATTCAGGGATATTTCCAAAGAAAAAATAATATCTGACTTAAAAGGAGAGCTGAAAGCTAAAAAGTTGGTGAACAGAGCCAAGGCTATCATCGCTAAACACTACAAAATAAATGACAGCGATGCGATGAAATTATTACAGCGAGAGAGTCGAACACAAAACCGGAAGCTTAAAGAGGTGGCCCTGGCGGTTATTTCATCGAAATTCATTCTTGATTGAAATTTTTTTGTTGACTTTTATTTTACATTTGAGCTATGAAAAAAATGATACTTTAAGTCCAATAGAGCTTAAAACGCTTGCGGCAGGTATCGACAGGGTTCATGATTGACCCGCCCCATCCCGGGGACTAATCATCGTAATATTAACCTTTAAGATTACTCTAAGTCCGCTCTGTTGACTCGCCCAGCGAGAAGAAGCAGAGGGCCGGTAATCAAAAAGGAAGGTTTCTAAAGACCTTCAAAGGACACCATGGCCGTGTCCCTTGGAGGTTTTTTTTTGCGGTGGAGTCCTAATCCCGATGCCAAACGGATGCTGTCATGAGTTTGGTTTTTGTTGGAATCAAAAAAAAGAAAGGAAATTTAACCGTGAGCGGCTTAGATCATTTGCTCCCTTTTATCGATAATGGTGGCAGACGCTCGTATGTTGAAAGACGATGCAATTCAAAATTAGCGCGGATTCCAGAGAGAAGGACATATAAAGAGCGTCGTATTAATTATGATCGCCGAAAGGATCAAAATAGTAGACAGCTAATGAGGGCAGAACGCAGAGCGGTTTTTGGATGAATTCCCGGACCACATCTACTTCGCCACACAAGGCTATGGGAGCTGCCAGACGGATGCCGATGAAATTCCCATCCTCGATGGGATTGTTTTTGGTTCTGTTTACACCACTTTCTTTGATTTTCGTCCGGGCTATGCAGGCAATTTGATTGGGAACACAGGCTCCATGTCAATGTATTTCCTGATGGGTCCTCCTAAAGCTACGGTTGATATGTCCATTAAGGAAGCAGCAATTAGTCTAAAAGACGGAAAGATGGGAATAAAGGGTTATCTGGATGTTGGTGTAGCCAAGACATAGTAACCAACCCGCAAGCTCGAATCATTTTTGAGCTACAGACTGGTGGGACTGCTGACCAACCTGAGTTTGAGGTCGTTGGAGAAGATCAATTCCAATTTGCCACAGATGCGGACAAGCTACGTTTTAAGCGGTAACTGAACGGCTTTTAGGATTTGAGGTCCAGGCAGGGTCATGATGGCCCTGCCTTATTTAGGTCCAAACTACAGTCTTAGTATTCTCGGTTTCAAATTGCATGTTAAGACTTTATTTGGAATTAATTTATCCTTTAAACATTGCATGTAACTCCAACATACACAAAATTTGCGCGAATTTGTGATATCTCTTATAGTATCTGTAAAAAATCAGGACTTTTAAAAGTACCGATACTGTAAACATCTATGAAGAATTGACCGACCTTCAAAACTTGTGATATCAGAAAAGGATATCTGTAATTTTACCAGAGTTGGGGTTACATCTACGTATCTTTAATTTTACGATTTTGCAGATATTCCAAATATATCACCACCCGTGGTATTCTCGATTATGATTGACTTAAACCCATCGATTTGGGTATAAATCCATATAAACTATCTCTGATTCTCCTATTCCAACTGACCTGAAGCGGTTCTTTATTCCCAGAATCGAACCCGATTTCTCATCTGATATTTACGTTCATTCGAATAACCTACATACTGAGTTCCTCTGTTTGAAACCTTAAAAAAGGGGGGTGCCGTTATGGCAGAAAAGGGTTTTAAACGTAAACTCACCGCTATTCTCAGTGCCGATGCTGTTGAATACAGCCGCCTCATGGGTGAAGACGAAGAAGCCACTGTCCGAACTATAACGGCCTACCGTGAGGTACTTACAACTCTCATCCAACAGCACAACGGGAAGGTGCTGGACTCTCCAGGTGACAATTTGTTGGCTGAGTTTGTCAGTGTGGTCGATGCGGTGCAGTGCGCCGTAGCCGTTCAAAAAGAGATCAATTCACGTAACGAAGGATTATCTGAAAACCGCAGAATGCAGTTCCGAATCGGCATCAACCTCGGCGATGTCATTCAGGAAGAGGAACGAATTTATGGGGATGGCGTCAACATCGCCGCTCGACTGGAAGGATTGGCTGAACCAGGAGGTATCTGTATTTCCAAAACGGCTTTTGATCAAATTGAAAGCAAGCTGCCGTATGGATATGAATTTTTAGGGGATCAACCGGTAAAAAACATTGCCAAGCCAGTAGGTGCCTATCGGGTCGTAATGGAACCGAGGGTGACGGTAGCAGGCGAGCCAGAAGAAGAAAAACCGGCCCTTGTGAGGCGTAAGGCGATTCTTGTGTGTGTAATTGCGGTTGTCGTTGTGGTTGTTGCCGTGGGGATCTGGAGGTTTTACATGCGTCAACCATCAGTGGAGCCTGTATCTGTGGAGAGTATGGCTTATCCACTACCTGACAAACCTTCTATTGCGGTTTTGCCCCTTGACAACATGAGCGGTGACACTGAACAAGACTACTTCAGCGATGGTTTAGGGGCAGCTGATCATTACCATCTCCACAGTGATTAGCTGCCCCAAGTTTTCAGGTTTGTGAAAGCAGGATTAGATTTTTTCTCTCAGCGTTTTGCCGGGTTTAAATTTCACAACATTCTTGCCCTTAATTTTGATCTTCTCGCCAGTCTGGGGATTGCGGCCTTTGCGGGCTTTGCGGTAAACATTGCGAAATGTTCCAAAGCCGACCAGTGTCACCTTGCTGTTTCGTTTCTTCAAGCCCTTTGTCACGCCGTCAATGAATGATTCTAACGCTTTGCCCGCGGCGGCTTTTGTAACTTTTGCATCCTTTGCCATTTTTTCGACTAATTCTGCTTTGTTCATCTGACCTCCTAAAAATTGGATTTAAAAACCAATGGTTTTTATTGGTTAGATTCCTACAAAATATTTTCAAAATCGTCAAGCGCACAATTCCAATAAAGTTAGCTATTTCTAAAGGAATATCGAGACAATTGCCTATAAACAATGACTTTGGCAGGAATTAGAAAAAGAAATATTCAGAATTCAATAATTGAAAAGCTGGTGCAAGATTAGGTTGGAAATAGCAATCTGCAATTGATTGATTGTTATAAATGTTTTGCTAATCAAACGAAAAATGACATTTAAAATGTTTGCCATTATAGCCGCAATTCACAATTCACCCAAAGTGTAGATAGCGTATACCTAATATACAATTTCGGGAAGCAACGTTGGCTACAAAATTTTAGACATGAGATAAAATAATATCACAATGATACATTATTACAGCAGAATACCGATAAGTTGGAGAATCTCAGGGTGTAACGTCAAAAAGTTGAGAACATATCAATAGTCAACTGAGTTTGTTCATTTCAAGCCCCTCCCGTTATCAGGTCATCTGCTATGTGGCAGCGAACAGGTGCCACTCACCGGAGACGCCCTTCAGAACGTGGGTACCGCTTGTACTTTTCATAACTGTGGCATCCCGACCGGTCGGTGGTCCGGTTGCAATAATTGTATACAATAAAATACTGCGAGAACTGATCATTGCCGAGATCTTACCAGTACCAAAGACTGAATCTTCAAAGCGTTTAAACAACTTGATCTACCTAATTTAGTTTAATACCATGAAAATATTATATACCGGATCGAAAAAATGGGGAAATTTCTTGACAGACTTCAGATTAAATTGCATACAACAAATTAGAGTTATAAATCCAATAAAAACAAAATTAATTCAATTTTATTCTAATTTATCAATTTGAATTTATTGATAAATTATGAAAAAGTTTAAAAAATGATTCGCTCGACTCACCCTCGATTAAATTGTATACATAAAATGGGTATTAATGAGGTTTTATGAATAAGATTACCGGGATGCCTCTTTCATGGCAGGTAGCAGAGGAAATCCGCATTCTCATACGCAAAAACGAGTTGGTAAGCGGGGAGAGGCTTTCTGAACAGAAGTTGTGCGACCAACTCGGTGTCAGTCGGACACCCCTTCGGGAAGCTTTGAGGATGCTCAGCTCAGAGGGATTGGTAAAGATATCACCTAACAAGGGAGCTTCTGTGGCTAAAGTCTCAATAGAGAATGTTTTTCATATGTTCGAGACGATGAGCATTTTGGAGGGCAGCTGCGCTCGCCTTGCCGCTGAGCGGATCACCGACGCGGATCTGGCGGAAATGGAAAGGCTGCATGGTCAGTTAGAGAAGTTGTATAGTTCCAACGACCCGGATGGCTATATGAGGTTCAACCAGAACTTTCACAAATTTGTCCAAGAAAATGCAGGCAATCCTATCTTAAACAAAATCGTTACCGGTCTACGTGACATGATTCGGCTGCATCGATATCGTCAGATTTATTCTCCTGGTCGGTTTGACGCATCGATGGAAGAGCACCGAGGGCTCATGGAGGCGTTCAGAGCCCGCGACGGTGAACGCGCCGAACGACTCATGAAAACCCATTTGCTCAAACAGTGTCAGGCGCTGGTGGCTTATTACGCAGAATTAGGACAATCGATAAATTCCGAGCGATAAAATACTGCACGGAAAAGGAAAAGAGTATCAAAACGGTTGGAAGCCATCTACTCTAAAAACAATAAAACTTCACTAACCATAAAGATTTTCAGGATGCCATTCCAGATGGAATTGCCATTTGCGGATGTGAGCGCTAACATTATAGCAAAGGAGGTGAAAACGGATTTTACATTAAAAATAAAGATAAAAAAGGCTTAAACGACAGGAGGAAATACAACCCACATTAGCAAAAGGAGGATAGAAATGAATATTATTGCGCAAAGTGGAAAAAGATTGTCCGACTGGTCCGAAAGAAACATGCCGAACCCGTACCTATTTGCAGTGATTCTGACGTTCATAGCCTACTTCATGGGTTGGATATTAACCGAAAACGGGCCCATGGACATGATCGAACACTGGTACGCTGGATTCTGGAAGTATCTAACATTTGCTATGCAGATGGTTCTGATCCTGGTCACCGGTCACGCCCTGGCTATTGCCCCCGGCGTACACCCTTTTTTAAAACGACTCGCCCGAATACCGAAAACGAGCGGTCAGGCCGTGCTGTTGACGGCATATATCGCCACGACAATAACCTACTTAAACTGGGGCCTCGGTCTGATCGTGGCAGCCATTTTCGCACGGGAAGTGGCCAAAGAAGGGTATGCCAAGAAGATCCATATTCACTATCCTTTAATTGCGGCCACCGCCTATACCGGTCAGATGGTATGGCATATCGGCCCTTCCACCTCCGCCGGACTTCTCTCCGCCACCAAGGGGCATGTTTTTGAGAACATTTTTGGTATCATTCCCATCACCGAGACCGTTTTCACGCCCTATGCCATTTTACTGGCCATCATGCTCTGCTTGATTGTTATTCCCATCACCATGTGGCTGATGACGCCCAAAGATCCGGACGAATGCAAGGGTATCGAAGCTTGTCTCGGCATTGAACAATTCGCGCCCGAACTCATGGAATCAAAGGACCTGGACAAGGAGGAAAAACCATCTCCCATCAAGAAAAAGGGATTTGCGGATCTGCTTGAGAACAGCTCGATCATTTCCTACCTGGTCGGTCTGGCGGGTGTGGTATACATTATCTACTATTTTGCAACAAAAGGGGTTAGCCTCAACCTGAACATCTTCAATTTCACCTTTTTGATTGCGGGAATCATATTGCATCGAACCCCCATCCGGTATGTCCGTGCCATTTCAACGGCGACACCGGGGGCAAGCGGCATCATACTACAGTTCCCGTTTTATGCCGGCATCATGGGTATGATTTCCTACTCCGGCCTGGCGGTGATTATTACGACATGGTTTCTGGGATTTGCAACAGCCGCCTCGTTTCCTATCATTACCTGGATCACCGGCGGCATCGTCAATATTTTCATCCCCTCAGGCGGCGGCGAATGGGGTGTCATCGGAGGCATTATCGGTCAAGTTTCCCTGGATCTCGGTGTTCCCGTGGGCAAATCAATCATAGCTTACGGCTGCGGCGATATGTGGACAAATATGTTCCAGCCCTTCTGGGCCATTGCTCTTTTGGGAATTACGGGGTTACGGGCAAGGGATATCATGGGGTATTGTATGGTGCTCATGATCGTGTCTGCGCCGTTTATTGCATTGGGTCTTTATTTCTTCCCCTATTAATCCGGCGCTGATAAAACAATCCAACAATCCGGCAGCCATGGCACACGGGCTGCCGGGTTGAAAACGACACCAACAATTCAGTCACGCCTGCTTTTCAGGAAGAAAGGCCGAACAGTATCAAAAAGGAGTTACCCACGTCATGGTTGAATACATGAAAAAAGCAATAGAAAAACCTGAAGAAGACATTTCCGAAGTACGGGATACCGTTTATGAGATTCTCGCAAGGGTTAAAGCAGAAGGAGAAGATGCGGTGCGCTACTACTCGGAAAAATTCGACGAGTGGTCACCGAAATCATTCCGTGTGTCCGAAGAAAAGATTCAAAAAGCAAAAAATAGTCTACCGCCAACTATGGTGGAAGACATTGATTTTTGCCAGGCTCAGATCCAAAATTTCGCTCGTGAACAAATGAATCGGTTGCAGGACTTTGAGGTGGAAACACTTCCCGGCGTTCACCTGGGGCAGAAGATCATCCCGGTCGGGTCCAGTGGATCTTACATTCCAGGGGGGCGATATCCCCTTCTGGCGTCGGCCCACATGACGGTGATAACGCCGAAAGTTGCAGGCGTGCCGCGCGTGGTGGCCTGCTCGCCCCCGATGAAGGGGGAAGGGCTCTATCCGGCAACGCTGTACGCCATGGTAGCTGGCGGAGCCGATGAGATTTATTGTATGGGAGGGGTGCATGCACTCGCCGCTTTTGCTTACGGGATGACGGGTCTTCAGCCGGTAGACATGATCGTCGGGGCTGGAAATAAATACGTTGCAGAGGCAAAGCGACAGCTTTTCGGTACCGTGGGCATCGACCTTCTGGCCGGACCAACGGAGATCATGATTATTGCGGACGACAACGCTGATCCGTTTATCCTGGCGGCGGATATACTGGGTCAGGCGGAACACGATCCGAACAGCCGGCAGGCGCTGATCTCGCTTTCCAGAACGATCGCCGAGGAGACGATTAAGGAGGTGGACCGCCAGCTCGTCGATTTGCCGACAAAAGAAGTCGCCGCCCTATCCTGGCGAGATTTCGGAGAAGTCATGATTGTCGATTCCCCTGAAGAAGCCGTCACATTAAGCGATGAATGGGCACCCGAGCATCTGGAGGTCCAGACGGATGACTGGCGGTATTACCTGGAACACTGCCGGAATTACGGTTCCATATTCCTGGGGGAGGAAACCACGGTAGCGTACGGCGACAAGACCATCGGTACCAACCATGTACTGCCGACCATGAAAGCGGCCAGATATACAGGCGGCCTGTCGGTTGGAAAATTTGTAAAAACCGTCACCTACCAGTATGCAACCAAAGCGGCATCGTTTAAGATCGCAGAGATCTGCGAGCGATCCTGCAACTATGAAAACATGCTGGCTCATGGAATTTCCTGTAAGGTAAGAAAGGAAAAGTACGCCAAATGATGAACACACAGCTTTCCCTGAAGAACAGAACCGTTCTGGTTACAGGCGCCACCGGCAGCATCGGCGGGGCGATCGTCTCGCTTTTGGGTAGCGCCGGAGCAGCGCTTTATCTCAACGGCACCAATGAGGAGAAACTGCTGCGCCTTTCCGAAGGCCTTAAGGACCAAGGGGTTGATCACCGATACAAAGCCTTGAATTTGACCGAAGGCGGTGCCGCTGAAAAACTGGTTAACGCATGCGTCCAGGAGATGGGGCGAATCGACGTTCTGGTGAACTGCGCAGGCATCAACAGAACTCAGCTCGCGGAAGATGTCACCGAAGAGAATTGGGATGCCGTCCACAACATCAATCTCAAATCTCTGTTCTTCATCTGTCAGGCAGCCGGTCGCGAAATGATCAAGCATCGCCGGGGGAAAATCATTAACATCTCCTCGCAGGCCGGAAGCGTGGCCATCCCTTTCCGGGCGGCATATTGCTCCAGCAAGGGAGGTGTGGACCAACTGACCCGGGTTTTGGCCCTGGAATGGTCCAAATACAACATCAATGTCAACGCCGTGGCTCCTACATTTGTCGAGACTGAGATGACGAAAAAGATGTTTGACGATTCGGAATTTAAAAAGTTCGTTCTTGACAGCATCCCTCTCGGTCGCATGGCAAAACCGGAAGAAGTCGCCTATCCGGTACTCTTTCTCGCAACCGAATACGCCGATATGATAACCGGCCATGTTCTGCTGGTCGACGGCGGCTGGACGATTAAATAGAGATGAAAAAAAAGCTGACCATAATAAGAAAGTATAGAAATGTTTACGAAAGAAGGCAATTGAATGAAACCATTTGTTATCGAAGAGGCAACGATTGCCCAAGTGCATCAGAGCATGAAAGATGGCACCTTGACGTGTCGTAAGCTCCTAGAAGAGTACTTAGCCCGGATTGAAGCTTATGATCAACAAGGGCCAAAACTGAACGCTGTTATTTACATTAATCCGAATGCCCTAGAAGAAGCAGATGCCTTAGATCAGAAGTTTATAGCGAGTGGTCTATCAGGTCCTTTACATGGTATTCCGGTATTGCTCAAAGACAATGTCGATACGTATGATATGCCCACAACGGGAGGGTCGTTGAGTTTGGAAGGCTATATTCCAGAGGATGATGCCTTTATCACACGTAAGTTTAGAGAATCCGGCGCTTTAATCTTAGCCAAAGTAAATCTTCATGAATTTGCGATCTGGGGCGAAACCATTAGTTCTATTTTAGGCCAAACCTTGAATCCTTACGATCAGACCCTTACACCTGGCGGTTCCAGCGGTGGAACAGGCGCTTCCATAGCTGCCAACTTTGGCATGGTTGGCATCGGAACGGATACGATTAATTCCATACGTTCTCCTTCATCTGCTAATAATCTTGTTGGCATTCGTCCAACCATTGGACTCGTAAGTCGTGATGGAATCATCCCTTATTCCTTTACTCAAGACACAGCCGGGCCCATTTGCCGAACGGTTGAAGATGCTGCGCGAGTGTTGGATGTGATTGCGGGTTATGATCAAGCAGATGACGAAACAGCATGGTCGATCGGTCGAAGCCCAAAATCTTATGGTGCGTTTTTGAAAGAGGATGGACTTAAAGAAAAACGCATGGGTGTACTGGAAAGCTTCTTTGGTATAGATGCCATCCATAAAGATACGAATAAAGCTGTGAAAAGTAGCATTGAAGCAATGAAAGACCAAGGCGCAGAGATCGTATCTTTAAACGAAAAGATTGATTCTGACTATCTTGTAAGTGAAGTCAGTGTTCACCTGCACGATCTTAAAGATCATTTGAACGTCTATTTGGGAGCTCTTCAAAATAATGCTTCCGTCCATTCGGTTGAAGAAGTACTTGTATCAGGTAAATACCATCCAGGTATCGAAGAAAACTTGAAGAAAGCAATGGCTTTAAGCACAGGGACACCGGAGTACAATAAACGACTTGTAGAAAGAAGTAAGCTTCAAACTCAGGTTATGAAACTGATTGCTGATTACCAGTTGGATGCACTGGTTTATCCACATCAAAAGCAGTTGGTATGTAAAGTCGGTGGAAGCCAAAATGAGCGGAATGGGGTTTTAGGCTCTGTAACGGGATTTCCATCAATCTGCGTTCAAGCCGGCTTTTCAACACCTTCAGAAACGGCACCTATAGGTGTCCCCATCGGTATGGAAATCTTAGGGCGGCCTTTCAGTGAGGCAACGCTTATCGAAATCGCCTATAGTTTTGAACGGGCAACACATCACCGTAAGCCACCATTAAGTGCCCCGCCACTTAGCGGCAAAGCTCGACCCGGACCCGATTAAATATATCAGCTGCGATGAAGGAAAAATGATGAATTCAATTCGCGATAATTGCAACCCCGGCAAGGTTATTGAGCCGCGTGATGCAAAGAAACTGCTCTTAGCGACCATCCGGTCAGGTGACCGGGTCGTTATGGAGGGAAATAACCAGAAACAGGCGACCTTCCTTTCAAAGATCCTGGCGGATTTATCACCTTCGGACGTTAATGACCTTCACATCATGATGTCGTCGGTAACGTTGAATGAACACCTCGACCTATTCAGAAAGGGAATTGCCACCAAACTCGATTTTTCCTTCTCAGGACAACAGGCCGTCGCGCTGGCAAAGCTGGTCCAGGCGGGCAGCGTCACCATCGGATCGATCCACACTTACATAGAGCTGTATAGCCGCTATTTTACCGATTTGACACCGAATGTTGCGTTGGTTTGCGCAGAGGAGGCGGATGCCGAGGGCAACCTATACACCGGGGCCAATTCGGAAGAAACGCCGATTCTGTGCGAAGCAACGCACTATGGCAAAGGAGTTGTCATTGCCCAAGTCACCAGGGTTGTGGACAAAGTCGCCCGTATCGACATTGCCGGCGACCAGATCGATTTCGTGATTCCCACGGGTGAACCCAACCAAATTCAGGCCCTTTTCACCCGCGATCCGGCCGGGTTGACGAACACCCATGTGCTCATGGCAATGATGGTGATAAAAGGTATTTACGCTGAGTACGGGGTCCAATGCCTGAACCATGGTATCGGCTACGCAACGTCAGCGGTCGAACTTCTTTTACCGACCTATGCCATGGAACTCGGTCTTAAAGGAAAGATCTGCTCACACTGGGCGCTCAATCCACATCCCACGATGATACCCGCCATCGAATCCGGAATGGTGAAGTCCGTATATTCTTTTGGGAGCGAACCCGGTATGGATGATTATATCGCCGCCAGGAAAAATATTTTCTTTACATCACCCGACGGTGTTCTCAAATCCAATCGCTGCCTGTGCCAGTTGGTCGGTTATTATGATTGCGAATGTTTTGTCGGCGCAACGCTTCAGATAGATCCCGACGGCAACAGCTCAACGGCCATAAGGGGAAGGATCAGCGGGTTCGGCGGGGCGCCCAATCTGGGTTCAAATCCCACCGGCCGACGCCATGTCAGCCCCGCTTGGCTGAAAGTGGGTCGGGAGATATCCGCCGCCAGAGGCCGGGAGAGGATTGATGTACGCGGCCACAAGCTGATTGTACAACTTACGCCGACGGTTAGCACCAAACAAGGCATTCCCGTCTTCGTCAAGAACCTGGACGCAATGATAATGGCGGATGACGGGGTTTTTGAATTGCCTCCGGTGATGATTTACGGAGATGACATTACCCATATCGTAACGGAAAAAGGGATTGCTTATATGTGTCGATGCGGTAGCCGGGAAGAACGCCGGGCTGCTATCCGTGCGGTAGCCGGGCAGACACCTGTCGGAAAAGAGGCAGTCGCTTCTGAGACAGCAAAGCTGCGGGAGAAAAAAGTGGTCGCCTATCCCGAAGATTTGAATATTCAACCCGATACCGTAACGACTGAGTTGCTTTCAGCGAAAAGCATTTCAGACCTTGTTGATATATCGCGAGGGCTTTACCATCCGTTGCCGCAGTTTTTATGACGATATCGTTTCTTGATCCGCAACAGGCCGTCTAGTTGAATGGGACTTGGTGCAGGCGAAGTGGTAGATAAAGTCGTCGAACTTCTCTGAGTTTTGTCCTTTATGATTACCGAAAGGAGTTAAACATGGCCAAACTATTATGGAAGCCTTCTGAGAAGAGAGTAAAAGGCACCAACATGTATCGGTTTATGAATGTTATTAATGAACGGTTCAATCAAAATTGTACTGAGTATGCAGAACTATATCAGTGGTCGGTCGACAATATTCCGGAATTTTGGTCCGTGATGTGGGATTTTGCCGACATCATAGCATCCAAACCATATGATCAGGTCGTCGATGATCTCACGAAAATGCCGGGAGCCAAGTGGTTTTCAGGGGTAAGGCTCAATTTCGCCGAAAATCTCCTCCGCTACCGAGACGATCAGACGGCACTGATTTTTAAAGGTGAAGGTCGGGATTCAGTCCGCATGACCTATGCCGAGTTGTATGATGAGGTGGCCCGCGTGGCGAAAGCCTTAAAGAAAGCAGGGGTTCAGGTCGGCGATCGGGTGGTCGGATTTATGCCAAATATGCCGCAGTCGATTATTGCCATGTTGGCTGCTGCCAGCATGGGAGCCATCTGGTCTTCATGTTCCCCGGATTTCGGTATCAAAGGCGTGCTCGATCGTTTCGGCCAAATTAAACCCAAAATATTATTTACTGCCAACGGCTATTCATTCAAAGGCACGTCCATTGATTCACTTGAGCGGATTGCAGTTATTTTGAAAGAACTCCCCTCCATCGAAAAAATAATAGTGGTACCCTATACGGCCCAGGATCCGGACATAAGCAATATACCGAATGCTGTCCATTATAGAGATTTCAAGTCATCTGAGCCCAATTTAGAGATTGAATTCGAGCAGCTGTCTTTTTCGCATCCGCTTTATATCATGTATTCATCAGGCACCACCGGTCTTCCCAAATGTATGGTTCAAAGTGCCGGCGGGATTCTCATCCACCACCTTAAAGAACTCATGCTTCATTCGGATTTAAAAAGAGAGGATACCATTTTTTATTTCACCACGTGCGGCTGGATGATGTGGAACTGGCTGACAAGTTCTTTAGCAGTCGGCGCATCTTTGGTTTTGTTTGACGGCAATCCCTTTCATCCGCATCCAGGCGTTTTGTGGGAAATGGCCCAGGACGAAAAAATTACGATTTTTGGCACCAGTGCCGGATATATCGCTGCGCTTCAAAAAGCCGGCGTACGACCCGGCAAAGAATATGATTTGAAACCGCTGAAAGCGCTTCTTTCCACAGGTTCCCCGCTGTCAGAGGAGGGCTTTGAGTTTATCTACAGTGAGGTCAAGGAAGATCTCCAGCTCGCCTCTATTTCCGGAGGAACAGATTTAAATGGTTGTTTTGCCCTTGGTAATCCGATGGGTCCGGTTTATGCGGGGGAGCTGCAGTGCAGAGGACTCGCCATGAAAGTGGCGGCCTTTGATGAGAATGGGAACTCGATTATTAACCAGCAGGGTGAACTGGTGTGTTTGGCACCTTTTCCCTCTATGCCAATCTACTTTTGGGAAGATCCGGATATCAGCAAATATCATTCGGCCTACTTTGATGTATATCCAAATGTCTGGCGCCATGGGGATTTTATTGAAGTCACCGACCGGGGCGGGGTGATCTTCTACGGGCGCTCCGATACCACCTTGAACCCCGGGGGTGTACGCATTGGCACGGGCGAAATTTATCGTTTGTTAGACCAGATAGAAGAGATAGAAGACAGTGTTATCGTGGGGCAGTCCTGGAAAAATGACGTTCGGGTTATTCTTTTTGTTAAATCGGCGGCAGGATATGAATTGACCGATGACTTAATTACGAAAATTAAACAGACGATCCGAGCCAACGCTTCACCCCGACATGTTCCATCTAAAATTCTGGCAATACCTGATGTACCCTATACTTTAAATATGAAAAAAGTTGAATTGGCGGTCAAAAAAGTTATTGAAGGCAAACCTGTACTCAATAAGGATGCGCTTAGCAATCCGGAATCTCTGGATTATTATGCCGATATAAAAGAACTACAGGAGGATTAGAGAATTTTCCATTGGTTTTTGCATTATTAAGCACGAGATATTAGGACCTATTGATTATCCAACGAATTTTCTATGGATTTAGTCTATTCGCTGCTTATATTCAACGATAGGACCGGAAATTGCGATGATACCTAAAAACCAAAGTTAAGCTGTTTAATTTTAAGAGCTAATGGAGAATGGTAAAAATGCCAGAATTAAATTATAATTTTCCGGAAACTTTTCTCAAAGTAGTTCGGATGGATCGCGAGTACAGCATCTTTCTGTTGGAAGGCGAAAAGTTGATTTTTTTCCCCGCATGACCCCAAGGAGAATGGAACATCGGCGATGTTCACCATTCAAGCCGGCATCGAAGAGCCAGCGACACCGAGATGGAGTACTATTTTAAACAGATCGCGCCAGATATGGATTGGACGGAAGCTAAGACCAAGCTTTGGTGTAGCGTTGACGTTTTTGGCAAAGAGGGAAGCGTACAAAAAGAAGAAGGAATCAAAAGCCGAATTCTAAAATGATAAAGGGGCAGGGTCAAAATCGTCTGATTTTACAAGCCGGGCCATCGGTCATTCCAGGGTCTGACTTTTTCATAGGCTCTCGCCGCCTGCAAGACGAGGTCATCCCGATGGCGGGGTCCGATAATCTGAAGACCCGCAGGCAACCCATTGGGAGTCAATCCGGCTGGGACTGAGGCGGCCGGGTGCCCGGAGAGATTAAAGGGATAGGTAAAGGCCACGACGCCCATCAGGGGAATAGGCTGGCCGTCAATAAAAGCCGGGGGCGGCCCGCCAGCAGCGAAAGCCTCAGTGGGCATGGTGGGTGTCAAAAGAAGATCGAATTCTTCGAAAAGATTCAGCAGCCGTTCATTCAGTTCGGCCCTCAACCTTTGTATGGCAGTTAGCTCCTTGACCGAAAGCGTCCGGGTCCGATCCACGACAGCCATCAGAGTCCTGCCGATCTCATTTCGATCTTGTTCCTGCACATTGCAAATCTGCGCATAGATATCCGTGCAGATAAGATGGGTCCAGGCATCGCCTGTATCCGGCAGGGATCCTGTCCACATTTCTACTTGATGGCCCATTTCCTCAAATGCATGTGCCGCCTGCTCCACGCAGTCCATTACAGTCTTTTGAACCCGTGCATAGCCCAAATTAGTGCTGAAGGCGATTTTCAGTTTGTCTGGCAGATTGTCAAGTGTATTCAAATAGGACTGCGCCGGCTTGGGTAGGGAATACGAATCTGCCGGATGGTATCCTGCGGTGCAGTCCAAATAGAGCGCGGCATCAGAGACCGTCCTGGTCACCGGTCCCATTACAGTTAAGGAACTGTAGCTTATAAAGGACTGGGGGCCTACTGGGATTCTGCTGAAAGACGGTTTCAGGCCGAAGCAGCCCGAATAAGAAGCAGGGATCCGAATGGATCCCCCGGCATCGGATGCGGTACACAGTGGGACCAGCCCCCCTGTAATGGCGGCGGCGGATCCACCGCTGGAACCGCCCGGGGTTCGCTCAACATCCCACGGATTTCTGGTGATGCCGTGGAGTCTGTTTTTTGTGAAACCGGTGAAACCAAACTCCGACGTATTGGTCTTTCCTACGACAATAGCTCCTGCGGTCTTGAGCCTTGCTACCTGGATGGAATCCTTTGTCGCCATGTTGTCTTTGAATGGAATGGAACCATAACTTGTGACCATTCCGGTCGTATCCTCCAGGTCTTTTACCCCTAAAGGAATACCGGCCAGCGGCCCGATGGCCTTTCCCGAAGTGATCGCATCCGTCATGATGCTGGCTTCCGCAAGGGCTTCTTCCGAGCGAAGAGCGATAAAAGCATTCAGAACAGGATTCATCGTCTCAATCCGGTCGAGGGTTTCTTTCATCAATTCCAGTGGGGAGATCTCCTTTTTCGCTATAAGTGTGGCAAGTTCCCAAGCCGGTTTGTGGCTGATTGACTTCATGGCCTCTCCTCATAGTTCTGCAGTTGGAATTGTAAATAAATATCACACGTTTTTTGAGCCAGTGATTTTTCCCGATTCGTTGGAGAGTACCAATATCTTGGAAGTTAGGAAAGTTGGACATTTTGAAACCAGCTCTATTGAATCCGCCTAGAGTTTATTCCTCGGCTTCTTCATAGGTTTTTTCTAAAAGCTCTTTGACCCTGGCGACAAGTGTGGTATTCGAGAATGGTTTGGAAATATAAGCGTCGGCACCGAGTGCAAGACCTTTGGCGATTTCAGACTCACGGCCCTTGGCAGTCAAAAAAATAATTTTGACGTCTCGAAAATCGGGATTCAGACGAATAATTTCGCAAACCTCATATCCGTCAATTCCGGGGAGCATGATGTCCAGCAGCACAAGATCAGGTTTGTATTGGTAAATCAGATCCAAGGCATCTTCGCCTCTTTCTGCTGTCATGACCCTGTACCCTGCTGTTCCATCAAAAACTGGATGGGCACCACGACACCCGGCTCATCATCCACTATGAGAATTTCTTTTGGCATGAAAAGCTACCTTCGTTTTGTGCTTTAGGATTGGGGTCACTTCGGGGTCTTGCCAGTCTATGCAAATATCAACCGGTCAAAATTCTTGGGATTAGATTACATATCAGTAACTCAATCTGGGGATCATTCCGAAACCAAGAAATTTAATCTTCCCTCTTCCAATATATTGTATATGTCCGATTTGGTCAATTTTTATCACGTTGTGTGGATTGCGTGGCTAACAAAACCTTCGATATCAGACTATAATTATTATAGATTTGTAACGGAACTGAACCGCTTCGCGGAGAAAGTAGACCCACCGACTGCATTTTATCCACAGATCAACTTTAGTCTCTTGATCCAAGCAATATTGTTTTGTAATACCTTCAAGGTAAAGCGTCCTATTTTATTAACTTTTTACCAAGGAGGTATCCCTATGTCCAGCGAACTGAAAACCCAATTTCTCAACTACATGACCGTGCAACGATTTTCCCATCACACAAAGAGAAGCTACGTCACCGGTGTTAAGCTATTGTCCAAATATTACATGCAATCGCCCGACACCTTGAACAACGACCAAATCCAGGATTATGTTCGCTACCTGCTCGAAGATCGAAAATTGTCTTGGGGCACCTGCAACGCTTATTTGTCCGGCATCGTCTGCTTTTACAGGCATATTTGTAAATGGGACGAAACCCAGTTTCAAATCCCGCCCCGACCCCGGGTTAAAAAACTGCCGGTTGTTTTTAGCCAGCCGGAAGTAAAACGGTTGCTTGCTGCAACTGACAATCTTAAACACCGGCTGTTGTTGCAAACCGTTTATAGTGCGGGGCTGCGGGTCAGTGAACTGGTACGCCTTAAGCCGCATCACATCGAAAGTGATGCTGACCGTATGATGATCCGCGTCGACCA
>PVMK01119877.1_pt1 | contig 19887 bp, 30 predicted proteins | sample 1853481 | NCBI WGS metagenome assembly PVMK01 (sample SAMN08533507, study PRJNA380276) | Marine sediment metagenome, whole genome shotgun sequencing project. | reverse complement strand
GATTTACTGGGAAGATTTTCTATGTTCCCCTTGCCGTGTACGATAAGAGCTCCGCTTTAGCCCCACATCTCTTTTTCGGCGCCTCCTTGGTCATGTGCGCAAGCCGACCCACCCACCGGCACTCTTCCCATACACGGCAAGGGGACCATAGAAAATCTTCCCAGTAAATCCAGTCCGTTACCGCCTCTTCGTTAATGATTTGCTCGTACTTTATCGTAGTACCGGGCACCGTCTGTTCTTTAGTCTCTACATTGTACCTAATCCAGACTTGTCCGAGTCCCGGTACAAGCCGGTCTTCCATGGCGTAAGAAAACGCGGCGTCCATATCACCACGGGGGCGCTGTAGACCCTGGTTAAGCAAACGCTCCAGGATTTCAGCAGCCACCCGGCCAATATCGTCGGTATAATCGTCCCATGTGCGCTTAACGGTAGGACTCGGTGGATTCGCGTAAAGGGCGGACATAAGCACGCCCGTATTCGCCCAGAAAAGGTTATACTTTCTGGACTGCTCGTCGTTAGCTTCCCGTTCGTCGACATAACGGCGAAGAGTTTTGCGCCCACGCTCGTGGAATTTCTCTACTGCTTTTTGCGCAATAGAAATCTGGTCTTTCCAGTACTCAAAATCATATTTGGGTCTGCCAAATTCAGCCCCTAACTTCGCTTCGCCAGCGTCATTGTTGGTCCTGTTATCGCTGGCACCCAGGGTCTGTTCTGTTTTCGAGTCAGTAGCCATTTTAGCTCCCTAAATACCTAATCATTTTGCAACCGTTATTCCAAAGCCCAACAGTGAAAGAAGCAGTGCATCCCCGCTGTCCTGTGACGCGATTATCCTGAAATAGTCGCCCGGTACGCACTCAATGGGCATCGAATACGCTTGATCGGCGAGCGACACAGCCGCTTGGGGCTGCATACCGTTACTCGCGATACCACCGCGTACACCGCCGCTATCGGTCTGCTCCAGAAACCAAGTACGCCGACCACTCGCATCCGGTTGCCAGCTATATTGAAAATACAACTGCACGCGCTCAATAACGGGATCCGTAACAGGAATTGTAAAAATATCCGGCTCGAACTCATTGAAAAATCCCAGGTCATCGTAGACGACCGTGTCCCAACCATCGAGAATCGTATTGCTGCTGTTCGCTATCGATTGATTTGATGAACCAAAAACTAGCGCACCTAAGCGCCCTTGGCGGAGGTCAACAATGTCCTCTAATGTTTTTAATCTGCCCGTAAGCTCCGCCGCCCAAAGACCTGAAGGTCTAATGAGGTTTTTAAATGAACTAGCCATTAGTGCCAGGAGTCCCTTCCCGACGGCCCACACTCCCAAGCCTCATCTAATGTAAACCCGTATAAAGGACGAGCAAAAGGCTGTGCCGGGATTAAAGCAGTTTTACTTGGATCTTCAAGTCCAGCAACTAATGCGAAATAGCGGAAAGAGTCAGCAAAATTGCTAGACCAGTCATGTAATGGCTTGGCGCTGTATTCATTGCGGTCTGGATTCCAAGTGCGCTTGTACGAACGCAATGCGAGTAGGCCATCCTTACATCCTTCCGCGTCAAATGCTAGCTTTGGGAAAATCTGCCTTGCCGCTTGTATTCCGTCCAGCAAATCAAGTTTCGCGACAACTTTAGGCCGAATCCCACCCGAGAGGAACTGCTCGACAATACTTCTACCAGTCTGGAGTGTTTTGGCGAGCGCGTCATGGGGCAGCCACACCTCTCCAGGCGTAATACCGGCTGTCCGCTGAGAGTGCAGCCAGTCAATGTAATACTGAATAGGCCGGGAATCTTGTTCATAACTCAAGCTGAGTTCAATGGCGTCGGGGTACTCTTGCCAGCGCCAAATAGCCGTGCTATCAGTATAACCGAGATCAAACACATAATGACAAGGCCGACTGGGATCCACAGGATAAGAGCCAATAACAGCATTCTTGAGTTCCCGTGAATAATAGGCTCCACGAGTAGCTGCCATAAAGCTACATTCGATCTCTTGGTCAAATTCATCTTCATCCATCATTGACCGCATTTCTTCGACTTCGTCCGCGTCGAGAATGTTGGTCTTGCTCTGAGGCAGTGCTTCCGTGTACCACCTATCGGGGTGGGCCAGGGCAAAATTCCAGATATCGTAAAAGTGGTTCAGACCGTTGGGCGTGCCAATGAACGTGGCCCAGCCACGTCTATCTGCCAGAGCGGGCCGGATAATCTCCGTCCACAGGTTGGGGCGGCAATCGCCGTACTCGTCGATAACCACACCGTCAAAATACAACCCGCGGAAAGCATCGGGATTATCGGCACCGTAGAGGGTAATTCTCGCACCGTTGAATAGGTCAACGGAAAGGCTGGATATTGAGACCTTGGTGGCGATTTCTTTCGTATACTCAACGAGGTAGTCCCAGGCAATCTGTTTTGCTTGGCTATAGTAAGGGGCGATATAACCAAACCTTGCTCTTTTCTTTTCCGTATATAGCGCGTGGCTTACGATATCGTTAATGGTGGCAACAGTCTTACCACATCGTCTATGCGCCACCACGACTGCCCACCGCTGAGTCCGCGTGTGGAACGGCATGAAAATAGGGCGGGGGTCATACGCTACCGTTACTTCGGGCACTACAACACCCCGGCATCTTCCATTGCCTTTTTGTGCTCACGGGTGTACCCGTATTCAGACATGGACTTATCTTTCTTTTTCTTCGGGTGCAGTGGTCGCTTAGGACTATCCTCATATTGCATCCCCTGTACCGTGGCGTCCTTGTTCGCAATTTTGCCCACAGCCGCGATTGCCGCTTCTATCGCTTTTCGTAGGGCGCTCTTTTCATTCATTGTTCTGTAAACTCCCCTTCTATGGCTGTGTGCTGCGCATCTGTAATCTGTGGCCGGGGGAGGATGTGGCGCACAATAAACTCACGGTTGCCGTCCAAGATATCAGCGTTGGAGGGCGGGAGAAGTTTCCCGTACAATCTGTAGAACTCACTCGGGTTTTGGTCTGCCCACAGCGCCAACCGGTCAACACCCCCAATCATCTGGAATGCGTTCGTAAACGCATTGACAACTTCTTGTCGCGTAACCTTTGTGCTTCTGGTGAATTGCAGTACGTTCTTGGGAGCGTCGGAGATACGGGCCAATGCTTGCTCGTCACTGGCTAATAGTTCCTCTTCAGTGAGGTACTCTATCTTGGTCGTGGTATCTGGCACTAGCTAGCTCCGCCAGCGCCCGTACCGCTCGCAGTTCCTCCAGTCCCGTACTCAGCGTGCGGAGTCGGTGAATGCTGCTCGTAGGCCGATTCCATGGCCTCGTACATATTCTCGTACTCGGGAGCTTCGGGGGCGTCCGCAGCCTTGTAGCTCGCGCACCACTCCTTCGCATCTACCTGGAAATTCGTTGAGTCGCACATATCCCTGGAGTGCTCCTCGCTTCCATTGTTCGCCATGCAGTAGACCTTGAGTTTAGACTTGTCGGGGTGCGTGCAGCATAACGTTCCAGTTCGGTCCTTGGAGTGGTAGCACGTAGCACACGCCGAGTACGCATTGCTGACGTCATCATGCCTTGACCCCTTCTTATAGTCCATCTTTTTGTATTCCATTTTCATGGGGATAGTGGTCTCCTGCCTCTGGGATCTGGTCTTGGAGGTCTGCGGTTATCTCGAATCTGGGGAGGCGGTGTCTTGTTATTCGCCTTATTGCTTCGTACGGAGCTTGGGCGGTTTGACCGAAAGGTAGCTTGGGTAATGTCAGTCATATGCGTAGAGGTCAGGAGCTGGGGGTAGCTCCTGACCTCCTCGTGCATAGTTTGTGCTCATGAGCATGCGCATGATACTAGCACGTAGGGTTGTACGAATGCAAGCCCTGGTACACATCACCGATTATCAGGAATATCATCTCCATGTCCTGTGCTCCTGTATCTGCGCAGGGAAAGTTTTGGGGGGAGTACCCCCCCGGGGGGCCTAGTGCATCCCCCTCCGGGGGTACAAGGGCCTCGCCAACCAACGTGCCAACTGAACCGCGGAAAGGAAGGAGCAACGTACTCGCTTAACGCTCGTGGGTGTTGCGCCCGGTGGCGCTCACGTGTTGGTGGTTTCATAAACTACTCAACTACCAACCGCGGATAGTCTACATCGGCAGGGGGGCGGGGTTTGGGCGCATCCTTGCGCCCTTCCCCTCCTGTTAGCCCTTGGCGTTCGCCGGGGCCGTGGTTGTCACCTTCACCCAATGCCGGCGCACGCAGTACGCGGCAAACTGGTGATTGTGGTTGTTGCCGGTAATCGGCGTATCCTTCTTGCTTCGCAGGGCAGCGTAGGTGTAGCCCTGTTCTATGCACCGCTTCAGGCTGGCCCACCCCTTGTCGGTATGGTCCGTGCGCGGGTTGTACGGCTTGCCCTTGTCAAGCGTCAAGTACTCCGGCTTCGGTGCTTTCTTGGCTTGTGCCATTTTCTTGCTTCCTATGTGTGGGCATCAGCGCCCATAAACATTAAACCACAATCCAGCATCTGGTACAACTGTGCATTTATACAGTACTCTAAAATTTTTTTCGCCTGGGCCTCGCTTCGCTCGGCACGGCGTCAATGTGCTCACATATGTTCGCAAAAAAGCAACAACAGAAGTGACAAGGTGTGCGCAATATTGCGCACATACTCGCTGTCGCTCGTGCGCCCTTACCGGGCGAAAGGTGCGCGCCATATTGCGCGCCTCGCTCGCTGCGCTCGCTCAACGGGTCGTCGCGCCGCTGGCGCGTCGTCCCGACGAAGGGATTGTCATCATATAGTAATACGTCGATCACGATCCTGAAGACGATCAGGATCGTGATCCCGATCTTGATCCTGATCATCCGTCTCAGGGGGGAAGAGTAGGACGACAGTCGTCTATGCTCACGGAAATCAAACGCACTAAGTTATGTCGCTGGTCGTCCCCAAATCCCCGGTATATGGGGGGCAGTCACAAGGGGGTGGGTATTCGTGGGTATTGGGTACACTTGCGAAACAGTTTATTTATATACAGCATATAGTGATGATTAGGACGTATTTACTGTGTTATCAATATTTTGTTTTAAGAATACCCAGAATACCCTGTGTACCCAGTCGCGTGGGACCTAGCTTTGCGGGGGTATTCAGCCAAGCGTGGGTACACTTGCGAGTGTACCCACGCCGCCCTAGTCACCAAAACGTGCTGCATCGCACAAAAAACAGGGGGTATTCAGCCCGGTACGCAGTGTACCTGAATAGGCGTCACATAAGTACAGATGTGATACACTTCGCCAATCCAAATACCATACGTCGACCCTATTCGCCCACCATCATGATAATGCGCCCCGGCCCCCAGCGACCATAAGACGATACACGCAACCCCTAAGATAACAATCCAGAATTTAGTCATTTAGGACTCCCACACAATGCCAAAACAATGAATATCACGGCTAGGATAATCACAAGTTCTACAGGTATGTACATCACACACGCCCTGCACAGACTGGTCCCAGCCCCATGTCAATACTTTCAGGCACGGTGAGTTTCCGGCCACACGCGCCGCAGGCACCTTCATGCCACCAGTCGCAGGCTTCCAAACCGTAGCCGTAGTCAACGCCACGCATGAACCAGTTCCATGCCTGCCATGCAGTCGTCGCTGCCCCCACAGGGGACTTAGCGGTTAGCCGACAGTACCAGGGATCATCAGCGGTGGCGTACATCATGCCCATGTACCGATAGTCCACGTTGTTGTCAGGCCCCCCAAGCAGGGCTATGAAATACGCATTATCGTCAAACTTGGTGCGCGTAATCTTGAAAGTGTACCTGCGTTCTGTAGCCAGGGACTTCACCGTAATAGTCGCATTCCCAGCCAGTATGAATCGCTTTGTGTCTTTAATATTCATAGCCACCTCCAAAGAAGTTACGCTGGCACTTCACACACAAGCCGCTGATAGGATACTCCTTGAGCTCCACTTCAGTCATTTCTTCAAAATGCGCGTAGCCACCGCAGCCAATAGGTTCAGGCACACAGCGGTCGCTGTTGATGGCCCTCACACGGTCATCGCCAAACAGTAAGTCGGCTGGCCTAGTTGTCGCTGTAAACCTGCTCATTTAAGCACCCCCGCTGGCTTCACACGTGTGGTGCCCATTTGGTCATTCAGGCCAATGCCCCGACCGGCTTCGTAGCCTTCCATTCCACCTCGCGGCATGGCCCGCGCCTTGCCTGTCTTCACACTGTGCGTGGCATTCATGTAGTTGCTAGCATCTTCCAGCTGGTTCTTAAAGTGGTCAACCAGGACCATGCTGGTGCCGGTGCCCGCCACCTTCAGCCCCTTGGCACGTTCAGCCAGTATATCATTCACGTTGGCCCGCACGCCTTCAACAGCCCACTTGCGAAAACCGTTGAGGTAAGTCTTGTCCCCGCGGGCTTGGGCCTTGGCTTCACGTTCAATGCTGGTTATCACGTAGCCAGCCATGTCCTCAACTACGTTGCGGTAGGACTGCCGCCCCATGACGTACATGGTGCCGCGCCTGTTCCACAACACTTCGCACCCGTACAGGGGGCCAAGGACAAAGTACAGGCTTTGCTTCCAAATGGTCATGCCCACCGGCACGTCATTCTGTCCCATTGGGCCAAGCTCATCGCTGTCCAATTCTGCGGCAGTCACCGCAAACTTTTCAACCATTGCGTTCGCTTGGCGCAGGGCTGTGGCCCGTTCATGCTCATTTTCGTTGCGGCTTTCATCGGCCCTGGCGTAGCAGGCCCGAATCTTGCGCAGTAAGTTTTCACGTTCTTCGATAGTCATTTCCCTTCCTCCATGTTCAGCTTATACAAGTTCGCGTAGCCCCGGCTGTTTTCAACAACCATTGGTTCATCGCTAGCCAAGCTAACTGCCCGACCGCACTCATGCCAGTCTTCAGCGTAGGTGTCACAGCTTTGGGCTACGTCATTGTTCCCAGTTGCCATTTCCTCAATTGCCTGTTTTTCGTGGCCGATGGCTGCGGTAGCGCAGTAGGCGGCAACGGAATCGAGCACGTTCTGCAAACCCACATCATCAAGTATGGGGTTAAGTAGGTCATTAAGTTCAGTGTGTGTCATTTTCCTGATTTCCTATGTTGGCGTTGTTGCCAGGGTTAAGTATGCGCCCGATCCCAACGACTTGCAAGTAGTCACGGCACCCTACTTCCAACATTGTATATAGGCGCAGGCGCATGGGGGTGGTCAGCCCACCCTGTGACCGCTCCCAGCTTGCCTGGACCAACGGTCAGCGGTAACATGGGGGTGCGGCAATACCGCCGCTGTGAGGATGACATAATGAAACATCTTACTACATTGGTGACTGAAGAAGCAGCTATGGGCGCGAAGAGAGTTCTAAAGTTGTTGCACGAAGTTCCTGCGGATATACGCATATTTGACACTCAAGGAAGTGTCGGTAATGTGTATGAATTGTTTATAGGTGACAACGAAGACATGGGGCTGTGCGCCTTGTGCGTTGAGTCCTATGTCATAGGACGGCAGGACGGATTTGTCGGTGCGTCCAACCTATTTGGTGAAGATGCCGCTAACCAGCTGGACGCTATGCAGGCGGACATACAGGCGGATGTGGATCACCACGAAGCGAGTCCCTGGCACTGACTTTCAAGGGGCCACGGACGGCCCCTTGTAGTTCATTGCGATCGGGCGCATACTAACCCTGGTACTAACGCCATCACATAGGTTCAAGATTATGTCTAAAATGACATCTCACAAGTACATCACGTACTACATGGCCCACAACGGGCGATCCACCGTGTACCCGAAAATCCAGGCCAAGGTGGACGAACTGTACGCCCACATGAACGGGCAGCAGCGCAAGGCCATCGCTCTGGCGCTTTATCACAGCGGGCGCTGCTGTCACAGGCAGGGCTACTTCAGGCACTACATGAGCACCAAGTACGACGGCTGCGTTGAAGGTAAAAGCGCCGCCGAAGTAAGGGCGCTGCTGGATGAGGACTGTCTCAGGTTGGTACGCTTGTATGACCCCACCACGGTGACCTGCTGGTACGGCCCCATCTCCAATCATAAGGGCGCGTACAGCGTAGGTCAGCAATGCCATCAGGCCAGGGCCGCTCGGCGGTCAGTTAATGAAGCCAAGGCAAAGGCGACCAAAGACCGCATTGATGAAGTTGGTTACTTGAATTGGGCCAACGAAGGGTGTAGCACGTGATTAGCCCCGACCCATACTGGAAGGACGTCAACCCCATACGCCTGTATCAACCGTGCAGGCGTGAGCTTATACGTGAACAGTCCGTTAAGGTGCTGGACATAAGCGAAGACATACAGGGGCGGGACCAACTGACGTATGAATGCCCCCACTGCGGTGAAGAACACACCAGCGTGAGGTTAGGATAAAGAGCGTAGCGTACATACGCAGAATAAGAAGACGCAAACGCCCACCACCACTGAACTCACACCTCACTGTGAGTTCTTTTTTGCCTATATAGGTCTAAATCGACGGCGAACCTCAATACTTAGAATCAGGAGCAAGCTCAGCCAAATACTTCAAGAGGTGCTCCAGGCAGTGCCCGTGGTCATGCCACAGCGGGTTATCGCGATCCTGCACTATCCAGTATTTGGCCTTTCCCATCTTACGGTTGCCGATATTCGTGTTAGCATTTGCCATCACAAACCCACGATTGAGCATATGGTTGCTGAATGACTTGGCGGCTGCGGGGCCACTATGGACGTCCCCCTCGTAGTATACCTCTGCTAGTTCACGGCTTTTCCACAGGGCACGTTCACTGCCTAACATTTCACGAGACTCAGTAAGCAGCGAATTAACCCATGCTTCGGGACCACTGTACGCGGCCTCTTCCATCACCTTCTTATATTCTGTTTCAGGTGCAGGCTCGCCAGGATTAAAGCCTTCCATGTCCACATTAAGCAAGTAATGATGCAGGGTAGCAGGACCATCATTAGAAAGCCAGTCCACGAAGCGATTCCAGTAGCCAGTATCGCGGTAATAGTCCACAACAGGCTCAAAGTGAGCCACAAAGAAGCGTCGGTCATCTCCTTCGAAGGAAAATGAGTCTGCATCGTTGGTTGTAAAGAGGAAATTAACGTGGTTTGTGATGTTGTATTCTTGGACATGCTTCTTCTTTACTCTATATTGATCACTAGTGATTATCTTTTTCAACCTACCCATGAAGGCTTTGTCTGCCCCCTTGTGCTCCCCTCGCATTTCCTCCACTACAACTAGCTGGCTCTGTGTCCAATCAGCGTTAAATGCTCCAGTTACATCCCCCCTGTCTACCTCTTTATAGTTCTTATTCCCATATACCATGCCCAAAGCTCTGCCAAGCAGAGATTTACCTATGCCTTGAACGCCCACCAGAACAACCGAGGTGTGTAATTTCGCCCCCAGGTTTTGCACAGGATATGCACACCACTGAACTAGGTACTTACGCTCTTCTTCTGAGCGGATATTGTTGTTGATTACGTCCAGCCACGGGGTAACATCACCCTTTACAGGCTCAGCACCCATGCCTTTCCACACGTTATAGGAGTCATTGTGGATTTGTCCGCCGCCCGGCATATACTCTATGCCTTCACACTCGTGCCTATCCTTCCACTGTAGCCAGCTCTTAGCGATTTGTATGGCCTTGCCGTCGTCAGTCCACTCAATTTTGTTGGCATAGTTGACTGTCCTAAACTTGGACTCTGTCATAATGTTGCCAGTCTTAAGCTCTACAATCGCACTTACGCCCCTAACAACGATAAATAGATCATTAGTGTCGTGTAGAGCCTGTCGTATAGGGTCCAGCGGGATTATTTCACCCTCGCCAGCTAAGAATTCTTTAGCCCATTTGTCACCCCACGAGAAACGGGCATCATCAAAACCCCAATCTTCACCACCAGGGGCGGGGTCAAGGGGCAGGTAGATGGGGAGGGGGGACTTACAGAGGTTGACTAGTTTGTTGGCAAGAGTTTCGTAGGCGCGGGTTATGTCGTATTTGGCGTAGTCGCTATCATACATAATGACAGGTTGAAGCTCTAACCTCTGCCAAGGTAGGTCTTTAATCTCGGCTAGCAGGTCCACTCCCTTCTTTGCAGATGCAAATGCTGCCACCCCGTTCAAACCAACTGCATGGAATCCTAATAGTGCGACATTCACTGCTTTGATTACAGATTCGCAAATATATATCCTCTGACCCTTCTGCAAATTGCGCCAATTCTTCAGCGGGCATAAGTAGGCGTGTATAAGCTCCCCCTTCTTGCTGCTCCGTGTCGCCTGTGTGTCCAGTGTGAATTTCGCGCCCACCGTGCGTGTGCGAATAAACTTTACGCTGTTCCACTCTATTTCCTTCCCTTTATAGTCATAGTGGGTAAACCTGATGGCTATGCGAACGTCTTGACTCTTGCTGCCAGGGTAGGTCTCGGCGAACCACTGCGCCGCTGGCATGATCTTAAAGCCCAGCTTATCAGTCAGCTCTGGACTTATGCCCCGCTTGGCGAGATACTCTTGAGCATGCTTGAAATGATTGGGTATTTTACCGTCAGAAGGGACGGTGCTGAACTTTAGTTTAGGTTTTTTTGACTCAGGGGATGAGTCAGGGGTATCGTCTTTATCCACACCGCCACCTCGCTAGTAAGTTAATTATTATAGCGTAACCCCTTGCCTCAGACAAGCGGTCCATGGTATAGTGACCTTATGTGCGCCGCTTCCGTGGTCACTAGGGATACGTTCACCTCGGTCCTGGACGAGCCCCCTACGAGGGGGCTTTGTTTTTCAGGGCTTGCAGTAGAACGTAGTCTCTGGTATACTGCCCTGTAGCTGGTAATTCAGTTACCGAATCCTACGGTACACTGGCACGCTGACCCCAACTAGGCGGCGCTAGGACCATCCCAATGGGGATTCGTTTTTTATGTTCACAAAACCCCGCTTGCACTGACTGCCGACAATGGTAGCATGGCACCATGCTGTATAAACCAATGTATGAAGCCGCCTACGGACTCGTAGCAGCTATCAGCAGGGTCAAAGGACAGGCCCTGGCTCCCACCCAGCAGCAGATGAACCTAATAGTCACAAATCTCAGTATGCTACGGGCGGGGCATGACCTAACCCGCGCCCGGCTACGCTCTATAGCTATGGGTGAACTCCAAGACAACTCCATGCGGTTAAACCTTCATTTTATTACCCTGGACCGGATACTCGGGCAGGTGTTTCATGGGAAGGATGGTATATGAAGTCATACTCAGAAGTAATGGATGAGTATTGGGACAAGTGTTTAACGCGGGACGGGCATACATTGGATGAATACCTGTCCTGGAACCCAGATAAGAAAGAGGCATACAGCGGTAAAGTCTGTAATGCTTTCCCACTTGAAACCCTTACCAAAGAGCAGGCTGATGAAGGCGTGGAGTTAGGCTATCTCCTGCGCCAACCAATTCACTAGGAGGCAAAATGGGTAAAGAAGTTGGAAATTTTCAAGTACATCCGGTAGCACCAGGGTCAGACTGCATCGGCATCAAGTATAAGCATTATCTAGCGGCGCACGTTGCGGCTGGGATGTATGCAAACCCAGCCTTAGACCTCGGTAAGAGAACGATGGCCGAGCAAGTTTGGGAGAATGTTGAGGCCATCATAGCTGCATCTCCTGTCGAACCAGTTGCGTCGGACTAAGTTCACGCATATACTATAGGGGCGCACCAGCGCATACGAGGTGAAACATGGAACTTAACGAACTAAGCAAGCTGTGCGACATGTATCAAGCGACGCGCAAGCTAAGGCTAGAGCAAGAAAAAGTAGCCGAGGCTACCAAGAAAATTGAAAACCAAGAAAAAGAAACTATACTCCAGGAGTTGTGTGACCAAGAAGTACCCGTCATAGGTGGAACTACCCACAATTTTGAGCGTGTGGTAAAGGACGAGCCACAAGCTGATGACTGGGATGAAATTTATACTTATATCTATGAGCACAAAGCCTGGGAGTTGTTGCACAAACGACTCGGTACCGTTGCAGTCAAGGAGCGGTGGGATGCGGGTGAAACCATACCGGGGGTCGGCGCTTACCCGGTCGAAAGTCTAAGCGTCACGAAGCACAAGTAACGAGGACTAGGACTAATGGCTAAGAAGCAAGTGGAAGAGCAACCCGGTGACCCCGCAGGGCCACCCGAAGGTACAGACTTGGTGGATTGGGAAGCCAAGATGATGCAGGAGGCCAAGGATGTGGCTGCCGTGGAACGGCCCAGCGTGGGCATACTCAGTTTCCGTGGTGGTATACTGACTTACGAAGGCAATGAGGTACCGGGCAATGAAATGCCGTGCATCATTATTGCCAGCGCCTTCGAAAATCGCTACTACATTGATGCCTGGGACCCGGACAACATCGAGAGTCCGGACTGCTTTGCCCTCGGGCTGGCAACGGAAGGCAAGGTGCCTGTCATGGCCCCGCACGAAAACGTGCTGCGCCCTCTGAACTCGACCTGCAAAGGGTGCAAAATGAATGAGTGGGGCAGTGACACATCCCGGCCAGGGGCGAAGGGTAAGGCGTGCAAGGAAATTCGCCGGTTGGCCCTGATACCCTACAAGGAAGACCTTACGGCGGAGGAAATTACCAATGCGGAGGTGGCACTGGCGAAGATTCCCGTAACCAGTGTCAAGCATTGGGCCAACTTCGTTAACTTCGTGGGTGCCAAATACAATCGGCCCCCGTGGGCGGTCGCGGCAAAAATTAGTGTGAAGCCACACGCCAAGACGCAGATAGAGGTAGGGTTTGAATTCCTTGCCCCTATGCCAACGGAGCTACTGTCGGTACTCAACGCCAAGCGTGAGGCTACCGTACCCACCATGATGGTGCCCTACGACAGCAAGGCAGAAAGCGAAGAGGCACCTGCCGACAGCGACAAATACTGAAAACGAGGTGAAATATGTCTAAGAGGGTATATTGTATCGTCGATGGATGTTTCGACGATAAGGCATACGTCGGGAGTGGGCTGTGTCTAGCCTGCTATGCGGGAATGCACTACTGGAAGCATCGCTCTCCAACTGATATCGTTAGGCGAAAACGACAAATAGCTCGCTTGGCAAATCGGATGGACTTCATGCAACCCTCAGTCCGGGTAGCCAGCAGGCGACGGAAGCGTGCGTAGTGTGGACACTTGACTTTGAAACTGAAGCCATAGAAGGCAATACGTCCCACCGGCCACCTCGGCCGGTGGGCGTGGCGTTGAAACATAACAGTGTGACCAGCCAGTACGTTACTGACTGGGAATCCATGAAATTCAGGGTAGCCGCTATCTTTGCTAGCGACGAACCCATACTTTGTCACCATGCTAAGTTTGACATAGCCGTCGCCTGCCACTGGCTTGACCTACCCATGCCAGACCCCCTGCGCATACATGATACCATGTATAGCATATTCCTGTACGACCCCTATAGCACGAACTTAAAGCTAAAGCCCAACGCAGCCAAGATACTAGGCTGGGACTTAGAAGCACAAGATGAGCTTGAGCTTTGGATACGTGCGAATATAGAGGGCGGGAATAACAAGGACTGGGGCCAGTTTATCTGCAAGGCACCTGTGCATCTAATCAGCAAATATGCCTGCCAGGATGTCGACATGACCTACGCGCTACACCAGGAGCTGTATCCACAGATAGTGGCACAGCTTATGGAACCTGCCTACCGGCGCGAACAAAAGCTCATGCCCATCCTGTACCGCAGTGAAAAGAAAGGCGTGCGATGTGACACTTACAGGCTGGAGGAAGACCTTGAAATGTACGAGGGCTACCTACAGATAGTGGAGCATAAGCTCGGTGTTTCGGTAGGCGATGATAATGTAGACTGGGGTAACGCTACACAGATGGCTGACGCCCTTGAAGCTGCTGGCCTTATCGGTGAGTGGGTACTGACACCCACCGGGCGGCGCAGCACCAGCAAGGATAACCTCCAGGCGGCTGTCAGCTGCCCTGTGACCGTTAATCTACTACGGTACCGTAGTGCCCTAGCCACCTGTCTACAGACCTTTATGCGACCCTGGCAGCAGGACTCTGGGAGTGATGGCAGACTTCATACCACTTGGAATCAGGTACGTACTGATCTAGGTGGGGGTTCTGTAGGAACTCGCACGGGTAGGTTGTCGGGGTCGCGCCCTTATCTCATGAATATAAGTAATGAGTTTGAGCAGGCGATACCGGATGGCCTGCCGCCGCTCCCCCTGTGCCGGCGATACTTGCTGCCCGAAGAAGGGCACATATGGCTCAAGCGGGACTTTAGTAGTCAGGAAATCCGCATAGCAGCACACTACGAAGATGGGGAGCTGCTGCAAGCGTACATCAAAAACCCAAGCCTGGACCCACATGCTCTGGCCCAGGAAATCATACTGGCACAATCACAGCTAGAGCTAGCGAGGAAACATGTCAAGATTACAGCGTTTCGTATTATCTATGGGTCGGGCATTCCTGGCTTGGCTTCCGGTTTGGGTGTTAGTCTTGCTCGTGCTGCTGATACTCTCAACGCTTATTTTAGAGCATTCCCGGGTATCGCAAGACTCAGCAAGCAAACAAAGCGTCGGGGCCATCAGGGTAAACCTGTTAGAACCTGGGGCGGTCGCATATATTACACTGAGCCCTCAAAACTCATTAAAGGTAGGATGCGGTCCTTTGAGTACAAGCTGCTCAATTATCTTATCCAGGGGTCAGCAGCCGACCAAACCAAGCAAGCCGTGATAGAGTGGAGTAACCTAAAGCGGGACTCTAGTGTATTCTTAGCCACGGTACATGATGAGATAAATATCAGTGCGCCAATGGAAGACTGGCGTACTGATATGCGTCTGCTAGAAAACATTATGGATGCCCCCCGCTTTGACTGCCCCTTTGCCAGCGAGGGTTTCGTTGGCCCCAACTGGTTTGACCTAAAGGAGTGTGACTAATGGAAGTAAAAATATTAGAAGTTCGTGACGCCGCTACCTTCATGCCTGTCATGTGCATAAACCTCAAGCCTAGCTGTGAGAATGAGCGTTACCTGCTGTCTCGGTCAGGCTACGGCCCCGACCCTGAAGGCCAGGGTGAGTACGTGTTGATGACCCCCCTTGCGGGCGGGTCGGGTCGGGCTAGTTGCGACCCTTATGACTGGCCCGGTGGGGCGACCACCCTCCCCCATGCCCACACCTACATCATTAAGCACTGGGACGAGTTACGCAGTGGTGATGTAGTGGACGTAGAGTACATCACTGGGCAAACAGAGGCAAAGAAGTTAAGCGAGGCACTACAATGAGCTGGAGCTACAGCAAGCTAGGCGCTTACGAACAATGCCCGGCGAAGAAAAAGTACCGCTACGATGACAAGGTAGAGGTCACTGTAGAAAAGCACCCTGCCGCCTTCAGGGGTACGCATATGCACGATGAGCTAGAGGAGCATCTGGGCGGGGAACAGCTAACCATGCCAGACTGGATTAAACCCCACCAGCCCTATCTGGAGCATCTGATACGTGGAGAGCGTGAAATAAAGCTGTGGCTCGACCCCGATTGGCAGCCTATAGAAGAGGAAGAGCGTGACCTTGTTGCCATACTGGATGTGTTGGTAGTGGACGAGACCACGGCCCAGGTAGTAGACTATAAGTCAGGCAAGCGGTATTCCTCCCACGTGGAACAGCTTGAGCTTTACTGCTTGGCGACCCTGTGCTACTACCCAGACATAGAGCGTGTTGAAGGGCGGTGCTACTACTTGGACGAAAAGCCAGGGTCTTGGGGCAAGCCTGTATTCTTGGACCGCAGCCATATTCCTGCCGTGAGCAAGCGATGGGATGACCGTGTAACTATGATGAACGTAGACACAGAGTGCGCTCCACGCCCAGGTTGGTTGTGCAAATACTGTGACTATCGTAAGAGTGGGAGTGGGCCATGCAGTTTCGGCTAGAAAAAGATATAGAAAATAAGTACGTGAAGCTAGCCACGGCCATCGGTTGTATACCTATCAAGATGAATGTGATGGGAGCAAAAAATAGACCCGACAGGCTTGTAGTCTTGCCCGTCGGTGGTATAATATGGGTAGAGTTTAAAAAGCTAGGTGCGGAAATTTACCCGGGCCAAGCAGAACTTCATAGGCAGCTACATGAACGAAAACAAATCTGCGAAACTTTTGATGACGAAAACTACGCCATCGCCTTCACCCAAGCCTGTGTGGAATCCGCACGGCTATCAAGAGGAGGGGGTCCGCGTTATGCTCACCCAGGCTTGTGCGGGCCTTCTTATGGATCCCGGCCTAGGGAAGACATCTACAGTGCTTTCGGCTTTGAAACTCCTGAAGAGCTCAGGTATCAACAAAAAGTTGCTGGTGATTGCACCGCTGAGAGTCTGCTACTCAGTTTGGCCCAGGGAGGTACAGAAGTGGGCGAATTTTGCGGGCCTGACGGTAAACATTATCCATGGCCCTAATAAGGAAGAGGCGCTGCACGTTGATGCAGACATCCACCTTATAAACCCTGAAGCCGTACCGTGGCTTCTTAATTATAGGCGCAAGCAACGTGGATATCACACCGACGACCAAAACCTCCGCGTACTCAATTGCGACGTACTGTGCGTTGATGAAAGCACGAAATTCAAGAACGGGCAAAGTATACGTTCCAAGTGTTTACGTAGACATTTGGGGTACTTCAAGCGTAGGTACATCCTTACTGGGACAATTGCGCCCAATGGTCTTATGGACCTGTTTGGGCAAATATATATTCTTGACGAAGGGCTTTCCCTGGGCCGGTACGTCACAGGCTACCGGAATAAATTCTTTTACTCTTCTGGATATGGCGGGTATACCTGGACACCGAAAGAATCCGCACTTGAGGATATTCAAGCTGCAATTGAACCCTACGTGCTCCGCATTAAGGCCGACGATTGGCTAGACTTGCCGGAGCTTATTATTGATGACATCAAGGTGCAGTTGCCGAAAGATGCCATGCGGATGTACAAGGAGATTGAAACCCACTTCTTTAGCCTTATCGCGGACACCCCCATTACTGCGGGGAACGCGGCGGCGGCGGGCGTCAAGTGTAGGCAAATCGCCAACGGTGCCATCTATGGTGCAGAAATTGAATACCGCCCACAGCGCGAGGTTCACATAGTACACGACGCCAAGCTGGACGCTACAGTGGACCTCGTAGAACAGCTACAAGGACAGCCCGCCCTGTTAATCTATGAGTTTGACCATGACCGCCAGCGGCTACAGAAGAAGTTTGACGCCCCGGCCATAGGAGGAGGCACCAGTGCCAAGAAGAGTGACCAGTATATTCGCGCGTTTGCGGCGGGTGATATCCCCCTACTCGTCGGACACCCCGCGTCGATGGGGCATGGCATTGATGGTTTGCAAGACAGTTGTAGACATATCATTTGCTACGGTATCACCTGGAATCTGGAACATTACCTACAGACGATACAACGAGTCCACCGTCAAGGGAATACAGCATCAACTGTCATACTGCACAGAATTATTGCCGAAGGTACGCTAGACGAAGTAGTGGTAGCCACTTTGTACGATAAGGAAGCTACCCAGGAAAAGTTTTTAGTTGGACTGAGGAACTATCAAAATGACACCAGATAACCCACCACAAGTCGGGCAGACTGCCCGCGAACAAAGTGAACTAGAGCGGTTGCGTGAAAAGCTGCTCGAAATTGACAACCGTATGGGCATAGTTCATGGTAAATCAAGCGGTATGATTGACCGTTTGCGTGGGGCTATGCCTGAAGCGGTATCCAATCAGACAGACGCCAAGCCAGGAGGTGGGATAACCAACGCACTCCATGTGCAAGCAGATGACATTGCCAAAACTGTTGAGTCAGTCATTAACGTGCTGACTGAAATGGAATCGCATGTTTAGTGACCGTGCCGACTAACAACATCGCCCGTGAACGAGCCAAGGCGCAAGGGGCCTCTACCTACGTCGGATACCCTTGTAAGCACGGACACGATCCTATACGTTATGTAGGAACAGGTGCGTGCGTTGAGTGCCAGCGCCAAGCAAGAAAAGAGTACAAACCTAGTTCTTCTTACAAGAAAAAACCCGAGGTCTGGAGGATAAGCAAAGATTGGACACCAACCCTTGCAAATGACAAAGACGCGTGTTAGTATGCAATGGCACTAACACTCACTCACAGAAAGGAGCCAATGACATGGCCGAAGAGAAAGGTACCCGAAGCAACCCACCCAAGGATAACAAAGCCGAGGACGGCGAAAAGAAAATGAAGCAGCGGGGTAGCCCCCTGTTTCCGTCGGAAGGTGTGATTACGCTGCGCGTGGACACCAACCCGAAGCGCAAGGGCAGCAAGAGCTACGACCGGTTCAAATACCGGAATGGCATGACGGTTGCCCAAGCCATCGCCCAGGAGGGCGGGCCAACTTACGCAGACCTCAAGTGGGACAGCGAGCATGGCTTCATTGCCGTGAACGAGACCCCGGAGATGAAGGCCGCGTACGAGGCCGAGCAGAAGGCCAAATCGGAAAAGAAAGCAGCCAAGGAAGCTGCCAAGGCCGAGAAAGCGAAGCTGGCTGCCGCAAAGAAAGAGGCTGCCGCAGCGGATAAGAAGGCAAAGGCTGACGCCGCCGCAGCAAAGAAGCCCAAAGAAGGCGAGGGCTCACGCGCTAGCGCGTGAACTTTCCGCTAGGGGGCGGGCCATCGACCCGCCCCCGATCTTTACGAGGTGAATAATGCACATCTACATTCCTAGCTCTGGTAGAGCTACGCGTCAGATTACGCTCCAGAATCTTCCACTTGCTTGGCGCAAAGGCACTCGGGACGTGGTGCCAGATGACGAGTGGTCCACCTACATAACCCGCATATCAGGCAGCGAAGCGATGCTGGTGCGCTGTCCGGCAAAGGGCATCGGCAACACCCGCCAGTGGATAGTTGACAACTGTTCCGGCCAGTATCTACTGATGTTGGATGATGACTTAACCTTCTTTTGCCGCAGAGACGATGACCGCACTAAGTTTAGGGAAGCCGCTCACCAAGACGTAAATGAAATGCTCACTGCTGTACAGTGTCACCTAGAGTTTCATGCTCACGTAGGCATCTGTACCAGAGAGGGCGGAAACAGGCTGCCCGACCCTATATACCGCAACACCAGGACTCTACGTGCCTTGGCCTACGATGTCCATGTGTTACGCAAACACGATATTCGCTTTGATGCCATGCACCTGATGGAAGACTTCTACGTGAGCCTTAGCTTGTTGACCGCAGGCTATGGCAACCTACTTCTCAGTGATTGGGTACATGACCAAGTGGGCAGTAACACCGATGGAGGGTGTAGCCAGTCCCGTACTATGGACGAGCAGTCACGGGCGGCACGTGAACTAGCTACCGCATTCCCAGACTACGTAACACTGGTGAAAAAACGTACGAAGACCGCTTGGGGCGGTAAGGAGCGAACTGATGTACGCATACAATGGAAAAGAGCCTATGCAGATGGTAGAAGGAAGGTTAATTCATTGGATTAACGAGCGGTACAGCATCTTCGCCAAGCGTACGAATGGGGCTGACCCGCCCTGGACTGACGACCCCATCTTGCAGAGCTACAGATTCTGCAATGTACATAGGGAAAACGACAAGGTCACTAAGTGGATTGCCGAGCACTGGCGTAACGAAAACTTCGACCACCCAGATCTCACTGCGGCTATGACCCTAGCCCGAATGTTCAACCTGCCTGACCACTTAATTGAGCTCTGGCCCTTTGTAGACTGGGATTTAGATGATATGTGTCGTGTATCCAAGGACCGGCGTGCCCGTGGGGAAAAGTGTTTCAATGGAGCGTACCTCATTACTACCTGTGGCGTTAAGATGGACAAGCTGGATTACGTCTACCGTGTGGTGGCTGACGTCGCTAAAGACCGCGTGCTAAGAACGCCGTGTTATGTTACACTGGCTGATTACCATAGCAGGCTAACAAACGTGAAAGGACTCGG
>PVMK01123514.1_pt1 | contig 19892 bp, 18 predicted proteins | sample 1853481 | NCBI WGS metagenome assembly PVMK01 (sample SAMN08533507, study PRJNA380276) | Marine sediment metagenome, whole genome shotgun sequencing project. | reverse complement strand
TTGCTACAGCGCAAAGGAACGTAATGCAGCCATGGACGAAATAAGCAATCCCGAGATAACCCGGTTTAAGGGTTTAGGCGAAATTTCGCCGAGAGAATTTGCTCAATTCATCGGTGACAAGATGCGTCTCATCAGGGCAAACATACGGTACATAAAGAATGTTCCCGAGACACTCCGGTTTTACATGGGGAAAAATACCCCTGAGCGCAGGGATTTCATAATGAGGAATTTGATCTGATGGCATTTGTCAGTGAGGTTTTCAAGACCAATTTCTTAGAGTATGCATCCTATGTGATAAAGGACAGGGCTATTCCCCACATCGACGATGGGTTAAAGCCGGTTCAACGGCGAATCCTTCACTCCCTCTTTGAATTGGATGACGGCAAGTTTAACAAGGTTGCCAACGTTGTGGGAAACTGCATGAAATATCATCCTCACGGCGATGCATCCATCTATTCAGCCCTCGTGGCCTTTGCCAACAAAGATCTCTTTATTGATAAACAGGGAAACTTTGGCAATATTTTCACCGGAGACAGTCCATCAGCGGCCCGGTACATCGAGTGCCGGCTGCTCCCTCTCGCCAAAGACGTCTTCTACAATCCCGAGATCACAGAATATGAGGATTCTTACGATGGACGGAACCATGAGCCGGTCACCTTTCCGGCAAAAATTCCTGTACTTCTGGTTCAAGGGGCCGAAGGGATTGCTGTTGGCATGTCCACGAAAATCCTGCCCCATAATCTGATTGAGGTGGTTGAAGCCGTGATATCCTGTCTGAAGGGGGTGTCCTTTACGTTATTCCCGGATTTCTTGACAGGAGGTTTTGCCGATGTGTCAGAGTATAATGACGGCAACGGAAAGATTCTGGTACGGGCGAAGCTCGATACAAAAGATCCCAAAAAACTTATTATCCGGGAGTTGCCCTTTGGATCTACCACCGAAAGCCTTATAAATTCTATTGAGGCTGCGGCAAAAAATAACAAGATCAAAATCTCCACCATAGACGATTACAGCGCAGAGGGCGTTGAGATCGAAATCAAGTTAGCCCGGGGGGTATACACAGGGGATACGGTTGATGCCCTTTTTGCCTTCACTGATTGTGAGTCATCTATCCCTGTAAATCTCCTGGTAATTAAAGACAGCATGCCGGTAATTATGACGGTAAGCGAAGTTATCCGGCATCATACTGAAAGACTGGTTGAGATTCTGACTGCAGAGCTGAAACTTGAACAGAAACAGCTCGGAGATAGACTCCATGCCCGGACCATTGAGCAGATATTTATAGAGGAGCGTATTTATAAACAGATTGAAGAAAAAACTACAATGGAGGAGTCCTTAATGCTGTAATTGATGGGTTCAAGCCATTTTCAACACAGATCGGTCGCGAGGTCACGACTGAGGATGTTGATCGTCTGTTAAAGATCGTTATCCGGCGCATCTCTCTTTACGACATCAACAAGGTAAAAAAAGAGATGCAGGAGATTCGGAAACGGATCAAGGCGATCAAGCACCACCTTGCCAATATTACGGATTACGCCATTTCCTTTTTGAAAGAGAATATTATATCAAAACATAGTGATGACTATCCGCGCCGGACAGAGATAATCTCTTTCGGACAGGTTGATGTTCGGGAAGCGGCTCAGCGCAACCTGAAGCTCCGCTATGACCCGAAGACCGGGTATATCGGTTATGAGGCAGGCGGTAACGTGCTTTTTGACGTTTCACAATATGACCGGATATTGGTGCTCCGCAAAACCGGGGCATACTCGGTGATTAATGTGCCTGAAAAATTATTTGTGGACAAGGGGATGCTTTACTGCGGATTTGCGGACCAGGAGACATGCGCTCAAACAGTCTTCACCATTGTTTATAAAAACGAAAAAGGGTATGCCCATATTAAGCGATGCCGAATAGAAAAATTCATCCTCAGCAAGGGATATTCTATCATTCCCGATAACTGCACAGTGTTAAAGGCGACGACATTGGAAGATGTATCCCTGAGCATTAATTACAAGCCCAAACCACGTTTGAGGGTTCTTCAACAGACCTTCAGCATTTCTGATTATATCATCAAAGGAGTAAAGGCTCAGGGAGTGCGTCTTGCAAACAAAGAAGTAAAGTCTGCCAGGTTTGTGATGGGTGTGAAATGAGTCTGAACAGCTTGATGTTTCATAGGCGTTCACAGGTTCTGGGTTCAGAGGTTCAGGGTTATTTTCTTGCAGCACCGGACTAACTGCCATGCGCCGATATGTTCAAACAGTTAGATTCTTATGTCTTCTTCATACAGAAGTTACGGATTAACGGTTCAGACCTGCCTGTGCCGGAATCACGCAGACAGATTTCTGTTAACCTTAAACCTTTGAACTTTGAACCTCTGAACCTGTGAAGGTTACAGTATTTCATAGCATTTCGAAGAAATCTTCCAATGAAAGTTCATCGAGCTCCAGCTTCAATTGTTCATCGCTGACCCTTCCCTCTTTCAAATCATTGACTGACAGCGGATAAATCATTTTGGAAAGGCTCTCGTCGCCCGGATTCCCAAGCCATTGCGTGACAAGCTGCACAGGCATTCGGATCTCTTCCAATTCTTCCCATAAGGCATCAGCCACTCGCTTTGGATCGCCCGCAGCAAGATGGGGAGCAACAAAATACCTGTCAAGAATAACTGACAGTGGAGTATAGTTCCTTTGGATGAGCAGCTGAAGCTTCTGTCTGTAGGCCATTTCGTAGAGCGTCGCTGACATTTCCCCCTCAACTACATCTTTGTTAATAAGAACGCCATATTTAGCGCGAAGGGGCCTGTCGGATCGCAGAGGATCAGGCACCCACGGTTCAAATGCTGAAAAATCGTCTTCACCTCCTTCGGGTGACTCCACCGTGAACTCTTCAGGTTTTGCGGTAAGACCAGGCGCGGGTGGTTTCCGAAATACTCCAACACTGTCTCCGGGTCTCAGAGGTAAGAATTCTCCGTTACTTGTTTCATAGCCCACCTCATGATGCCCGCAGGTCGGACATTTTCGGGATGTAATTACACCGATAACAATCTCATCGTTCTCCATTTCTCAGATTCCACCTTTCATAAAAGGATCATAATAAGCATCACAGGTTCATAAATGCCTTTGTGCATTGTTATAGCGAGTCCATGCTCCAAGGGATGAACCATAAAACGAAATTAAGAACTATCAGCTTTCATTTTGACTTGTCAAGATATGAGGTATTCGTAAAACTCGCGATTGGTTTCGGGTGTTGCCGTGATACTTGACCGGAGAATGAATAAAGGATAGAATAAGATGAAATGAAAACAGGCATTTTCAGAAACTTATGACCCTGCTCCTAATTTATGTGGCCTTGGCCCTCAGTGTTTCGTTTGTGTGTTCAATTATGGAAGCCGTGCTATTGAGTGTAACACCTTCTTTCGTTGCGCACATGGAGCGAGACCGGGGGAGGATGGGACAAAAGCTGCGGGCCTACAAGGACCATGTGGACCAGCCACTCGCCGCCATCCTGAGCTTGAATACCATCGCCCATACCGTGGGTGCTGCCGGGGCTGGAGCTCAGGCAGCTGCCGTTTTTGGAAATGCCTATGTGGGCATTATTTCGGGTGTGCTGACCTTTCTGATCCTTGTAATTTCTGAGATTATTCCCAAGACATTGGGGGCCGTTTACTGGAGACAGCTTACACCGGTCGTCGTCAGTATGCTCGGTCTGACGATCCGGACCATGTGGCCATTAGTGAAGATGGCAGATGGTCTTACTAAGCTGATCACACGCGGCAAGAGGAAGGTATTTTTCCATCGGGAGGAGTTCATTGCCCTCGCTGAAGCAGGGGCCCAAGAGGGCGTCCTACACGAAGAAGAATCTCGTATTCTAAAGAGTCTATTCCGCTTTCGCCAGGTACGTGCCCGCGATATCATGACGCCTCGCACCGTTATCTTCGCCCTTGCCGAGGAATTGACTATAGCAGAGGTGCTGGAGGCTCATCCTGACCCCAGCTTCTCCCGAATTCCCGTCTACGGGAAGGACCGCGACGACGTGAAAGGGTTTGTCTTGAAGAGTGACGTGCTTCTCGCGGCGGCAAATCTGCAGGGGGAGACAACTCTCTCACATCTGAAACGCCCGATTCCGGTGATCCCGGGCGACGTGCCGCTCCATGAACTCTTTGATCGTCTGCTCAACGAGCGCACCCACATGGCTCTTGTAGCTGATGAATATGGCGGTACGGAGGGACTCGTTACCATGGAAGATGTTGTTGAGACATTGTTAGGTCTTGAAATCGTGGACGAGGTTGACAAGGTTCAGGATATGCAAGAACTGGCACGCCGGCAGTGGCGCAAACGTGCCCTTCGTCAAGGGATCATCCTGGAAAGCGGGAATGGTGAACCATAATAGCGATAACGAACGTAAGAAGTTAAAAAATCTTTGATCAGGTGGAATATCATGGATAAAAAGATACATCTCGTTGCACAAAAACTTGTAAATGGCGGCAGGAGTATCGTTTTTACCGGCGCTGGCATATCCACCGAGAGCGGAATTCCTGACTTCCGAAGTAAAGGCGGTATATGGGACAAATACCGGCCGGTCTATTTTGACGAGTTTATGTCCTCGAAAGATGCCCGGATAGAATATTGGAGGCAGAAAGCAGAACTCTATCCTGATCTTGTGAAGGCAAGACCCAATCCTGCCCATCTGTCTGTAGCAGGGCTTTATGAGATAGGCCTGATTGAGGCCGTTATCACTCAAAATATAGATGGTCTGCATCAGGAGTCCGGTATTGCGGATGAGAGCGTAATTGAGCTCCACGGCAATACCCGAAGAGCACGCTGTACGAGCTGCGGAAAACCTGCTTCCCTGCATGAAATCCATAGACGTATAGAAAAAGGAGATCTGGCACCGGAATGTGAATGTGGCGGCTATCTCAAATCGGACACCATTTCATTCGGGCAGGCCATGCCCGAGGATGAGTTGCAGAGGGCAACAGAATTAGCGCGAAGTTCTGATTTCTTTATGGTTGTGGGGTCCACACTTCTGGTTCATCCTGCCGCTGCCATCCCAGGCCTTGCCAAAGAAAAAGAGGCATTTCTAGTCATAGTCAATCTTTCTGAGACCCCTTATGATAATGTGTGTGACGTTCTGATCCAGGGAAAGGCAGGCGCAGTCCTCCCTGAGATATTAAAAGAGGTGAAACGGTTGAGAGGAAACCTGTAACCATATGAGTGTTAATATATCCGAAGGGGTAAGTAAAGAGCAGCTCAAAAAGCTTGCTAAAAACCTAATTGAAGGGCAAAGCACCATGACATTGGCCACAGCACAGAAAAATGCTGCCTGGGCCGCGCCGGTCTACTACGTCTTTTTTAAATCCTCCTTCTATTTTTTCTCAGACCCGGGATCGAGACATATCGAGGAGTCGTTGGCAGGCGGCCAGGCTTCTGCTGCCATACATGCGAGTGCAGCCTCATGGAAAGAAATCCGGGGGGTTCAGATGTCAGGTAGCATAGATATGGTGTCCAGAAAACTCGAGGTCGTTGAGACCATCGGGAAATACTTGAAGAAATTCGACTTTACACAAGACTTTTTTTCGAAAGACCAGGCCCTGGATATGGATGCTTTTGCAAAGCGGTTTAACGTCAGGCTTTATAAATTCAAACCCGCGCTCATCTACTATCTGGATAACAGCATACGTTTCGGGTTCAGGGAGGAGGTCGATATTTGACCCCAGTCATTGAAATTCCCAATATCTATTTCAGACCAAGACCGAGTCTGTAAATCCAGTTCAGGATAAACATCGCAACGATCAGCCGGCCTGCATGGAAGGATTTCAGTAAATGGAGCAGACCGCTTATAACCCTGACACCTGTTATGAGGGCTGTCATGTGCCACGCGAACAGGATAGCAGTTGCCATATATGTTAGACATGCAAGCGGGGCGTTGTTGAATGCAAAACCCCAGTTACCTTCAGCGATTGCCCAGAACGAACGGGTAAAACCGCAGAACGGGCCTGGATAACCTGTGAGGCTGAGAAAGGTGCATTTCTTCAAGGGTAGGAAATCGTATGAAACCAGATGTGGCAGCAGCAATGCTATCCCTGTAATGAGGGCCAGGGGCAGGTGAGCTACAACCACATCCCAGTAAGAGTCCGGCCGTGTCCAGGATAAAAAGGGAGGGTTGAAAAATCTCCCCCTGAACCATTTGTTATGAATAATATGCATTCGATAATCTTTATTATGGCTGGTCCATCTCCACCTTGTTCCCGTCTTCTTCCGGGCCCTTGTCAGCAGAGGCCTCAGGTTGGCTCCCGCCAAATACATCGCGATAGGCCACGGTCAGGATACAGGCCTGAATGGGAAGAGTGAAAATCACACCGATCCCGCATGCTATTGCCCCGATACTGCCGATGATGTTCGTAACAACTGAAAAGCCTAAGAAAGGCCAGAAGAAGGGCTTGACCTTGTTAAAACTCTCCAAAGAAGCAGGCCAGAATTCCCTCCGCCTGTCAACTATGAGAAATAGACCGAACATCAGAAGGGCGTGGGCCACGAAAACGACGAAAATAGAGGCTAATTGCCCGATACAGGGGACGAAACCAACAACAACTGATACCGCAAAAAGCGCAATCCCCCATAGGATTACAAAGAGAAACGAGTCTAAGAAGTATTCAAACCCTTTGAACAGGGTACCAACCTCGGGCTTTGGTTCCTTCTTGTCAACCAGGCCTAAGGTGATCAGAATAACCCCCGCAGCCATGGGTCCCGCAAGGACCCCGACTGTTACCATGCTGAGCACCACGGCAATAAGCGAGGCCAGGACAAGTATGCCGAAATTTTCCTTATAAAGGTTGAATCCCTTTTCGATCCATTCACCGAATTTTACTTCAACTTCATCCATTTGGTCCCTCCTAACCCGGATAAACCGGCCTCCGGCTCGTAAAACCTACGGCTCGGAGAGAAAAGTGCCTAAAGTTTGAAGTGCCTATTTATCCCGCTTGTAGCGGGGAAATGCCTAAAGTTAGCTCGCCTCTGGCGAGTTGGTTTCTGGTTTTCCACGCCTTGGTCCCGCTCTTTCATTTCTGAACACTTGATGTCCCATAACGATCATGATACAAGATTTCTCCATAAAGGCAAAGGAGAATTCCATTTGAAGAAACTAACACATTTTTTTCTGATTACGGCCCCTTTGTGGATACTCTTCCTCGCCTTCGAGAACTTCTATTTGATAAGCGAGGCGATACCCTTTGATTCCAATAAGACGGCATTTCAAGGCGCATTGAGAATTAGTTCGAAAACCCGCCACGCGCAGAATAAATCTCCTGAATTGCAGCTTAACAAACTGACCCCCGCACAACAATACGCAGGGGAAATATTAGCCTATCTCTTGCAGATCGTTCTGGGTCAGGCCGGCCGCTCAGGGTCGAGAGAAGATTGGAAAATAAGAGGGATCGATGAAGAACTCGATTTCAGGAATATTGTTGAAGTCATGACCGATCCGGAGAGAGACCAGCTTGATTTGATGGTTCTTGATCTGAATATTCTGGATCTTACAAGGACCCTCTATTATTACGATGAGAAACTGAGTTTATATAAAGGTGATTTCGGCGTTGCGAGTATCTATCCGGCTCCCGAGTTCATAGCCATAAGATTGCTCCTGCTGCAAAAGATCCATCGCACTGAGAAAATAAACCTCAAGGCCCTTATTGATCGGGAAGCGCTTCTGTTGGATCCGGAACTGAAACCTTCCCCCGGGGATCTCAATGCCATGAATCTCAAGCCCGCTGAACTGAAGCTCATTAGAGATATTATAGAGAGCGAACCGCGTATCTACCAATATCTGAAATCCCCTTTTCTAATTAAGGCTTTCTATGACACAGGCGCAATCGAGGGAGGGAAATTTGTCGGGCAAAAAATTAGGGAAGCAAACTATAAGAAATATCGGTGCAGCCTCTTTGGGGGTTCGGATAAGCTTGCTACCCTCAAAATACTCTTTTTGCCATCCATAATGAGAGAATTCTATTATGGAGACTCCAACCGGGGTTTGTCTCAACATGGTTTCAAACCAACTGAGTTTTTTCATGAAATGACGAAAAAATTAGTAAAGGAGATACTTGCAGCAACGAAAACCCGTCTGAGAAAAGAGATTATCCGTCTGAAAGAGGCAAACCTGAAATCAGCCTGTCACAATGGGACAGGCTGTGGAATAGAATTGCAGAAGAGAATATATCGTTTTATATTGAAGATGAAAGACCGCTTGTCATATATCCTGAAAATGCCGGAAAAACGATCCGGGATGTCTGTCCCGAGGCTGACTTCACAGTCATCCTTTTAGGAAAAAATATCTACAAATCAATATTCTTTGATAAGATTAGAGACGTTTATCCTGCTGTTGATCGCCTTTATGTAGATATAATGGATATAAAGCACTCGGAAACGGAAGATGAGACGGAAAAGATCAGCGAATTCATCTGTTCAAGACTCAGGGATCGTATACGGGGGATGATCGGGAAGGTGAAGCCATAAGGCAACCTCAAGTATGTGACCCGGAAGGTACTCAAAGGCTGTTATGGCGATTTCTATTCGGACCAAAAGAACGGTTTTCTTTATATCTGCTTTTCTCTTTCTGGCAGGGGTGCTGCTGTTTGCCGGGGTTATCCAATACCTCGTTCAACCGGCAGGAAAAATTGGCCCGGACCAGATCTTTGTAGTTCATAAGGGCACAACTTTAAGGGAGGTCATTTATGATCTTGAAAAGAAAGGGATAATCGCCAACAAGACACCTCTCCTCTTATGGGGCAGGCTCTCTGGGCACGGTACCAAAATAAAGGCAGGCGAATACCGGCTTAACGGCCGTATGGCTCCCTTGGGAGTCCTCAATATCTTGAGCAAAGGAAGTATCATAACTCATCAAATAACCATCCCTGAAGGGTTTACCATAAGGCAGATTGCAGAGAAATTAGATAAGAAAGGGCTCGCAGACAAGGAAAAATTCTCAGAGCTTGCAGAGGATCCGGATGTTGCCAGGAGGTATGGCATATCCGGCCCCAGTCTTGAAGGATATCTATACCCCGATACCTACCGGTTCGGCCGGGACCAGTCCCCGATATCCATCATTGATGTAATGGTCAGGCGTTTTTTTGAAGTGACCACTCCCTTTAAGAAGAGGATAGGGGAGTCGGGCATGACGCTCCAGCAGGTAGTTATAATGGCTTCCCTGATTGAGAAGGAGACAGGACAGGGAGAGGAGAGACCTGTTATTGCGAGTGTTTTTCTGAATCGATTAAAAAGAGGGATGCGTCTTGAAAGCGACCCGACAGTCATATACGGGATCAGAGACTTCAACGGAAACCTGACGCGAAAGGACCTGAGCCAATCGACGCCTTATAACACCTACGTTATCAGGGGTCTTCCTTTGGGTCCTATTGCAAATCCCGGAGAGGAGGCGATCAAGGCCGTTTTATACCCGGCAGACACCGATTATCTCTATTTTGTTTCTAAGAATAATGGGAGTCATTATTTTTCCAAAGACCTTGCAGGAGCATAACAGGGCAGTCAAAATCTATCAAAGGGAAGGGCGCCGTAACCGCACAAAAACCTCTTGACAGGTCCCTCCTGTATACAGTACACGAAAACTTTGCAGGTTCAGAGTTCTCGAATGGGAGTGAACGCCATGGATATCATTGTTTTGATAAAACAGGTCCCCGATACAACAGAGGTAAAACTGGACCCCAAGACCGGGAACCTCATCAGGGAAGGGATTGAAAGTATCATCAATCCTGACGATCAGCATGCCCTTGAAGCAGCCATAAGCCTGAAAGAGGCCTTTGGGGGGAAAGTAACGGCCGTTTCAATGGGACCGCCTCAGGCTATTGACGCAATATCAGAGGCACTTGGGATGGGGGTGGATAAGGGAATACTTCTCTCTGACATGGCATTTTCAGGGGCAGACACCTGGGCCACCTCTTTCACTTTGGGAAAGGCCATTGAAAAAATAGGGAAATACGACCTGGTTTTATGCGGTCGTCAGGCTATTGATGGAGACACGGCCCAGATTGGACCACAGGTGGCTGAATATCTCGGGGTACCACAGGTCTCCTATGTATATGAGATTGAAGAGACCAGAAAGAAAAGTATGGTCGTCAAGAGACGGCTTGAAGATGGGTTTGAGCGCTTACAGTGTAACCTTCCGGCACTCTTTACAGTTATCGGTGAAATCAACACGCCCCGATATCCGGATATAGGTGGGCTGATTGCCGCCTGTGAGGAAAAAGCCCCCATAACCATCTGGAATGCAGCAGATATTGGTGTCCAGACGAGTGAGATTGGAGTCGAGGGTTCTTTGACCCATGTCATTAAAACCTTTTCCCCCAAGTTCAAGCGGGAAGGGGAGATCCTGGAAGGAGATGGAGAGGAGGCCGTAGGGAGTCTGATAGGAAAGTTGAAGGAGAATAGACTTATTTAATGCCTGAACGAAAACCCTGTTCAGGCACGATTTTGGTCCCGCAAGGCGGGATTCGATTGCAGATTTCGGATTCATTGAAACAACTTAACCTAATTATAGCTTAATGACCGATGCTGGGTGTTTTAGATTTCGAGGTTTTCGTTCAGACACTATTTAGTTGGATTTAAGAATTAGCAATTCCTCAATTTGTAATTGCCCCTAAAGTGAAGGAGATATTATGAAAGAAGTTGTCATTGTTTCTGCATGCAGGACCGCCGTGGGAGCCTTTGGCGGAACCCTGAGAGATATGAACGCGGCCGTTATCGGAAGTATCGCCATGAAAGAGGCCATAAAGCGGGCCGGGATTGAACCCGGTATGATTGATGATGTCCGCTTTGGGAGTTGTATTGAGCATGCGGATGCCCTCAATGTGGCCCGTGTTGCAGCCCTAATGGCCGGCATACCCGATACCGTTACTGCCGTAACTATCAACCGCGTGTGCACATCAGCCATGGAAGCTACTATTTCAGGCATGGCCATGATCCAGGCCGGTATGGCCGATATCATCCTTACCGGTGGTACGGAACATATGTCGAGTATTGCCTACACGGTTCCCAGCGCACGCTGGGGCTGCCGGCTGCAGGACCAGGTCTTTGTGGATACCATGATTCATGCGCTCCATTGCGGATCTTTTCTCCTGCCCCATCCCGAAGAAGGTCCCGTAAAAGAAGGGATGCCTTTAGAGCTTTTCAAAGGAAAGCCATATATCATGGGGCATACCGCCGAGTTCGTGGCCCAACTTCTCAACATCAGCCGTGAAGAGATGGACGAGGTTGCGCTGCGCAGTCATAACAACGCGGAAAGGGCGACCATAGAGGGCGAATTTAAGGATGAAATAGTACCGATCGAGGTGCCGAAAAGAAAGAAGCCTCCTATTATTTTCGATAAAGATGAACACTTCCGTCCAGGGCTTACCATGGAACAGTTAACAAAGCTGCCCCCGGCCTTTGTCCCAAAGATCGGAAAGGTAACAGCCGGAAATTCCTCAGGCATCAACGATGGGTCCAGCGCCATGATCATCATGTCCGCCGATAAAGCCAAAGAGTTGGGTATCCAGCCGATTGCGCGAATACGGGCCACAGGGCGAGGGGCCTGTCATCCCTCGGTCATGGGTCTGAGCCCTGTCCCTGCAGTTAAAAATCTCTTGGAGAAAAATCCTGACATCAAGATAGAGGATTTTGAGCTGATTGAACTGAACGAGGCATTTGCGGCCCAATACTTAGGTTGTGAAAAGGAATTGGGTCTGAACCGGGAGATAACCAATATAAACGGCTCCGGTATCGGCCTGGGTCATCCGGTCGGCTCAACGGGAGTGCGTATCATGGTGACCCTGCTCTATGCCATGAAAAAGAGGGAAAAAACCTTAGGCCTGGCCACACTCTGTGGCGGCGGGGGCGTGTCGATGGCGTGTGTGCTGGAAATGATATAGGAGCAGGGCCACGTCATTTAAGTTGATAACATGCTGACTTAACAAGAATTGTTTACTTATGTGATTTTCCATAAATTCGAAGCACGAAGCACGAAATCCAAAACAAATATGAATGATTGAAATCCAAAATCCTAAACGTGATAAGCTCCGCAGATAGTGGCTAAACGTTTGAAATGTTTTGATCATTTGATATTTGAAATTTGGTATTGTTTCGAGTTTCGATATTCGGATTTCGTCCCGCCGGGGCGGGATTGAGGTCCCAGAAACAGCTGATACTAACGATTTAGCACCGACTTTGACGTTTCCCTGGATATAGGAGGCCCGTCATTGACAAAATCATTATCTTGAATTCTACCTTTACGTAACTTATGACAGTTCAAAGATTCCCCGCCCGGCGGGGAACCTCTGAACCTGTAAACGCCTACCGTAAATCCTTGAATTTTGCAGGATATCTTCGATAACTATAAATGAACCCTAACGATGCCGCTAAGGGGTAAATGGGTTTGTGCGAACCAAGCTATTGAAAAATGCCCGACAGTCTCGATTAATTAGAGTACAGGGAGTAGTATATGCATCAGAGGCGAGAAAGGAATTTAAGATTAAGGTTTTGATCTTATTGTTGACAATGCTGGGGCAAAGGCAATTATGGAGCCTGCTTGGTAAGCAAATGCCGTTGCTGTACAAATGGGGGCGAGGTATCAAGAACAATACGAAAAGCTTCAAGATTTATTTACTCCCGTTATGCCTAATATATTTTGCTGCAGCTGTTTTCTCAGGTTGTGCATCAATGTCGGCAAGAAAGGAGTTGACAGCATTCAATACCCTTTATTCATCAGGCCGATATTTAGATGCTGCAAATTTTGAGCTAAAAGAAATGGGAGACGAGAAATCCGATCCCTCACATCTTTTGCAAATGCTCCAGGCGGGAGCAGCACTACGTTATGCCCGGAAATATCCTCAGAGCACTGATTTATTTGATGGGTGTGAAGAAGTAATAAAATATTTCAATGAACAACTGTTTATAAATGACGCAGGTTCCGCCATCTTTTCGGTTTTGGTAAATGAAGCTTCTTTGGATTTCCGTGGCGAGGAATATAACGGGGTTATGGTAAACACTTATAAGGCCTTGAATCTTTGGCAAATTGGCAAAAATGATCTGGCGCGTATTGAATTTAATCGCGCTTTAGACCGCCAGAGGCGTGCGAAAGAAAGGTTTGCTGAAGAAATTTCAAAAATGAAAGAAGAAATTAGAAGAGAACAAAACAGAGCTCCCCAAATGGATATGAATAGAACAGTAAATAGTTCTGAAATTGACAGAATATTGAAGAAAAAATATTCGAACTTATATGCCTTCAAGGCATATCCTGATTTTATTAATCCATTTACAGTCTACATAGCGGGTCTGTTTTTTCTGTCTGAAGGTGATTATGCCAAGGCAGCAATACTCTTAAAAGAAACCTATGGTATGGTGGAAGAGAACACTGTTGTTGCTGACGACTTCGCAACAGTAGAAAAAATACTGGAAGGGAAAAGAGCAAAAGGTCATTATACCTGGATTATCTTTGAAAACGGCCTGGGCCCTGAAAAAGAAGAATTCCGAATTGATTTGCCGATATTCTTAGCCACAAACAAGGTGAAATACGCGGGTATAGCCCTGCCAAGACTGAAGCTTAGAAGCCAGGCATTTCCTTATCTTGTTGTCAGGAATGTGGGCAAAGAAACAGCGAAAACAAAGGCTATGGCAAGTATGGACAGGGTTATTCAGACAGAGTTTAAAATGAGATATCCCCTGATTGTAACCAGGGCTGTTATCTCAATGCTAATGAAAACCTCTGTTCAATATCTGGCGCAACAAAATTTCGGCAATATCGGAGGACTGCTTGCTGCGGTCTATCAATTGACCACTACTGCTGCTGATATCCGTATGTGGACGGCCTTGCCCAAAGAATTTCAAGTTGCTAAGATCGCAGCTCCCGAGGGTGGTTCTGTCATAATAGCAACTCCGGGAGGTAAAACCTACAATGTATCTGTCCCCAAGAAAAGAAATTCTCTAATTTATGTAAAGATCCCCAGAAGAGGGGCCAGAGTTGTAATTGACGTTATGGAACTTTGACGACAGAGTTGATAACGCGCAAACTGAGGAGTTCGTCATGATAAAGATATCTGTAGTTCTGTTTTGCATGCTTCTATTTTTTTACGGCTCCGCTACAGGGGCCACAACAGAGGTCATAACCACCGGCAAATATGTAATGGGTGATCTTGATACAAAAACAAAAGCCAGGAAATTCGCCCTGCTTGATGCCAAGAAAATGGCTATGGAAAAGGCAGGAACTTATCTGCGCAGTTTTTCTGAGGTAGACGGTCTTCATTTAACCAGGGACGAGGTTCTTTCACTGGCTGCCGGTACCATTTCAGTTGAAATCCTTGAAGAGATGTGGGAGATGCAGGGGCAAAACCCGGTGGTAACCATAACCATAAAGGCGAAAATTGATACGTCCGGTCTTGAGAAAGAAATTGAGGCTCTCATAGCGCACAGATCTAAAGTCAAGATTTTCAATGAAATGGAGAAAACCGGTGACGGTCCTGATAAACGTGCATATTCGAAAGCCACGATTATTGATTCTTTTTTGGATAATGAAATATCCATTACTCAAGTAAAAGGCTTAATAAATACGGGAGGGTTAATGGAAGTTCAACTGACAGGCGTAAACAATACATCTTCGTATAAAAAGCTTGAATACAAAATCGAGTGGTTTGATAATAACGGCTTTTTAATAGACACTGTTATGTCGAGATGGACTGATTTTCCAGCTTATGGAAATTCCGAATTTGGATTCAGGGCTGTTGCGCCTAAAGCGACCGCAGCTGATTTCCGAATAAGGATAAGAGAGGAGGATTAATTATGGGGCAGGTGAAAGAGGTCAGCAAATCCAGTTTTGTTTCTTTTTTTGAGTTCCAGGCTACGTATCTTATTGTCGGTGCTGTTGTACTTTTAATGCTCGGCGGCTGCGCTACAGCGACCAGAAATATTGACATGAATAATGATAAGGGTCAGGCGGTTATGGGTCTCGATTATCGTGATTTTCAAAAAGCCGCAAGTGAAGCCATAAAATCGATGCTTCAATCCGGGGCATTGAATAAGCGGGTTGGAGGGCGGTATGTTCTGGCAATATCACGAATAGTCAATGACACAATGCAACGAATCGACACGGACCAGCTGATCAAGAAAATCCGTGTTGAGCTTTTAGCGAGCGGTAAGGTCGTGGTGACAACCGCTGTCAGTGCGGGGGAGCCTGAAGACAAAATGTCAATGAAGGCAAGGCAGTTGCGCAAATCAGATGAATTCAAACAGAGCACAGTGGCGAAAAAAGGGCAAATGATTGCGCCTGACCTGAGTCTTTCAGGAAAAATAATTCAACGAAACGTAAGGGTAAGCAGCGGGACTCAGCAGGTTGAGTATTATTTCCAGTTGACCCTGACTGATATCAATACGGGATTGGCTTCCTGGGAGGGTGAGACTGTTATTGGCAAGAGGGGAAGTAATAAGTCTGTAGCATGGTAAATTGCCGGGATCAAATCAATCAACTTCAGCGATTAACTCAATTGACACCTGATCCCCATTGATTACCGGTTCAAGATATTGGAGATTTCGTAATGTCCCATGCGATTTCGTTGACACCTTATCCGCCTTTAGGCGGCCCGAAACAACCATACTTAGAGAATTCATATTAATCCCGGCTCTTTCGCCGAGGTCGCTCATGGCGAGAAGCTTAGCCGTTCTCAGGGCGCGGCTTATCAGCACAGAATTCGGAGGACAGGGTTTTTCATTTGGCCTGCACTGATGGGAGATGGTTGCAGCCCCCTTACCTGTAAATGCCTTTTCTGAAACAGGCTTCAGTAGATTGGTGGGAATGTCGGCAAGCAATACATCAAACACCGCGCTTGATAATCTCCTGCCCTCTGGATCTGATATCCTGACATGAAAGTTCATTTTGTTCCCGGCCCTGGTATATGTCCCCCCCAACCTGCTGTTTGCACCCTTTTGGTCAGGGCCTGATGTGCCAAAAAGAGCAGAACCTGCTATTGCTGTTTCAAGAAACTTGCTGAATTCCTCTCCGATCAACAGTTGAGGCTGGTTAGACAAACCGGGCTGCAGAGATGATATCTCTACCTGGATATGATAATCGAGGCCGAGATAATTTTCCTCAAGGAGATTCACTAATGTGCGGGCAACCCTGTCAAATTGCGGTTTGAACCATGCCCGATCAAGACCGGCCTGAGGCAGTTCAGTACGCGCAACAGCTATGTCTCTGCTTGCGGTTTCACCCATTCGACGGATCTGGATGTTAACGGTTAATTGCGAGCCTTCGGTTCCATAAGTACCCAAGAGTCTTAATGGCTTCCTGCCAACCTCCTGGGCGGTTATGGTTGCCCCGCGTTTGGACACGACAGCGGCCAGGGCATCACTCAATACGGCCGAAAAGGGCAGGTTCAGCCTTGTACCCCTTTGCCAGAAATTGTTTTCGCTGATCTGGATCATCTTGCCGGTAAGATCTACCTTGTGGCTTAAATCATCTGCCAGTTGGTGTGCCGCCTGATTCAGGAGATGTGAGGTGCTGCCATTACCACCATGTGGGACAGCACACCCAAAGAGATAAAGTCCCGGCAAGAGAAAGCAAGAGAAAGCAATAATGGAATTACCTAATCCGGATAAACCGGAAAAGTGCCTATTTATCGCGCTTGCAGCGGGGAAGTGCCTAAAATGAGATAAAATGCCTAAAGTCATGGTACCCACCAAGGGATATATGATTTTCATGAGATGACCTGACTTGAGTAAATAGTGCCTGAACAAAAAATCCTAGTTTTCGTTCGAACACGAAATAGAAACAGGCGCAGCTAATTTCTTATCTCGTCATTTATATACCAAAAGGTTATTCCGTATCGAGCACAGAGATATTTCACATATTTCATCTTTTTCAGGTCCTTTTTGCGAGGGCTTGGGATAAAAATAGCGAGGCCGGGCTTCCTGTTGGTTTCATGGGCATAGTGCAGGCACTGGCCGATCCCTTCATGGAATTTGGAGAGGCGGTCTACTTCCACCGCATACCTTTTTGTTAAGATGTCGATCCGTCCATATTTGACGGGGACTTCCAATTTACCTCTACCGTTGAAATAGACCCTATGGAATTCGAGTTGGAAATCTCGTTCCGTTTTCAGAATAGATGGCTTTGCTGCCGCAGAAGCAAAGAAAAGGACGACCATAATCAGGATTAGGAATATTCTTTTCATCAGTTTCCGCAAATCAGGCCTCTTCCGGGGATGTACACATGATGACTCAATTGAGTGCGCGGCTATTTGAGTACAATCAAAACAAATGAATATGTGTTAATGTTGCATGTTTCTCCTGTTCTCGGGTTTGTGCAACCGATTGATTCAATACACTTACCGTTAATATCGTATAAAAATCCGTTTTTTCAAGAAAATTTTCCTCCTGAATCAATCATGAAAAAACTCAAATCCGTTAGTCCCGGTGAAATTATTCCGGATTTCCTTCGGATCGTTCGGCCGCCTCGATGTTGATTAGGATCTTTTCAAAGTGTTGTTCCTCAAATGTCTTATCAGGTAAACACATTGTCCAAATCAAGGCGCCGTCACCACCTCCACTTCTGCCTCCGCATACGCGCTTTTCCCGGATAGCCCCTGGTTTCTGAGACGTTGTTACGAGAAAATCAGACTTTGCCCAATTTGCGTAAAAGCTACTTATTTTAGCGCGGACAGTACATCGTCGGGGCTGATTAGCCAGTGGTCTCCATTTTTGATTTTATTGTTTTTGCACCAAACTGCCATGATTATTTCTTTTCCAGTTTGCTTGGGGAAGTTGGCCACAGTTTTTCTTAACTTGCTTATTGTCGCTTTAATATTTGTTTTCTTTTCCCATTTGACCTCGCCGAATAATAAAAATTTATTGTCCAATGACTCGGCCATAACATCAATTTCCATGTTTTTTCCATCACGGCCTTTCCCCCACCAGCGCTGCGCCGGTTTCCAGCAAATATTTGCAATATTAAGATGTGCTGTGGATTTTCGCGCCATTTCCTCCCATATTTCAGCGGTCTGAGCCTTGATACGATTTTGCGACTCAGCATAAACTGCATCAACAAGGTTTCGCTCAAGAAGTGAATGATTAGGCAGAACAATCCGGTACCAAAATAATAAAAATGGATCTTCAAGCCTGTAAATGGTCTTTTTAGATGACCTTGGACTTTCTCCAAAAGGATGGTCGCGTCTAATATAACCAAGTTCAATTAAATTGGCCAGAGGACGCGTCAGGCTGGTTGCCGGTTTGCCCAAACGGCCGGCGATTTCTGATAATCTGTTTGAACCGTTGGCAATTAAAGAAAGAACAGAATGCGGCTGGCTTGCACCGCGCATATTATCAAGCAGCAGACGCATAGGTTCGTTGTGAAGAACACCATCTCTGTCCAGGACAATTTCTTTACAGGCTTCTTCCTGGTTCCCGTAGTTTTTTGCAAGTTCCCAATATCTTGGCACTCCGCCCCAAACAGAGTAGGCCTCAATCGCTTCAATACTGTTTAGTGTCAAGGCCTCCTTTATCCATCCTGGCTCAAGGGGCCGGACTTTGATAATTTCCGCGGCCCTTCCGTATAAGGGCGCGGAAGCGTCAAGAACCAGGCCTTGCATCATTCTTTGTGAAGACCCGCAAATTATGATGTTTGTTCTATTTTGTTGAGTGTCAATTAATTTTTGGATGATGCTTGGGAGTTCCGAAGATTTCTGGGCCAAGTAGGGGAATTCATCTAAAATAAGGGTTGTACCGCTTTCAGCCTGACGTTGCAGGGCCGAGAATAAAACTTCCCACGAAGGATAGTTTACCTGTCCGAAACCAGGGATTGTTCTCCCGATCTCCATGGCAATACTTTGAATTTGCAGAGGAACTTCCTGCTGATCAGCAAGGAAATAAATGTCTGTTTTTTTTGCGATATGTTGCAGTAAGGTCGATTTTCCACATCGTCGCCGTCCATAAATTACAAGCAATGATGGGTCGGGAGATGCTAATACTCTTTTGAGCTTAGTGATCTCCTTTGTTCTGTTCATGAAATGCAATCTCATGTGATGGTCCCCATTCGACAGGTATTATATGTGTGTAAGACATAATGTTTAACATGCATAATGTGTAATGTCAAGCCATTGGTGAGATTTTTGTCAGAGTATTGTCCAGGTTTTTTATGCCTGTCCCGTGGAACGCGGGGCTATCTTGTCAAACAATTGTATTTTGTTCGCTAATACGACTAATTATTAGCCGCACAGGTGGAAACTTTTTGCGGTTTTCTTTCGACCAATTTTTCTGTTAAAAGGTGTATCTACCTTTATGAAAGATGCCCGAATTTCAAGGCCCCGTCACTAACTCCACCTCTGCCTCTGCATACGCGCCCTTACCGGAAAGCCCCTTATTCCTGAGACGTTTTACGAGAAGATCAGATTTTGCCCAATCACCCTTCAGATCAGCAGGAAACTCAATAGGCGATTCCGCGGCCACGGCCCAGACCCGGTCCGTGCCGTACGGCTCTGTTACCACCAGATCGTAAGAGCATCCGTCCTCGGGCAGGATTAGAGGTGTGCCCGGCGGGGGAAGGGAACCGCACTTTCCACTGCGATCAAGACGGCCGTTCTCGTCTACCGGGTAGAGGAGGGTGGCATTACCCTTGGGGTCCAGGTCGAACAGATACACCCAGGCCGAACGGTTGAGACGGATCAGAAACCGGATATGCTCGCCTTTGTGGTACAGCGGATCTTCCAAGGGTATTTTAGCCAAAAAGGTTTTCTAATCAATAGGTTACGCTTATTTTTTGGGCCTATGTGTAGCCACTAAATAAATACTAATAGGCAATATTTATCTTGACATAATGATTGAGGTGTGCATATATAGTAGCCACTATGTATGTTGATGTCTCCAAAA
>PVMK01139100.1_pt1 | contig 19897 bp, 19 predicted proteins | sample 1853481 | NCBI WGS metagenome assembly PVMK01 (sample SAMN08533507, study PRJNA380276) | Marine sediment metagenome, whole genome shotgun sequencing project. | reverse complement strand
TGATTTCTCAGCCGCTTGTCCGCACCAACCAGGTAAGTTTCCCCGGAGTCTCCCAGACCAATGTCCTTCCACGAGTTGTGAGAAGTCATGATGCCGTTGATATGCTGTACAGGCATCTGAAATGCCAGGACTCCGATTAACTTGTCCTGGTCGTAGATTGGAGCCGCAATGAACCCGGCCGGCACGCCATAGGACGGGGTGTAGGGCGCGAAGTCCACGACGCTGACGTATTCACTGTCCACCATGCCATCGAAAGAATTGAACACCACCCTGTTGAACGCTTTGGCGAGGTTCGTGTTCTTGAACGGCCCGGTTTTGAGGGAGGTCGCGTAGTCAATCTCCTTGAAAACGGAATAAACAATTCTCCCGTCACGATTGTCGATGAGAAAAATATCGTAAAAACCGAACTTATCCAGAAAATCACCGAACAGAGGGTGGAACTTTGCATGCTGGCTGGTGTAGTACGTACCGTCTGCCCCTCTCAAGAGCTCATTCTTAGTACCGACCTCATTTTCGTTGGCCACGATATAGGTCGTTTGAAGGTGCTTGGCAATGTCATCCGTAGGGATCAAATCCTGAATCGATGCAGCAGAGAGAGTTTGACCAGAGCTCTTGGAAGCCAACAGAGGTGCAAACGTGTTGGTATAGAAATCCTCCAACTCCCCGGGACGGTCAGGATGCATGTACTGACCTGGCTTCAGCACCGTGACACCATATCGAAACAGCCGCATCGCGCTGACAGTATCGCGGCTTCTCGCCAAGGATTGAATCTGATTCGAAATCAGCGTGAAATAATCTTCGATTTGTTGCGCCTTCATTTCCCGAACGGCGGTCAACTTGTTGAAGGCATCACGTCTCATGGCATCGCGGGTACTCAGGTCCGAGACCACGCCGATGGTAATGATCACAGTGATGGCGATCGCGCCGGTGACCAGAAGAATTTTTGTTCCGATTTTCAGCCGACCAAACATGATGCTCTCTCTATGTGACCGACTTGATGATCGATGCGCCGCCCACCCTGGTGTCGGCGGCATAACCAGAAATGTCGTCGTCCTCCGACTCGCCGTGCTCGGACACATTCAGGCCGATGTCCTCGTGCTCCGCCGACACGCGTAGAGGATGAATAGTGTTAACGCCCTTAAGCAGAACGAAAGTCACACCGAAGGTCCAGATACCACAGGCGACGATGCCCAGAATTTGAACACCGACCTGCTCGACTCTTGTCAGACCGGTTCCCAGGATTTCCAAATCACCGTAGAAGCCGACCGCCAGGGTCCCCCAGATCCCTGCGCCGAGATGAACGGGGATCGCACCGACAGCATCGTCGATTCGAAAGAACTCGAGAAGCTCTTCGACGAAGATAACGATCATTCCACCGACGAGACCTATCAATGCTGCGACAGGTGTCGTTACAGCGAAGCAACCTGCAGTGATCGCCACCAATCCGCCCAGGCAACCGTTCATGAACTGAGTGACATTGAGTCTCTTCTGCACGGCATGCCCGAGCAGGCCGGCGGAAATAGCGCCGATGCAGCCGGCGACAACGGTGTTGACGAGTATGTTGGAGACTTGATCGTTCAAGGCGAGGGTGCTGCCACCATTGAATCCCAGCCAGCCTATGAACAGGAAAACGACTCCAAGCGTTGCCAAAGGCAGATTGGAAGGAGGGATTCTTTGGGGCTTTCCATTTTCGGGGAAGCGACCCCGGCGCGCGCCGACCACCATTATGATGGCGAGAGAGACCCAGCCGCCAACACTGTGCACGACGGTCGAGCCGGCAAAATCCACGAATCCCAACCCGTTCAACCAACCGTTGGTGGCGCCTTCATAGAGACCGCCCCAGGACCAGTGACCGAATACCGGATAGACGAGAGCCGAGACGATGGCTGTCGCGATGAGATAGGAGCTGAATTTCAACCGCTCGGCCACGGCTCCGGACATGATGGTTACCGCGGCGCCGCAGAACATCACCTGAAAAATGAAAAAGGCGCCGAATAGCGGTTCCGATCGGGAGAAATCCAGGGTGAACTGGCTAAGCCCGAACCATCCGCCCCGGCTCGCGCCGAACATCAGACCGAAGCCCACCACCCAGAAAACAATGGTGGTGAGGCAGAAGTCCGCCAGGTTCTTTATGGCGACATTGGTGCTGTTCTTTCTTCTGGTAAGTCCGCTTTCCAGGCACAGAAAGCCCGCCTGCATGAGAAATACCAAGGGCGCTGGCGACGATGATCCAGAGGAAATCGAGATTTGCCTGCAGGTCATTCATGAGCTTATCATCGGCACGCCTGGTGCGTCGGCCAACCGCCGCTTGCAGCGCCCCCCCGTGTAGGATGCCCGAGAATAGCCTGAAACCCAGGTCCTGGACCACCTCGGGCAGAGTGAGCTATCGCGGCCTTTTGCTGCGTGAAAGGAGCCTGGAGGCGAAAGAGCTGTTCATGATGGACAGTGGTAAGCTGCACCAGGAAAGTGTCCGATCAAAACGAATAGCTGACATCGCGAATCGAGTGTGCTTCGCGAATGAATCAGTACCCGGGGAGAAAAGTCATGCCCAATATCAGACTCGATTATATCTGGCTTGACGGCTACCAACCCACCGCCAACATCCGAACCAAGAGCCAGATGCTGGACGCGGACTCCTTCGACGGAAGTCTCGCCGCGGTGCCCGGAGTGGGGCTTCGACGGCAGCTCGACGCAACAGGCGGAGGGACACGACTCCGACTGCATTCTGAAACCCGCGCGGGTGTATCGGAATCCCCCTCCAGGAAAACGGCTACTTCGTCCTTTGCGAGGTGCTGACCCGGGACGGGGTGCCTCACGAAACCAACTACCGGGCGCTCGTCGATGAGTCCGCGGGCTCCGAATTCTGGTTCGGATTCGAGCAGGAGTACGTCCTGATGTCCTCCAACGGGCGCCCCATCGGCTTCCCGGACGGTGGCTACCCCGAGCCCCAGGGCCCCTATTACTGCGCCGTCGGCTCACACAACGTCGCGGGACGGGAACTCATCGACGAGCATTTCGAGCTCTGCGTGGCCGCGGATGTCGGTGTGACCGGGATCAACGCCGAGGTCATGCTGGGGCAGTGGGAGTTCCAGTGTTTCGGCAAGGGCGCGACGCGGGCAGCGGACAACCTGGTGATGGCGCGATTCCTGCTCTACCTGCTCTCGGAGAAGCACGGCGTGGTCGCCAACACAGACCCCAAGCCCATCGCCGGCGACTGGAACGGGTCGGGGCTGCACTCGAATTTTTCCTTCGACTACCTGCGCGAAGTCGGCGGACAGAAGTACATCGAGGCACTTTGCGCGGGATTCGCGCCCTTTCATAAAGAGCACCTTGCCGTCTACGGAGCGGGCAACGAGCGGCGGCTGACCGGGGCCCACGAGACCGCGTCGATAGATCGGTTCAGCTATGGTGCGAGCAACAGAGGCGCCTCCATCCGCATCCCGATTTACACGACCAGCCATGACTGGAAGGGATATCTGGAGGACCGCCGCCCGGCGTCCGACGCAGATCCCTATCAGATTGTCCACCGCATCATGGAGACCGTGAAAATCGCACACCCGCAGGCCCTCGAAGCGATCGGCTGAAGATTCACGGCGAGCGTGGAAAGCATTCTATAAAGTGGAAAATACCCACGCTTCACCCCCTCGGGTGAAGCGTGTTAGAAGGCGTCGCAGGGGGGGGCGCCGGATGGAATTTACAGCTCAGTTGATTCAGGTTATGGGCTTGCTCGTCATCCTGGCGGGCGCCACCATGGTGTTCGTTCACCTCATTGCCTGGGTATTCGGAAACAAGCACTCGCAGGTACGCATCGGCCTGGAGCTGGTGCTGTTTTTCTCTATCGTCTATGCCCTCCGGAATCTGGTCCTCGAATTCACAAGCTTCCATGCGCTCGCGGATGACGTTACCAAGGGCATCGCTTTCCTCTGGTTCGTTTCAATCGCGTTTTTCCTGGATGCACTGCTCAAGCGCTATGTGTGGCACGGAGTACTCTTCCACCGTGGCGAGAGTCATGTCCCCAAGTTACTGCGCGATGGCGCTTCCCTGGTTATCTATGCGGTCGCCATCGCCATCGTCATGCATTTCGTCTACGAGGAACCCATCACGGCCATTCTGGCGACCTCGGGCGCGGCCGCGTTCATCGTCGGCTTCTCCGCGCAATCGACACTGAGGGAGGTTTTTGCCGGTCTGGCATTGAGTTCCACGAAGGCACTGAAAATTGGTGACTATCTGGAGGTAGACGGGATCTACGGCTGCGTCCACGACATCAACTGGCGCAGCGTATCGCTGCACAATCCGCACACGGATTCTCTTTATATCTTCCCCAACAGCGCGCTTGCAGAGAAGACCATACTCAACTACAGCGAGCCCACCGAGCGATTCAAGAACACCGTCAGCTTCGTCGTTGAGCACAGCGCATCCCCTGAGCTGGTCAGCCGCCTCGTGCTCCAGTCCCTCGAGCAATCCCGCTACGTCCTGCGGGATCCGAAGCCGGACATGAACATCATGGGCTTCACGGATCTCGGCATGGAGTACCGCATTCGCTACTTCTTCGACGGCGACGACCCCTGGTGGGATGCTCAGGCCGAAGTGTGTAACGCCATATGGGGCGTGTTGCGGCGCAATGGCATCCGGCTCGCCATCGACCGCCACAAGCTGCAATCCGGCGATGAGCTGGCGGACACCCCGTGGAGCCAGGAGCCGGAGGGCGGCGAGGGCGCCTTAGTATCGCTCCTCGAGACGGCAACCCTGCTGGCCGAGCTGCCGGAAGCGGTGCGCCAGCAACTCGCGGCCAAGGCGATCCGCAGGGACTTCACGCCGCCCGAGTGTGTGTACCTGCAAGGCGAGCAGAGTGACGCCGTATTCATCGTCGCCAGTGGCCGCTTGAGCGTCAATCAGACAACCACCGATGGCGACGAAGCGCAGGTAGGGACGCTCACCAGAGGAGCGGCATTCGGATTTTCCAGCCTGATCGAGGACACTCCGCGACGGGAAAGCGTACAAGCCCTGGAGTACACGACAGTTTATCGTTTGGATGCTGGCCTATTGATGGAATTGGTGGCAACGCACCCGCAGTTCACCCGGCTGGTGCAGGAGCACGAAGAGAGCACACAGAGCGAGTACGACGCACGTGTGTTGGCACATCTCGAAAAAACGCAAAATCACGAGCACCATCGTACCCGGGCGGAAATCCTCGAGTCATTGAAAGAGCATGTACGCGACGCCTTCAAGCCCGGCATGTTGACCGAATTCGTACGCTCTATCCTGTTTCGACATTCCGAGAAAACCATTCTAAGCGCGGTGATGGCTGGTGCAGCGATCGTCTCGGCGGCACGCGGGCCCATCGACGATGCCGAGCGGGCCTATGTCGTCAACGTGCTGGATTCGCTGGAGCTACTTCACCATACTGACCGCGAAACAGGATTGGCGATCTTCAATGAATTGGCGCAAGGCATCGCGGATGACCCTGACAGCGGCTCTGAGAAGGCCATGAGTGCGCTGCGCCGCATAGCGAACAACCATAAGCTATCTCACATCGTCATGGGGATTGCCCATGGCGTTACCGGCCTGCACGGCAAAGTCACCGAAGGCGAGCAGCAGGCGCTCGAGAAGATCGCCGGGGTCCTCGACACGTCACACGAGCCCGAGGAGCTGGCCGTGTCGATTAAGAAGCTCTCGGATCGGTAAATGCTCACACCTCTCGAGAAGAATTGCATCGATCGCTTCAGAAATGGGAAAGAGTTCGGTGACGCCGGCGGCGAATCGTCCTGGGTCGATTTCGGCTTGCGCCTGATGCTGGAGACGGGGACCATCGTGCGCGACATGCGCCTTACCGCGACGGCTGACGCGGTGCGTTTTAAAGACGACGGATCGCCCTGGACGGAACAGGAACGGCAAGTCGAATCATTGGCCAGGGACAGGCTTGCCAGCTTCTGCCCCGAAGCCAGCTTCGTCGGGGAGGAGAGCGGCGGCGAGCTGCCGGCCAAGGGGCTGGCTCTCGCCATGGACCCCGTCGATGGAACCTGGTCTCTGGTCAATCATGCGGAGACCTGCACCAACACCCTGGCCGCATTCCGGGACGGGACGGTTTTCCTCGGCATGATCCAGAATCCGGTAACGGGGGAAGTGGCATACGCCAGCGAGGGGAACGGTGCGCGGCTCATCCAATTGTCGCTGTTCGGAGAACCGGACAGGGCTCGCGAGCTTCCCTGTGAGCGCGTTCGCGCCGAAAGCGTGTTGGTCAATCTGCAACCCCAGCGCGATGCGGCCGACGCGACCGCAGCTCTCTTTGCGGCGTGGCGGGGCGGTACCGTGAACATGATGAAGCTGACCGGGGGATCGCCATCGTGGTCACTGCTGGAGGCGGCCAAGGGAAGCTTCGTCTACGTCAACCTGTGGACGACGAAGCCCTCGGAACCGTTCGATCTGGCGGCAGGCGTGTTGCTCGTCCGCGAAGCCGGCGGCGAGGTAACGGATCTGGACGGAATTCCCATCGATGCGGCCGCCCACAGCGGGCCCTTCATCGCCGCCATAGATGTGAGGACGCGCGATATGCTGGCTAGCATCATTAGACGGTCGATGAGTTAGATCGGTGGAAGAACACACTATCCTGGGACTTCTGGCCTTGGTGGGCGGCGAATTTCTCGCGGCCATCAAAAAGGTTTTGGGCGTCGCGGTCGTCGGCGTGGTCGTGCTTTACGTCGCCGAGCGAACGCTGATCAAACGTCATATCGTTTCGGAAATTCTGCCCATGTGGTCGATGCTGATGGCCTATTTTCTCACCATGAAAGGCCGGCTGAGCGAAATCGAGCGCGTCAGTGGCGACGCGCTGGTGCGCCTGGGCGTGCTCGAGGAGAGCTCGGGCGAGAACGAGGAGCATCGCTTCGGTACTGAAATGTGGAAGGAATCGGCGACCGGCTCCGTTCGTCACGAGCTGAAGCGCTGCCTGCAGGAAAGTCGGCTCTCAGCGGATGAGACGCTCAATCTCTTTGCCCCCGTCAAGTCGGCTCTGCTGAAGCTGAAGAACGACACCGAGCTGTTTCGTGCCTACTCAAATCACCTGTCCAGCAAGATTGCGAGCCTTTGGTCGGAGAAGTTGCATGTGCTCAACGCGATGGGTGGCGGTGTCGAGAGTGTCCAGGTGGTCTCTAAAGAGGCAGAGGCTCTCGATTTCTATATCGCACGGCATCTGGATATTTTCCTCCTGTATCTGGAGAGCTACGTCGCCGGAGATCGCGATGACGTCATTTGCGAGAATCTCGCCAACTACTGGCCCTATTTTCTCGGCCAGCCAGACAGGTTGCTGGCAACCGCGCGGGAGAGTTTTCTGCGCGAGCATCTCAGCGAGCAAGAACGCAAGACGTTGACGCTCAGAGGACGCGTACAGTTTATCGAGGAAGCCCTCGCTGAAACTCGGGAAGAGATCGGCAAAAAGATCAGCAAAGACCTGCCAGAGGTCGAAGCCCGCACGATTTGGGGGCGGTGAATCAGATGTTGGAAAGGCGGCTATAGGGTAAATGGAGCCAGGCATCTTTATCGATATTCTGGGATGGCTCGGCAGCTTCGTCTACAAGGCCGTGGTCATCGTCGTGGCGGTGGCGATGATCGCAGCCGTGACCCTGTTCGTCGCGGAGAAGACGCTGATAAAGCGCCACATCACGACGGACATCCTGCCCATGTGGTCGATGCTGATGGCCTATTTCCTCACCATGAAGGGCCGCCTGAACGAGATCGAGCGCACCAGCGCCCGCGCGCTGACGCAATTGGGAGTCTTCGCGGAAAACGCCGTTGAGGAGGCGGAACAAGGCTTTTCTCGAGACATGTGGAGGGAGACGACACCCGGCTCTACCCGCTATGAATTGAAACGCCGTCTGCAGGAAAGTGGGCTGGGCGCCAACGAGACGCGGAGCCTCTTCGCACCTGTCGTGTCGGCGCTCTTGAAGTTGAAAAATGACGCCGAGCTGTTTCGTGCCTACTCGAACCACCTGTCCGACAAGATGGAGAGCCTGTGGTCGGAGAAGCTGCAGCTGGTTCATGCCGGAGGCGGGGGTGTCGAAAGCGTGTTCGTGGTTTCCAAGGAGGCCGAGGCGCTTCACTTCTATATCTCGCGACACCTGGAAATTCTTCTGCTCTATCTGAATGGCTACATTACCGGAGATCGCGATTACGTCACCGCTGAGAATATTGCCAACTACTGGCCTTATTTTCTGGGTCAACCGGACCGGTTGCTGGTAACCGCCCGGGAGGATTTTCTGCACGGCCACCTGGGCGATCGGGAGCGCAAGACGCTGACCCTGAGGGGGCGTGTGGAGTTTATCGAGGAGGCGTTGGCCGAAGCCCGAGAGGAGATCGGCCATAAAATCAAGAAAGAGCTCCCGAGGATCGAGGTGGCAACCATCTGGGGGCGTTGATCCCGCCGCTTCATTCAATGCAGATATTGATGTGAGCACGAGGATCATCATTGCTGACGGGCTGACCAACGAGTTCCTGAGCCCCTGAGGTACAGTTCCGCAACCGCAAAGTGAATATCGGCGCTCACGAGATCAGCCGCCTCATGGGTTCGGGAGCCGAGTTTGGCCGCGGGCCACTCCCCACCTTCCTGAGCCAGATCCGTGCAGACCAAGTGGGCAGCACCGAAAGAGCGCTGCTCATTTTGAGGGACCTGGATGAGGAAGCCAGCGGCGACGGGATGGGGAGCGGCAGCGCCGATTTCGTAGAACCCGTTCAAGCTCTACTGCCGGTCGCCAAAATTATCGCTGCCAGGCGTGGCGAGGTGCCGGTGACCCGCCCTTTTGCCAGACCATCGCTCGCTTGAGCGGCGTCGATCCGCTGACCGGGCAACACCGCAAGCCGCGGGATTCGATTTCTTCTGGTCGGCTGCCACTCGGACAAAAGAATTCTCAGCGTGGCGATGTTTCTTCACAACGTTCTGGGCTTCAAGGATGTCGCCGTTTGCTCGCATCTGGTGGGGAGCCCGATCAGAGAGGCGCACCTCGCCTCACTGCTGCACAGTTTTCCGAGCTGTGGCGTTCGTGTCTTTCTCGATCTGGCACAGGCGGCGCGATATATCGGATTCGATGCGGCGCCCTTCTCCGAGTTTTCATGCAAACCCTGCCGCATCATGCCCATGGAGGCCCGTCGCGCGTTGGGTCCCGAGCGAAGAAAGATCATCGAGTTTCTCTGCATGCACTGGACCAGGGCGGATCTGAATCCTCTCCAAGGGGGCTACACCGGCAGCCTGCTGTTTCTCGCCAATGGCTGGAAAGGCCGCTCACGAACCGAACCGATGGTGCTCAAAGTCGACAACTACGCGCAAATGCGCCGGGAAATCGAAGGCTATCAGGAGGTAAAGGATTTGTTCGGCAAGAACGTGCCGACCTTCACCTTTCCGGTAACCCTGGGAGATTCCACCGGTGTCGGCATGGAGCTCGCAGCGATGGAGGGGCGACCGGAAACCCTCCAGGACAGCTTCGAATCAGCAGAAGGTGAGGATAGCATCGGTCGATTCATGCGCCGACTGGACAAGGCTCTCGAGCTCTCTGCGGAGAAACTGTATAGAAATACCCGCGTCTCGTCCTGGATCGTCCCGTATCGCCGCTTCCATTTGCACACCCAGCAACAGCTCGACTGGCTGCGCGAGAACGCCGGGCACATCATGAAATACATCGAGCGGTCAAAGATAAAGGAGAGACCTTTACCGCCGGAAAGCCTCGAGAAGATGCTGCGCCTGATCGCTGCCAACGAGGATGGCATTGATAGCGAGACTTGCCTTGCCCACGGTGATTTGAACCTCAAGAACGTCATTTGCGACGAAGGCGACAATATCTGGTTCATCGATTGGACCCATAGCGGCCAGCACCCCGTCGAAATGGATTTCGCGAAGATCGAGAACGACGTGAAGTTCGTCATGAGCAAGCAGTTCGAGAACGACGATCTGCCGCGACTGAGAAGATTCGAAGAGTATCTTCTCGACAACCGCATCCCGGCTGAAGCCAATGGCCTTCCGAAATCACTCAAGTTCGTCAAGTGGGACTTGCGATTCCGCAAGATCCTCGACGCCGTGCGGCGAATTCGCCAGGTCTGCTTTTCACTCAAAGACGACAGTAGCGACTGGGTCGTTTATCGCATCGCTCTTCTCAAGTACGCTCTACACACCCTGAGCTTCGACGAGCAACGCGAACAGGGCGAGTGCGGAACGACACAGTTGGTTCACGCACTGTTCTCTATAGGGGGGCTCGCCTTCATTCTCGTAGCCGATGATTTTCACCTGAAAATACGAGGTGGAAAGCCGAACTCCTATCCACGCAGACTGCGTATACTCATCGACGAAGCGCCATGGGCCATGCCCTGTCCGGACTATCAGCCGCCCTATCACGTGGATCCATCAGTCCTGGAAAACGACTGTACGAAAATAACGGGAGGCTGGGCAGACCCCGAAGACTTCACGCGCGTTGCGCCTCGAGAGTCCGCAGAAAAGGCGGCGCATCGCGACGATGAAGGCCGCCCGCTCAATCCGCGCGGCCGCACTGGTATCGCCGGCCGCGGCCTGCTCGGTCGGTGGGGTGCAAATCAGATGGCCGCTGCGGTAGTGACCAGAATCAATCACGAGACCCTTGCCCCGGAACTGCTGCTCGGCAAGCTGGAAGAGAGCGGCCCGCTCTCCCTGCCTCGGGGCTTCGTCACCGAGGGCGAAACCGTGGAGGCAGCGATGGTCCACGCGCTGGAGCAGTGTACCGGCCAGCCGCCTGAGAAACAGGGAGAGATCATAGCCGAAGGCTACAGCTATGACGAACGACAGACCGATCATGCCTGGGTAGAGCTCGAGGCGCAGCACCATTACATAGACGCCGACTCGCAACCATCGGCACTCCCATCGTCAGGTGCCGGCATCCAGGACATCGAGTGGTGGCCACTGGAGCCGGCGACGATTAACAGCCTGCCCTCGACTCAAGCGCAGCTCGTGCGCGAGGCGATCCGGCGACTAATGGATCGGGACGTCATCGAGCGAGATTCGGCCAAGCAGCTACTGGCCAAGACTGGATGAAAGCTGAAGCTCAACGTATGCGTTCATTGGCAAAAATTATTCTATGCGCTTTTTTCACTACTGATATTCAGTGAATCCTTACTGTAGAAACCCGCCAGCAAACCGAAAATTATCGATGCCAAAGTTAATGCGATAATTATCGTTCGGGTCTTACGATATTTTTTTTCATAGTTTTCCAAACGCTGTTTACCGTGTGTTTCGATGCGTTCCTGAACCGAGATTATGGGTTTCATGATTCGACTCTTGAAACGATGATATTCTTTGCCGTATAGCAGGTTGAGGGCATCCTCAAAATTTCCTTGCCTCACAGCCCTGAATGCATCGGCTTCGATGGTTGCAAGTCGCTCGCTCATCAATTTTGAATCACCCAACTTACGAATAGAGTACGCATCAAGATCGTTTTCTATCAGTCTATTCCTCAAAGACTTCGCCTCGCCTTCTTCGACGGTTCCCAGCTCGCCTGCGACTTCCAAATCCCAATAGGCTTTTTCATATCCCTGGGGACGAGGAATTTTACCGTTACGGATATCGAGAACAGTCTGAAATCTTATCTTGTATCTGCCATCCCCTGTAGCCGCATAAGCACGCGCAAAGCGTGTGAGGTCGTCGCTTGATTGACGTAACTCATCTGATAGCTTGATTATCTGCACGTAACTCAAGTACGAAGCACGAGTGTCTTTTTGTCTGTTCTCGATGCCCAAAAGAAGATATAGAGCAACAATACTGCTGCATATCGACAATATCCAAAAGACTAGATTAATTCGACTGAACATATTTTCTCTCTCGGAATTGACCACAAAGAAACATCTTTAAAACGAAAATTACACCGCCGGCAACAACGTCTCCGTTGTACTCTACTCTCGAGACGTCTTCAATTGTTCCTTGAGTTCGGCAACCTCGGCTTCCAGCCTGCTGATCCTTTGTGCCAGCTCAGACACACTGACGCGCTCTGAAGTCCCGGCGGCCATCAGAGCCTGCGCTTGGCTGGCGTGCTCTTCAACGTCAACGGGGCCGGAGAACAGGTGCATGTACTCTGCATCCTTGCGTCCGGCGTGCGCGGCAGCTTCACCACCAGCGGATTACCCTGCCGCTCGCTCAAGCCCGTGAGGGCATCCACCACAGCAGCGTTGTCGGCGAAGATGTGCAGCCGTCCGCTGCGCGCCCTCAGCTCCCCGGGGGTCTGAGGACCGCGCAGCAAAAGCAAGCAGACGATGGCGAACTGAGGCGGGTCGAGCTTGAGATCGCCGAAGTGCGTGTTGCAGAAGCATTGTGCGTATTTCTCCACCCCGCTCTTGAAGTTCTCCTGGGCACGCACGAGATTCTTAGCCTCCAGGTCGCGACTGGTACGCTGCACAATACCTTGCTCCAGGGACATTACCGGGTCGCGGCTTGACTTCTGATTGCAGGCGTTCATAAGAGCATTCAGCGTCAGCGGATACTGATCCGGCGTAACGACGGACTTCTCCATCAAGCAGCCTATGACGCGGGCTTCGTTGGCGGTCAGGTTCGGTAGCACTATCGGGTCCTCATGGCAGTCCATGGCTAGCAGCTATTTTAGCGCCTTCCCCAGCTTGCGCTCCCGGTAGGTGATGTAGGTGATGCCGGAGAAAATCACGGCGGCACCGATCCAGGTCCAGAGATCCACGACTTCGCCGAAGGCCAGATAGCCGATCAGGGCGCCCCATACGATCTTGGTGAAATCGATGGGCAGCACCACGGTAGCCTCCGCAACGCGGAACGATTGCGCCATCAGCAGCTGGGCGGCGGTTCCGGCGACACCGCAAACCACCAGCCAGAACCAGGCTTGCGCGTCCGGCCATGTCCAATAGTACAGGGCCGGCAACAACGACAGTGGCGACATCAAGAGCACCATGTAGGCGGTAATGGTGACGGCGGAATCCGTGCGCGACAGAATCTTGATGGTGATCAGGGTGAAGCCCCACACGGCCGCCGAACCCAGGGTCAGCAACGAACCCGTGTCGAAGGGTTGCAGGCCCGGGCGGATAATTATGAGGGCGCCGGCAAACCCCGCGGTGAGCGCCACCCAACGCCGCACCCGCACCCGCTCACCGAGAATGAATATGGCCAGCACCGTGGCGAACAGCGGTGCGGTGAATCCCAGCGCTTGCACCTGAACCAGGGGTGTCATGCTCAGGGCCATGAAGAACATCATCATGGCCACCACGTTGCTGGTGGCGCGCAGCAGGTGCAATCCGATCCGCCGGGTGCGCAACGGCTTCAGACCGTGAACGAGGAACCACGGCAGCAGCACGATGAAACCGAAGAGATTGCGAAAAAAGGTGATTTCGAAGGGATGAATTTCCGCTGACAGGTAGCGAACGCTGCCGTGCAGAATGGCATAGCCGGCCGCCGCCCCCGCCATCAGCAGGGCACCGAGCAGCACGTTTCCGTGGTCGTGATCAGCCCGGGACACGTTGCCGCTCGCGCACCATCAACGCCACCATCGCAGTGCCCAGGGCCACGAAAATTGCGGTGGTGATCCAACCATCGGCGAAGTCCCCCGTATAGTCGACGACGGCGCCGAAAATCGGTGGGCCGACAACACCGCCGATGGACGTCCCCATGAGACTGTACCCCAGGGCCGCGCCGGATTGGCCGGGCTCCACCGACTCCACGGCCAGCGTCTGCGCCAAGGTCGGATAGGACGCGATGGTGATACCGAGTCCGAAGGCCAGCACCACACCCAACCACAGGCCGATGCCGGGCTCCACCGCCGCCATGGCCAGCATGAGCACCGCCGACACGCCACACAGACCCACGATAATCCACTTGCGCGCACCGCGAAACAGGGTGTCGCTGACCACGCCCCATCCGATGCGGCCGAGCGCACTGGAAAGCTGCGCCAAGCCCAGCACCAGCCCGGCAACCGGCTGACTGGCACCGGCGGCCTCGCGCATGAAAATCGTGAGATACGAATAGAAGTTCGTCTGGCCCATGTTCCAGGGGATGTTGGCCAGGAACAGAACACGGATATTGGTGACGCGGCCCACCTGCAGCATCCGGCGTATGGTCGCGGCGATGCCGGGGCGCGCCCCGCGATGCATGGGCTCCACCAGCAAAAGGCACAGCAAACCGTTGACGAATATCAGGCAAGCGACGGCGACGAAGATGCTCTGCCAGCTGAACAGCGTGACCAACGCACCATTGGCCGCCGCCAGCACACCGCCCACGGGCACGCCGGTCTGCTTGACACCCATGGCGGTGGCGCGGCGACGGGCGGAGAACCAGGTCAGTATGCCTGTCGCGGTGGACGGATTGACCATTGAATAGCCGAAACCCATGACGATGGTCGCCGTAACAGCGCCGACGAAGCTCTCGGCCTGGCTGAATGTCAGCGCGCCGGCGATCAGAAGAACGTGGGACGTGAGCAGCGCCCTGCCGACACCGATTCGGTCCACCAGGCCGCCGGCTGGAACGGCGCCGATGGTTTGAGCAAGGTAATAACCGCTCACCAGCAAGCCCACTTCCGTCACGCTCAATCCCAGGTCCGACTGAATGACGGGCGCCATGGCCATCACCGAGACGATGGGCACCGTGCCCGCCACGTGGGCCAGGGTAAGAATGCTGATGCGCGCGACCCAATGCCTGGCCAACATGGACGGAAGATCCTTGGTAACAACCGCCAGGTTAACAGGATACCGCCGTGGCACGCGCTGGCCGCCTACAATTCCCATCCCCAATCAGACATACTTGCCCGGCCATGGCCACCGTCGACGCGGATCAATCCGGCTGCGATCTCCTCATCGAAGGCGGCATTCTCATGGACGGAAGTGGAGACGAGCGCGTGCGCGCCGACATCGCCATCCGGGGCGATCGCATTTTCCAGGTAGGCGATCTGAAAGGCATGCAGGCGAAGGCGCGCATGGATGCCACCGGGCTGGTGGTGGCGCCGGGCTTCATCGACGCCCACACCCACGACGACCGCGCCGTCATGTCGACTCCCCACATGACGCCGAAGCTGAGCCAGGGCGTGACCACGGTGGTCACGGGCAACTGCGGCATCAGCCTCGCGCCGCTCACCAACCACGAACCGCCGCCGCCCCTCAATCTACTGGGAGGCCGCGATTGGTACCGCTACGCGAGCATGGGCGAATACATGGCGGAGGTGGAAGCGTCTCCACCGGCCATCAACCTGGCACCGCTGGTGGGGCATACGACCTTGCGGGTGGCGACCATGAGCCGTCTCGACCGGCCCGCCGAAGACAAAGAAATCGACAGCATGGGCGCGTTACTGGACGAGGCCCTGGAGGCCGGTTGTATCGGCATGAGCACCGGCCTCGCCTACGCACCGGCGATTGCCGCGCCCACCGATGAAGTGGTCGCGCTGGCGGAACGATTGCAACCCCACGGCGGCGTGTTTACCACGCACATGAGAAACGAGAGCGACAAGGTGTTGGAGTCGGTCGCCGAGACCCTCGAGATCGGCCAACGGGCCGGCGTCTCCGTGGTCATCTCCCACCACAAGTGCTGTGGCAGAAAAAACTACGGACTGACGAAGAAGACGCTGGCGGCGATTCACGAGGCCCGCGCCCATCAGACGGTGGATCTCGACGTTTACCCCTACATTGCCAGCTCCACGGTCTTGATCGCCGAATCGGTGGCATCCTCCGAGCGCGTGCTGGTCACCTGGTCGACGCCCCACCCGGAGTGCGCCGGTCGTGACTTCGCCGACATTCGCGCCGAGTGGGGAGTGAGCATCCCCGAAGCCATCGAACGTCTGCAGCCCGCCGGGGCGATCTACTACCAGATGGACGAACAAGATCTGCGCCGGGTGCTGGCCTTCGAAGACACCATGATCGGCTCCGACGGTCTGCCCCACGACGAGTTCCCCCACCCGCGCCTGTGGGGCACCTTTCCCCGGGTACTGGGGCACTACAGCCGTGATGTGGGCTTGTTCTCATTGGAACAAGCGATCCGCCGCATGACCGCGGTGCCCGCGCGAGTGTTCGGCTTGACCGACAGAGGCGTGGTGCGCGAACAAGCCTACGCCGATCTGGTTTTGCTGGACCCGGACACGGTAATAGATAGCGCCAACTTCGAATCACCGAAGCAACATGCCGCCGGTATCCGCGAAGTGATCGTCAACGGCATGCCGGTGTGGCACCAGAACGCCTGGACCGGTGGACGGCCGGGTCGAATTTTGAGGCGCAAGCCAATCCATTGAGAACGGCTGGAATCAGGCCGCCACCGACCGCGCGAGCTGATCTTCGATGAACGCGACCTGTTTCCAGGCCAGTTTCCTGCTCGAATAGATCCACACCAGCATTACCAGGGTGAGGATGAGGCCGATGCCGGCCACCTCTATCCCCGACGGCAAGTCTCGCAGCCAGTGAAACAGACCGGCGGCAGTCAGAAACGATGCCAGCGCCAGACAGCCGACGAACTGAAACTTCGTACGCAGGTTGTATCCGACGGTTCCCTCGATGGCGCACCCGTCACCCTCTGCCCGTAACACACCCTGGAACTCGACCACATCGCTTGTCATAGCGAGGGGCGTCAGTCGCCACACCCTGAAATGATCGCCATCCATGGTGCCCACGAGCCGCTCGGCGGCAGTCAGCCCACCCACGGAGATGAGCGAATGAATTCTCTCGGCGACCCCGCCAGCGTCGCAGGGACCGCTGACGCGCAATTTCTGTTTCCAGAATATGAACCCTTGTTTCATGTCTGACTCTTGTCTCAGATCAACTCGGCTTCAGCGGACTTGTGCGATTGGTAGACTTTCCATCGTCCATGATGCGCCAATCCAATCCCATGAGTGCCGTCGAATCCGATCCTCACGGAAAGCCGCAGTCGGTAGTGACCGCGGCCGCCAAGCGGCAACGATACGACCGCCTTGCGCCTTTCTACGATCTTATCGATCTGCCGTTCGAGTATCACCGCTACCGGACCATGCGGCCGCAACTGTTCGCGGGCATTTCCGGCATCATACTCGATGCCGGCGTGGGCACCGGCCGCAACCTGCCCTTCTACCCTGAAGGGTCCCGTGTCATCGGCATCGACTCGAGCCCCGGCATGATCGCCAGGGCGCGCAAGCGCCGGGACAAGCTGGACCTGGACGTCGAGCTCCGGGAGATGAATGTTCTCGCAACAGCGTTTCCGGACCGGCACTTCGATGCCATCGTCGCCACCTTCTTGTTCTGTGTGCTCGACGATGATCTGCAGCTCCCCGCCCTGCGTGAGCTCGAACGCATTTGCAAACCCGGCGGCGTCATCCACTTTCTGGAATACAGCTATTCCAGTGATTCCTTCAGGCGTTTCATCATGAAGCTCTGGGCGCCGTGGGTGCGCTGGATTTACGGCGCGAGCTTCGACAGGAGAACCGAGCAGTACCTTCCGGACGCTGGCCTGGAGCTCCTCGAGAAGCGATTTCTCTACAAGGACACCATCAAGTTGATCACCGCTCGACCCGCTTCGGCAGGACGTTAGTCATGTGGCGTTAGTTCTGCTCCCTTCGGCGTGACTTCTGATTCCCGATGGGGGAATTTCTGGATCATTTTCATGTGTTCCCGCAGGATGATCTGAATTGGTGTTACCGCGAATAGCCCTGGGTAAAGCTCTCCAAACTTCTCACCGGGATCACGCATGACATTGTAGAAATCCATGCCCGGTAGTCCACCGTGGCCCTCCGTAATATGGACTTTGAAGTCCTCATAACGGATTGCGCCGAGGGTGCCGCCGCTGTAATGAAACACCGTGTTTCGCCGGCCATGGTCTTCGCCAAGCAAGAGCAGCGCCGTCTGATCGACGCCATCCGTAATGCGGTCATTCGGGATATTATCAAGCGCCCCACCCAGGCGGGCAGCCGTCGTGAAAAGGTCAGTGAGGTGCAGGATGTCCACGGGGTCCTGGTTGGGCGCGATCATACCCGGCCACCAAGCCATCGCCGGTACGCGCACGCCGCCCTCCAGAATATCGCCCTTGCCGCCACGCAACCAGGAGTAGCCGGAATTCGGATAGAAGGCGTACATCGGTCCGTTATCGCTTATCCACATGACCAGCGTGTTCTCGGCGATGCCTTCGCTTTTCAACGTGTCAAGCATTTGCTTCATGTGCGCATTGTGAGCCGCCATTTCGGAAGCCTGGGCATTGACTTTATCGACATGCTTGTCATTGTGATGGGCCTTCGATCCCTGTAATTGCTGCGTGTAGGTTGCCCAATAGATAAAAAAAGGTTTATCGCCCTTGGCGTTGTCTTTGATGTAATTCGTGATTTGCTTGATGGACTCGGTCTCAAAGGCTTCCTGTCGATCAGGACCAAGTTTTCCGGCAACGCCCTCGATAGGCTTGCGTCCCTTGCCCTTGCGCCCAACGTAACCGGCCACCGACAGATCAATTCCGGTTCGCTTTAAATATTCCTCTTCCCCGGGGAAGTCATAGAACATCGCCTTGTGGGGATTCGGCGCATCCTTGTATTGGTCGTATGAGCCGGGCCAGTTGTCAGGCGCACCATTCCACAAACCGTAGTATGCGTAGTCGTAGCCCTGGTTCTCCGGCAAGTGCTCGGGTTCTTCGCCAAGGTGCCACTTGCCCCACATGGCGGTGTTGTAACCCGCCTCCGATAGCACCTCGGCCACCGTCACTTCCTTGCCCGAAAGCCCGTCGGTCTGTCCTGGCCAGAGTACAGACAACAGTCCGGTGCGAACCGGATGGCGGCCCGTGTTAATGGCAATTCGGGACGGTGTGCAAGACGGTTCCGCATAGGCTGACCAGAAACGCATTCCTTCGAGAGCCATATTGTCCAGCTCCGGTGTGGGCGTGCCGCGATGTTTACCGCCGCCTTGCCAGCCCATCTCACCCCAACCTACATCGTCGGCCAGGACGTAGATGATGTTGGGTTTCTTGCCAAACTTCTTTTCCAGTGCCGCGAGCTTCGCGCTGATTTGCTTGTCCTCAGCAGACCATTTTTCTTTGTTTCTCTTTTCCAACGCCTGATACGGGGCGTCGAACTGCTGAGCGAACGAGGTACCTACGAACCCCACGGCAATGACTAGTGACAAGGCACATTTGCTAATCCAAGGCTGACTGAACATCGGTCTTGTTCTCATCTTGTCATTCCTTCTGGTTTTGGATTGGAGTGGCTTGCGAGCGCCAGATAACATGTGATTATGCAGCCAGCAGTAACGTCTTGATATGAAACTATTCTGCTGGGCTGTAAGCCTCCTGGGAATGTCTGCTCATAACCGAGCTGCGTACGAAGACGAATGACGCCTACTGGCCGGTTTGAGACCATTGCAGCGGTTCGCTTCGGATCCGTGAAATGGCCGGTCCTGGCGAGACCCGTCTTTCGACCCCTATCGACTCTGAGCCATTGCACCTCAGTCGCCGGAATCGCATTTCTGCCGCCACCCCTGTCCGGGCTCTTTTTTCAACTCCACCCGGGCGACGGTTCGGCGATGCACCTCGTCGGGTCCATCGGCCAGACGCAGGCTGCGCGCCCGGGCCCAGGCCCTGGCAAGCCCGAAGTCGTCGCAGACGCCCGCCGCCCCATGCACCTGGATGGCACGGTCGATAACCGCCAGTGCCATGTTCGGGACCACGACCTTGATCATGGCGATGTGGGCACGCGCTGCCTTTGCGCCCAGGGTGTCGATGTCGTAAGCGGTTTTCAGCACCAGCATGCGCGCTTGCTCGATGGCGATGCGCGAATCGGCAATAGCGTCCATGACACCACCCTGATCCGACAGCGGTTTGCCGAAAGCGAGCCGGCTCGCGGCCCGCTGGCATAAGGCATCCAGGGATCGCTCAGCCATGCCGATCAATCGCATGCAGTGGTGTATGCGCCCCGGTCCCAGGCGCGCCTTAGAGAGACGAATGGAGATCGGAAGAGCGTTG
>PVMK01119690.1_pt1 | contig 19900 bp, 19 predicted proteins | sample 1853481 | NCBI WGS metagenome assembly PVMK01 (sample SAMN08533507, study PRJNA380276) | Marine sediment metagenome, whole genome shotgun sequencing project. | reverse complement strand
ACTTCTTTGATGGGTTGCCAATCCGCCTTCTGCTGTGGGAAGATCTCCCATCGGCCGTCTGAGAGGGTATCCTCACTTCCTTCGATTCTTCGGCTTAATCGTCGCTGGATCTCACTCTCGCAAGCCGTGCACTCGATGACGAAAAAGTCTGCCCCTAGCTCGTGTGCTATCCTGACCGCCCGCTTTCGTTCGCTCTTCATTTTGAAACTGGCGTCCAGCACCACAGGCTTGCCTTTGGCAAGCTCTTCACGGGCCTGTCCATACATCGATTCGTATGTGAGGAGAGTGAATTCAGGTGAGTAGATTCCTTCTTGGTACGTTTCATATCGGTGGTCCCCAGCCTTTATGCCCGCCAGGCCCTTTCGGGTGATGTCCGATGAGATGTGAACCATTTCCCAACGTTTTGCCAGTTCCCGACTGAGCCGGGTTTTTCCTGTTCCCGAAAGTCCTGCTACCAGCACCATGATGGGGCGGGCGTGTATTTTTGCTGTATAGGAATGAGCCAATCGGTAGTAAGCCTGCGAAGTCGCTAGAATCTCTCGACGTTCACGATCGGACAAGCTGGGATCATCCAGGCGAAAGCCGGCGACCTTACCCCGGACCTGTGCGCGGTAAGACTTGAAGAAGTCAAGAAGGTCTGACCCTCCATGATCGTTGATCTCCCTTTCGTATGTGGATATAAAAACTCTCGAGAGGTCAGGTCGCCCGTAAAACTCCAGATCCATGGCAAAAAATGCGATGTCCTCGGCAACATCCAGGCAGCGGAAGCGGTCATTAAACTCGATACAGTCGATGATGTGCACATCGTCTTCCAGGAAGACATTGGCAGAATGTAAATCGCCATGTCCATCTCGCACCCACCCCTCTTTGGCCCTCCGGGCGAACAGTCCAGCCTTCACGTCCATAAAGGCACGACTGTAGGCAAGTAGGTCGTCAAAGACCTCCTGGGACAGGCACCTGTCGATATCGGGGCCCATCTGCTGGAGGTTCTCCTCTACATTTTGGCGTACCGTATTTAAGTCGCCCAGCTTGGTGATGTCAGGACTGGTGGCCGCCTCTTTGTGAAAGTTGGCGATCTTGACAGCCACCCGGCGGATGTCGTCCTCGGACACCTGGTCGTCCTGCAACAGTTCATTCAGTGCCTGTTTCCGGGGAAGTTGTCTCATTTTCACGGCATATTCAACCGTCTTACCGCTTCCTTCAATCTTGAAGGATCCATCCTGCTCACAGATAGGTACGACACCCCAATACACCTGGGGAGAGAGGCGGCTGTTGAGAGCCACCTCCTGAAGACAGTAGAAGTGGCGCTTCTCCAGCGTCGTAAAATCCAGAAAACCGTAGTCCACCGGCTTTTTCATTTTATAAACAGTCTTTCCGGTGAAAAAGAGATAAGAGACATGGGTCTCAAGCATTCGGATGTGCCTCACCCGTTCCGGATAGGCCTCTGGCCTCATTAGGGTCCGCACCAACAATGGATGATCTTTCGCTATGGGGTGCATTGTCAAACCCGCGACAGAAATCCTTACATCTATTTATATCAGCAACTTACGCACCAAGACGGTACAAATGGTAAAACCCGGGGAGCCACCTGAAGATGATTGTGTCATTGTGCCGGGTGACTCCACTCAGCCAGTTGGAGTCAAAGCCCTGATGGTGGGCGAGTCTCCCTTTCCTGTGCTCTTCTTCGCTGGCACGCCGTTTGCTTAAACAACGATAGATGAGAAAGCAGTTGAGACGGATGGATCTACTGGATCCCACGAATCGGAGGAAAGCGATGCCCTCCGTGAGAAAGAACTCTTGGGTGAAAAGACTCAAGAAGCTGCGCTATTCTCCACACTCTTCTCTTTTGATCGACGACCAGAATTCGACGCCTATTGCTTTTCTCGCCCAAGTTTAGCGGTGAGTAGTTTGAAAACGTTGGCCCATTTCTTTGGAGGCTACCATGGGAGCTATAGAAGTCTTAAATGGCTGGGAGCAACGGGGATTTTTGGACCATGCCACCAACAGACGAGAGTTTCTCCGATTCTGCGGTCGGATGACCGTCCTGCTGGGACTGGCTGAATCGTCGATACCGTTGGTGGCTGAGGCTTTGCAAGCGACAGTCAGCAAGCGCCGGCCCTCTGTGGTGTGGTTTGAGTTTCAGGATTGTGCAGGGAACACGGAGTCCTTTACCCGAGCCAACTCTCCTTCAGCGGCGCAAGCCATTCTAGAGTCCATTTCGCTTGATTATCACGAGACTTTAATGGCTGCGGCTGGGCATCGGGCCGAAGAGGCTCGGGCGCAGGCGCTTGAAGAGAATCGAGGCCAGGTTATTGTCGTGGTTGAGGGTTCCATACCTACCAAGGACGACGGAGTCTACTGCACGATCGGCGGGAGAACGGCGCTCGACATGATTCGAGAAGTCGAGCCCTACGCCATGGTTTTTGTATCCGTCGGTACCTGCGCAGCCTTTGGGGGACTCCCTAAAGCCCATCCGAATCCCACCGGAGCCGTGGCCGTGGAAGACCTCATACGGAACAAACCCGTCATTAATCTTCCCGGCTGTCCGGCCAATCCCGATGTATTAATGGGGGTCTTGGTTCACTACCTGGTCTTTGGCCGTCTGCCTGATCTGGATGCTCAGAAGCGCCCCCTTTTCGCCTACGGAAAGCGGATTCACGATACTTGCGAGCGGCGACCGCATTACGATGCCGGCCAGTTCGCTCTCTCCTTTGACGACTATGGGGCACGCCAGGGCTACTGTCTTTACAAGCTGGGTTGCAAAGGACCGGAGACCTACAACGTCTGTGCCTCGTTGCGCTGGAATATGTCTGCCAGTTGGCCTGTGAAAGCGGGTCACCCTTGTATTGGCTGTGCGGAAAAAGATTTCTGGGATCGGTTCACGCCTTTCTATGAGCGGCTGCCCCTGGTCGGTGGATTTGGGGTGGAGGCACAAGCGGACAAGGTAGGTGGAACCTTGGTGGGGCTCACGGCAGCCGGGTTGGCAGCCCACGCAGCCTATACCTGGAAGGTGAGACACGCCGAGAAGAAAGCAGAAGAGTTGGCTCGCCAAGAGGAAGAGGCCGCCCAAGAAGAGTCTCAGGAAAAAGAATAATCGAGGAGGTTTGCCATGGCCCGAATTGTTGTTGACCCAATGACCCGGATTGAAGGCCATCTCCGCATTGAAGCGGAGTTCGATGGAGATAAAATCACCCGGGCCTATTCGTCCTGCACGATGTGGCGTGGGATCGAACAGATTCTCATCGGCCGTGATCCACGTGATGCCTGGGCTTTTGCCCAGCGCATCTGCGGTGTGTGTACGACCGTGCATGCCTTTGCTTCCATTCGCGCGGTAGAGGATGCATTAGGGATTGAGGTCCCCCCCTTGGCCCAGGCCTTTCGCAACCTCATTTTGGCTGCTCAGAACGTTCACGACCACACCATGCACTTTTACCATCTTCATGCTCTGGATTGGGTCAATGTGCCCAATGCGCTAGAGGCCGATGCCCAGAAGACTTCCCAGCTGGCCCAGAGCCTGTCGAGTTGGCCTCGCTCCAGTCCCGGTTACTATCGAGAGCTTCAGCAGAAACTGACCAAGTTTATCGAAAGCGGGCAGCTGGGCATTTTTGCCAATCACTATTGGGATCATCCAGCTTACAAGCTTCCTGCCGAGGTGAATCTTTTGGGCGTTGCTCACTACCTGGAAGCCCTGGATTGGCAACGTAATGTCATCCGCATTCTCACCCTTCTTGGAGGGAAAGACCCCCATCCCAATTTCCTGGTGGGGGGAGTTCCTTTCTCCGTGAATCTCTCCTCTCCGGCCACGGTTAACACAGAAATCCTTTCCATGATCAAGACTCATATCGATCAGATCCAGGAGTTCGTCGAGAAGGTTTACATTCCCGACCTTCTCGCCATTGCCGGCTTCTACAAGGACTGGGCAAATTGGGGAGGGGGTGTGGGAAATTATCTGTCCTACGGTGACCTGCCGGAAGGTAAAACCTCTGAGATCGATCGTCTGTTTCTGCCCAGAGGGGCAATCCTGAATAAAGATCTCTCCAGGGTGTACGAGGTCAACCCCAGAGATTTCGGGCAGCTGCAGGAGACGGTAGCACACTCCTGGTACCGGTACAGTAACTCTGATGATGAGCTTCTGCATCCCTTCGAAGGAGAAACCCAAGCCCAGTTCACCGGTCCTAAACCACCCTACGAGCAGTTGAATGTGGAGGAGAAATACAGTTGGCTCAAGTCGCCTCGCTGGCTCGGGCACAGCATGGAAGTCGGGCCTCTGGCTCGTATGCTGGTGGCCTATGCCAATAAACACCCTTCTGTCACAGAGAAAGTCAACCTGGTTCTGGAGAAATTGGATGTGCCCGCCACAGCACTTTTCTCCACCCTGGGACGCACCGCCGCCCGAGCCGTGGAAGCGTGGGTGTTAGCGGAATACCTGTCAGAAATCTATGATCGGATAATCGGCCTGATCAAGGCGGGAAATAGCAGCACCTTTAACAATCTGTCCTGGGATCCCAGCTCCTGGCCACAAGAGGCCAGTGGCTTTGGATACATGGAAGCACCGCGTGGTGCGCTGGGGCACTGGGTAACCCTCCGCGACCGGAAGATTGTTCACTATCAGATCGTTGTGCCCTCAACCTGGAATGGGGGACCACGAGACGCTCAGGGGCAAGCTGGTCCCTATGAGGCGGCTCTTGAAGGTACACCGATTCAGGACCCTGAGGCACCGCTGGAAATCCTGAGGACGATCCATTCCTTCGATCCGTGTATGGCCTGTGCGGCCCACATCTACGACCCTGAAGGACGGGAGATCGTTCAGGTCAAGGTTCAATAGCGCGAGGATCAAGAGATGGATAAGTTCACTCCACGAACCGAAAAAATGTTGTACCTGCAAGTTTGGGAAGCTCCTGTTTGCATCACTCACTGGATCATGGTCCTGGCTCTTTTATTCTTGGGCGTCACGGGTTACTTGATTGGCAACCCACCCTTTTCGGCCCCGGGGGAAGCATACTCCCTATACAGCTTCGGAACGATTCGCTTTATACACTTTCTGGCGGGATATGTGTTGTTGGCTTCTTTTCTGCTTCGTGTCTATTGGGGGTTCGTCGGTAATCGATTTTGCCGTTGGACCACCATGCTGCCCTTTACACGAAGACGTTGGTTGGGCCTCAGAGAAGAAGTGGAGTGCCTTCTTTTCCCCAAGGGGAATTTCCCAGTTTTCAAGGGACACGCTCCCTTAGCCAACGTGAGCTATCTCGTCCTCTATCTGGGAGTACTTTTTTCAATAACCAGTGGATTCACCCTCTACGCTCAGGGCCAGTACTCTCCTTTTTGGAGATCCATCGGACCTTGGGGATTAGCACTGTTTGGAAACAATCTGAACACGGTTCACTTCTTACACCATCTGGCGTTGTGGTTCTTCGCTGTCTTTGCTGTGATTCATCTCTATCTAGTGATCTACACAATCCTGATGAGTCGCACCACCGAAGTGGACGCCATGATCTCTGGAAAGAAGTTTGTCCTGGAGGAGGATCTTTCGCCTTACTCAGACTGACATCATGAGTGGACTAGACATTGTTGTCATGGGACTAGGTAACGTCCTGCTGGGGGACGATGGCCTGGGTGTGTATGCGGTGCGGACCTTGGAAGAGAATTACTCCCATCCTTGGATCGCCTATTACGATGGGGGAACGCACGGTCTTGACCTGCTTCCACTTATGGAAGAGGGCTCGCATCTTTTGATACTGGACTCCATCAAGGGAACGGGAACTCCGGGTTCGATCGTCGAAATTACTGAGGAAAACTTATCCTTCTCCATCCCTCTCAAGTTTTCCACTCACGACATCGCTCTTCCCGATCTTCTGGCTCTACTTCGCTTGAGAAGAGGAGAAGCACTGAAAGAAATACTCATCCTGGGCATGATTTCCGGTCCCTTGGCGATCTCAGATGAACTTTCTCCAGGATTGCAAAATTCGTTTCCTGAATTCATCCACAGGGCCACAGAGGTTTTGCAACAGTGGCTCGGGTCGAAACAAGCAACAGCAGAAAATAGCCTATGTGCCTAGGAATTCCAGGACGTGTCATCCAGGTGGAACCGCTGACAGCGCTAGTCGACATATGGGGCGTCAAAAAGCGAGTGAGATTGGAAATTGTGGATGAGGTCGTGAAACCGGGAGACTATGTTCTGATTCATGTGGGGTTTGCGATTCGAAGGATCCCGCCGGAGCAGGTCCAGGAGACCCTGGCACTGTATGACGAGCTCATCAGAGCAGCCGATGAAGATCTTATGGCTGCTGATATCCGAGGCGAGGTGAGGGCTATGGGGGACAGTAAAGTATGAGGGCGAACGTTGTTGAGACTCAGTTCAGGAAGCTGGAGTTTCGGGATCCCGGGAGGGTTCAGGCCATCCGCAACACTCTGATCAGGCTTTGTGAGGAAATTGGAGAGAAGGTCGCCATTATGCATGTTTGCGGGACCCATGAGCAGAGCATCGCAAAGTTTGGCTTGCGCAGTCTCCTTCCTGAAAAACTGGACATCATCATGGGACCAGGATGCCCGGTGTGCGTCACCGATATGCCCGAAGTGGACGAGGCCGTGATCCTGGCGGGGCAGGGCAGGACGATTCTTACCTTTGGTGACATGTTCCGGGTTCCAGGCAGTGCAAGATCCTTAGCTGAAATCAAGGCCGAAGGGGCGGATGTTCGGGTGGTCTACAGTCCCTGGGAAGCCCTTCAGGTGGCTCGAGAAACAGAAGAAGAGGTGATTTTTTTTGCCACCGGCTTCGAGACCACGGCGGTGGCTACCGCAGCGGTTATTCTGGCAGACCCGCCCAATAATTTCTCTGTTCTGTCCGCCCACAAGTACATTCCACCGGTCATGGAGATTGTTGCCGAGATGCCTCAGACGCGAGTACAGGGTTTTCTGGCGGCGGGACATGCGGCCACCATAACGGGCTGGAAGTTGTTTGAACGATTTGTCCAGCAGCATCAAATCCCAGTTGTGATCGGAGGATTTGAGCCGTTGGATATTCTGGCCGCTCTGGCTCAGCTCCTGAGGTTGATTCGGGACCAACAAGCCCACGTATTGAACGCTTTTCCTCGGTGCTGCACACCCGAGGGCAACCTGCAGGCTCAGAAGCTGTTATGGGAGGTGTTTCAAACGCAAGGGGGTATGTGGAGGGGCATAGCCCATGTGCCGAATGGTAACTTGAGGATTCGACCTCAATATGGCTGGGCGGATGCTCGAGAGCGCTTTGATCTGGACCTGTCTCGATTTCAGGAGGCTCCTTCAACCCTGGCTCAGGAATGCATTTGCGGCAACATCATGGCGGGCATTTCCAATCCTTTCGATTGCAAGCTCTTTGACAAGGAATGCAGCCCCCAAAATCCAGTAGGGGCCTGTATGGTGAGTAGCGAGGGGAGCTGTAAGATCTGGCATGAATATGGAGGGCATCTGGTCATCAGGGAATCCTCCAGAGAGGAATTGAGATGAGGCAAAGGGAAGTGAGCAAGGGAAAACTCAGGGTGGCACTCCTGTTGGGCGCCCGCGGCACGGGCCTGAGCTCCCTCTTGGATCGCAGGCATAAGGAAAGAAAATCGTATGAAATCGTGGGGGCCCTAACCACTACCCAGGATAGCCAAGCTATCCCAGTTTTACGGAATAGAGGAATCCCCTGTAAGTGTCACAGCATTCTTGATTTTTACCGCCGCCGTTCGGCTCCGGTTCAGGATCTCGATGTGCGATGCGAGTTTGATCGAATGAGTCTGGACCTGCTGGCGGGTTTTCAACCGACCGTGATCGTACTGTATGGGTATCTCTACATCGTCACTCAGGTGCTTCTGGAGGCCTGTCCCTTTCGGATCATCAATTTGCACGATAGTGACCTGAGCCTTGTGAACTCGCACGGGAGGCCGAAATATCGAGGCCTGCATGCCGTTCGGGATGCCATTTTGGCCGGTGAAGCAGCGACCCGTTCTAGTGTGCACCTGGCCACGAGCGAAGTAGATTGTGGTCCGATACTAGCCCGGTCCAAGGCCTATCCCATTCACCTCGAGCTGGTTCAGCAGGCTCGAGAAAAGGGTGCTTTGCACATTCTTAAAGCATATGCCTATGCGCAAAGAGAGTGGATGATCGGGGATAGCTGGGGGCCCCTTCTGGACCAGACTCTGGAGGCGATGGGGCAAGAGACAGCCCGGGTGAAAAGGAGAGGGATTTTGACAGACCCGCTGGTGGAGGGAAGCTGGCCGTCGGTAGTAGAGAGACCCCGGCCTAGGGAGGTCGTGGCGTCATGAGCTCTGCCCGCCAGCTTGTGGAATTCGAGCATATCCGCACCTATACAAGAAATGCGGTCGGGACCATCACCATGGACCGCCCGATGCATTTCAACGCATTGGACGTGAAAATGGCGCGCGACCTACGGAAAGCTGCTTTGCGCTTTGCCCGGGATGAAGAGGTGAGGTGCGTTGTTCTAGCGGGCGCCGAGAAGGTGTTTTGCAGCGGAGCTGACCTCAAGTATGTCCACAAAAGAGGGGAAAAGGAAGACTTCTCCTATCTGCACTCGCATGGACATCCAGTGGACATGGGTTACGGCTCAAGCTTCAAGGAAATCCTGGAATATATACACAGCACCATCTCCGAAATCAGGCGAGCCCCCAAGCCTTTCGTGGCAGCCGTGAAGGGAATTGCAGCAGCCGGAGGCTTTGGGATTGCAATGAGCTGTGACTTGGTTTTCGCTTCGGACTCTGCGCGATTCGAATGGGCTTATCCCAAAACAGGGCTGACAGGTGCTGAAAGCGCTACCTTTTTTCTTCCCAGACTGCTCGGATTGCGAAAGGCTTTCGAACTGGTGTACCTCAATCCCAGTCTCAGCGCCCAAGACGCCTTAACTGCCGGGCTCGTCAACCGGGTGTTTCCAGCCGACATGTTCGACGCCGAACTTCTAAGGATCAGTGAAGACCTGGCCGCCGGGCCCACTCGCGCCCTGGGCATTGCCAAAAGGTTGATTAACCGGGCTGCAGGGATGGATCGTCTCGATGACCACATGGACAGAGAACTGAGAAACCTTCAGGAAGTTGCTGAGGGAGAAGACTTCAGTCGTGGATTGGAGGCGTTTTTAGAGAAGAGAAAACCGGAATTTAAAGGAAGGTGACTCAAAAATGTCAAATGCGAGTCAACTGAGTGAATCTCCGCGGCCCATTACCCAGCATAAGCGCATTCTTCTGGGTCATGGCAGCGGTGGCAAGTTGATGCACGAATTGATTGAAGACTTCTTCCGGCCGATTCTCTTGTCTGGGGACTCTCCGGTACTCAATGACTCGTCCCTCTTCGAGGTCAATGGTGCGAAAATGGCCATTACGGTGGATTCTTTCGTGATCAGCCCCATCTTCTTTCCCGGGGGCGACATCGGACAGTTGGCGGTCAACGGAACGGTCAATGATCTGGCGGTCAGCGGAGCGAGACCTCTTTTGCTGAGTGTAGCGTTTATCCTGGAGGAAGGACTTTCTACAGCAGATCTTCACCGCATCGTGGTCTCTATGAAAGAAGCGGCCGATCAGGCGGGCGTCGTTATTGTAACGGGCGACACCAAGGTGGTGGATCGAGGTAAAGGAGACAAGATTTTTGTCAGTACCACCGGAATCGGTGTTCTGGAGCAGGACCTCAATATCTCTGCAGACCGAGCGCAACCCGGGGATCTCGTTCTTCTCAACGGACCCATCGCCTCCCACGGTATTGCCGTCTTGTTGGCGCGGGAAGAGCTGGAATTCGAGAGGCCCGTCCAGTCCGATACGGCACCTTTGAACTCCTTGGTCAGCGACATGTTAAAGGCTACTTCAAAGATCCATTGTATGCGGGATCTGACCCGCGGTGGCATGGCCAGTTCTCTCAATGAGATCGCCTCCAGCTCGAGTGTCGGAATTCGCATCGTCGAAGAGAACATCCCGATTCAAGATGAAGTGCGGGGCGCCTGTGAGATGCTGGGTTTAGAGCCGCTTCAAGTTGCCAACGAAGGCAAACTGGTGGCCATTGTGGCCAGAGAAGAGGGCGAGAAATTACTGGAAAGGATGAAGCTGAACCCACAGGGAGGAGAGGCAGCTATCATCGGCGAAGTCGTCGAGGATCACCCGGGAAGAGTAGTGATGAAAACTCAAATCGGCGGTTACCGAGTGGTGGAAATGCTGGCCGGTGAACAGCTCCCAAGGATTTGTTGATATGCATGAGATCTCCATTATGCAAGCTCTGTTCCAGCAAGTCGAAGGCCTGGCAGGTCAGTATGGCTCCCACAGAATCCGACATATTGTGGTTGAAGTTGGAGAGATTTCCAACTTGGTACCCGAACTGCTCCAACAGGCGTTCGAAGCCTTTCAGCAGGTGGAACCACTGTTGGAGGAGGCTCAACTCGAGATCCGAAAAACCCCGGGAGAGGAACTCTTGCTGCGAGACGTGGAACTAGAAGTTCAGGAGGGAGTTCATTGTGGCTGAAGTGCTTCGGGTACAGGTATTACAGAACATACTCAAGGTCAACGATTATCTCGCCGATAAACTCAGAAAGGAGTGGAAGGAGACAAGGACCCTGGTGATCAATTTGCTCTCTTCTCCTGGGGGCGGCAAGACCACACTGCTCGAGGCAGCCCTTCCTCAGCTCAAGGATCAGTACCGTGTTTTGGTGCTGGAAGGGGACATCGAAACGGAAAGGGACGCTCAAAGAATTCAAGCCTTGGGGGTGAAGACCCTTCAAATCACGACCGGAGGAACCTGTCATCTCGAGGCTCATATGGTAGAGCAAGCCTGGAAGCTGACTCAGGAAGAGGAGCCCTTTGACTTTATCTTTATTGAGAATGTGGGAAATCTGGTGTGTCCGGCAAGCTACGCTTTGGGCGAGCACTTGAGAGTTGTTCTTCTTTCCGTTCCTGAAGGAGACGACAAGCCACTGAAATACCCGAAGGCGTTTCGCTCTTCTCAGGCTTTCATGGTCACCAAAGCCGATTTGCTTCCTTATTTTGATTTCAGTGTGGAACGGGCTTCTCAGGAGGCCTTGTCTTTGCAACCGCAGTTGGTGACCCAGGTGGTTTCTGCGAAAACAGGGGAGGGAATCAAGGAATGGGTTCAATTCTTGCAGAAGCAGCGAGAGACGCACTTCTTGGTAACGACGCGGTAGAACGACTCCAAGTCAGGGTCGTAGGAAGCGTGCAGGGGGTCGGTTTTCGACCTTTTGTTTATCGTCTGGCACGCGAACTTGAGCTTAGCGGCTGGGTTCTCAATGACGGAAACGGAGTTACCATCGAAGTGGAAGGTCCGCATTCGCTGCTCCTTCGATTCGTCGATCGACTGCAGAAAGAGAAACCACCGCCGGCTCTCATCTATGCTTTAGATCATCGTTTTCTTTCCTTGGCAAGCTACGACACCTTCGAAATTAGAGCCAGCCAATCCCAGGGTTCACCTCGGGTTTGGATTCTTCCTGATCTGGCCACCTGCAGCGAGTGCCGAAACGAGATCTTATCCCCCCTCAATCGACGCTATCGATATCCCTTCACCAACTGCACCCATTGTGGCCCCCGCTTCACCATCATCAACAGCCTTCCCTATGATCGCCCCCGAACCAGCATGAAGGACTTCCTGATGTGTCCGAAGTGTGAAGAGGAGTACGTTGATCCCCAGGATCGGCGCTTCCATGCCCAGCCCAATGCGTGTTCCGATTGTGGTCCGGGCCTGGAGTTCAGAACCACCGAAAACACTCTGGCCAAAGGGGACAGGGCACTGCAGGCCGCTGAAAAATGGATTCGCATCGGCCGGGTCGTCGCTGTGAAAGGATTGGGAGGGTATCATCTGATGGTCGATGCCAGGAATGAGACAGCCGTGGCTCGACTGCGGAGGCGCAAGAGACGGTCCCAGAAGGCATTTGCCGTCATGTATCCTGATCTTGAGGCTTTGCGGCGTCACGTCGATATTCCATCGCTTGCCGAGCCCATTCTTTTATCAGCCCAGGCCCCGATTCTTCTTCTAGAACGAACGCTCAGCGGCTCCAAAGAAATCGCTCCCTCGGTGGCACCGGGATCCCCGTATCTGGGTGTTTTTCTGCCTTATACGCCGCTCCATCTTCTTTTGCTTCGTGATCTGGGTTTTCCGGTGGTTGCGACTTCCGGCAATCGGGCGGATGAACCCATCGAGAACCAGGACAGCTCTGCATTGAAGAACCTGGCATCTCTGTGTGACGCATTCCTCGTTCACAATCGGCCCATTGCGCATCATGCCGACGACTCGGTTTTGCAGATCATCACAAAGCCGCGCGTCAAACCTCAAATGCTGCGGCGCGCTCGCGGATATACTCCGCTTCCTGTTCTCGCTCCCAGGAAGCTTCCTCCTCTGCTGGCCTTGGGGGGGCATCTCAATGCGACCTTCGCCGTGAGCCGCGACAAGGAGATCATCCTCTCCCAGCACCTGGGTGACCTGGAGAGCTATGAGACCCGCCAGGTTTATGAAAAGACCCTGGAAGAAGCACTGCAGATCTATGACATTCAACCGAAAGCGGTGGTGCACGACTTGCATCCCGATTATTACACCAGTGAGTTGGCCGCTCAGTTCGATTTACCTCAGATTGCCATTCAACACCATCACGCTCACTTGGCTGCCTGTGTGTTGGAAAATCAGTTGGAAGGTTCGGTTCTGGGTTTGACCTGGGACGGAACCGGGTACGGCCCCGATCATACGATCTGGGGTGGAGAAATCCTGCTGGGTGACTCGAAGGACTACCAAAGAGTTGGCTCTCTCTGTCCCTTCCAGTTGCCCGGAGGTGAAAGGGGTATCAAAGAGCCGTGGAGGGTTGCTCTTTCTCTGCTCTGGGAAAGCTTTGGGGAATCGTTTCCGCGCGACCTTCCTCTTTTTTCGGCTGTTACCTCAGAGAAGATCGAAGCAACCCTTGAGATTCTCAAGAGGTCCCGTCTCAGTCCGGTGACCACCAGTATGGGCCGCCTCTTCGATGGAGTCAGCGCCTTGCTGGGTCTTTCCTTTTACAATACCCATCAGGCCCAGTCTGCCCAGTTACTGGAGTACGCGGCTTGGGAATTTGGAATCCAGGAGGTCCACCTGCCGCTTCCCGTCCGGGATCAGGACATCTTGCGCCTGGATTGGACAGAACTCGTTCGTGCTTTGGTTGACGAGTATAGGCAAGGGACTTCCCCGCAGCAGTTGGCAGCCGGATTTCACCAGGCCGTGACTCAAGCTGCCCTTGAGGTGGCAAGGAGGATTGCCCAGCCAAGGGTGGTCCTAACAGGTGGGGTTTTCTGTAACCGGTACCTTACGGAAAATCTCCTCACTCATTTGGAGGAAACGGGATTCCAGGGCTACATCCACTCCCAACTTCCTCCCACTGACGGCAGTCTTGCGGTGGGCCAGCTTTGGGCCGCTGCCCATAAAGACACCGCAGGGCTGGATTTCTTTCCTCAACCGGGTCATTCCCAAACTACAAGGAGGTGAACAATGGCGACAAGAAAAAAAGAATCAGAAAAAATGGTGCGGGTTGAACCATCCGGGGTAATTTCGCCCTTCGAGGACATGGAAAGGTGGGCTGAAGCAATGTTCAGAAGGCCCTTTCCCTTCTTTGACCTGCGCTCCTGGCCTAGACTTCACCGATGGAATGAAGTGGACCAGGTCAGGGCTTCAGCAGACATGTTTGACGATGGCAAGAATGTGGTCCTGAGGGTCGAACTGCCGGGTCTCCAGAAGGCCGACATTGAAGTGACGGTCACTGCAGACCTGGTCACCATCACCGGAGAGAAGAAGAAAGAAGAGAAGATCAAGAAGAAGGATTACTATCGGCTGGAGTGTTCCTCGGGGTCCTTCGCGCAGAGCTTTCGCTTACCGGTGGGTCTCGTGACCGATCAGGCAAAGGCGAAATTTGAAGACGGAATCTTAAGCATAGAAATCCCGAAGACCGAGCAAGCGAAGAAGAAAGTCAAACAGGTTAAGGTTGAATAATCCGGGCTTGGTTTTGCCGTGGTTTTACTAGGAGTCCGGGTGTGGCTGTTAGTCTCAGGAATAGCGATCTCAATTTCTAATTGGGGTCAATCGTCAGCTCTTGAGTTGCAGCGCTGGTTGAAAGTTCTTCGCTGGAAGCAGAGCTTCGTGGGAAGACACCCGTCAGTAGATCTCTGGCATTGCGGGAAAGATCCTCTGCAAGCACCCGCAAGGGGTTGGCATGAAAACCCCCTTGAAGGCGCATGACGGATGATTTGGCTTTCCAACGGCGTTGTGCGGGGGACACCCGATGTTCAATTCTCAAGAGGCCTGGTTGTTGAAAGATATTGAGTTTGGCGGTGAGCCAGGTCCAGGTGGCCAGGGGAAGCGTAGCCCAACCCATCAGTCGCTGCTGAAGAGGGAAAGTCCCCATTTCACGGCGAATTTCGCTGAATAATTTACGGGCTTGGGTACGGGTTTTCCGAGTGGGTCCCACCAGCATGGCCGGGTAGATCCCAGGTAATGCAGTCATGACTTCCTGCCATAAGCGCTCAGCCCGTGCTTGCAGTAAGGGCGTTGGCGAGTTGCGCAGGGTTCGATAGCCCGCCAACCACACGCTCATCAGCCGCACCAATGAAGGGCCCGATTGCAAGAAGTCCTGGCGGTAGAGTTCCTTTTGCAAGGCTTCCAATTCTGGAGCATCAAAGTTGGGGTGCTTGAAATGCATGGCAAAACCGTCCCAGCGTCGAAGGTCCGGATTGTCTTGGTATTCCGGTAAATAGAGCCCTTCTGCCACTACCTGCTTGTGGAACGGTGTTCCTGGAAAGGCGAAATATATGAGAATTTGGGTGAGGGTCGGACCTAAAACCATGAGGCGATCAAATTCCTTAACGATCTGAGCACGGTCCTGGTAAGGAAAGCCAATAATCATCGAAGAAAGAATGGCCACACCCCTAGATTTCAGTGAAGAGTACAAATCTTCGAGGGATTTACCTTGGAGCTTTCGATAGCCTGATTCGGTGCCCTCATAGGCCGTCCAAATAACCTGAAAACCCATCTCAGCAATTTCATCGGCCGTAAACTGGGAGAGGCCGCGCACACTTCCAAACCCCATGATGCTGAAAGGTGTTCCGCCTTCACGCACGCATTCAAGGAATTCCTGTGCACGCCTTTTGTAGAGGAAGAAGTCTTCGTCTATAAAAACCATCCCGGTGAGTTTGTCACCGCGTTCCTTGGCCTGGCGCTCCAAGGAACGAATCTCTTGATAGATTTCACGGCCGGTTTTGAGATACGGGAGGTATTTCCGCTTGAAGAAATGCGAAGTACAGCAGAAATCACAACCGTTGGGACAGCCTAGTCCCGCTGTCAGATGCCCAACCTTGGCATCCCGCTGAAAGGAATACACGCTCGGGGCTGGGATCGGCGCATAAGGGTGTTTTAATGTGTATTCCGCCTGCTCCCCCAAGAGACGACGCATGAAGCCAATTCCTTCTTCGCGACAGATATAATCTGCTACGGGTTTGAGAATCTCATCAGGCAATACGGTGCCGTAGCCACCCAGAATGATTTTTGCATTTGGGGCGTGCTCACGAATGAGCTTTGCCATGCGATGAGCCTTGTGAAAAGTGGCCACAACGAAATTGATCCCAACGTAGTGATAGTGATTGACCTTGAGTTCACGAATAAACTCCCGTTCCGAGGGGTAGTGAAGAACCACACATGGGGCTTCAATGTTTTCGGCAATGTAGTCGATTGCCCAACAGCGAATCACCTGCCGCGGACTGAAAATGCCCTGGGCGCGAGTGACCTGAGCATGGAAGAGCTCCGCACCCACAGAATCGCCTTCTCCGGGACCACCGAAGGGACGAGACACTGATGTCAGGAGGATGTTTCGACTGGAATTATTCGTTTTTACTAGCAATGGCATGTAGCCTCCATAAGATTACACGCCTAGCTTTCTCCCTAGCTTCGCTTACAGCATAACACATGAACTGGACAGTCCTGTTTAAACGGGAGAGCTGCTCTTCACCCGTTTCTTTTAAGGGGAACATTCCTCAGGGGATCTCATTCAATTGCTTACGGTCTGTATCTCAGTGCGCTATGACCCAAGTTTATGGGTCGAATCCCCGATGTTTGTCTGAATGTCTCGGAGTGTACTCCGGTAGCTCTTCCCTAATCGATTGAATCCATAAGGATTACTCAACCCTCGCCGCTCTGGTACAGAAATTGCTCCAGATAGACCATTAAGAGGAGGTGTACCCATGTTCATCCCCAACCGCGCCGTGTTTCGTTACACCTCTTTTGGACTGAATGATTCATTTCAGATCGCAGAATCCTGAAGGAGGGATCATCGATGGCTGAAAGACCTTACGATCTAGCAATTGTAGGAGCGGGACAGGCCGGGTGTGCACTGGCGGGAAAGATCGCTGAGAGCGGGGTGAATCCCGCCAATGGAGAACCTCTGAAAATCGCACTCTTCGATCGAGGACCCTATATCAAGGGAAAACCGAATCCGGGCTACGGTTCACCACTGAGACGGCAGATGTTCACCAACGTCTCCCTGGACTTTGTGGGACGATACCGGCACCGGTTCACCCTGCCGCCTGGGGAGACCCGCCGGAGACCCTTAAGCGACGGGGAACGAGCGTTCACGCAGGGAACGCCCAATATTTTCGGTGGGGGCACTCTTCACTACACAGCCCGCACCCACGCTCCTTACCCGGAAGATTATGAGGTGTGGGTCAACGAGACGGGAGCGGACTGGAGCTACCAGAACCTGAAGCCCTTCGGCGAGATGATCCACCGCGACTTCAACATCCACGCCCGACCAAAGGAAATGTGGGTTCGGATGGATTACATGCTCCAGGACGCCGCCCGAGCCATAGGCTATGAACCTCACGACGCCACCCTGGCCAAGAGAAACTGTCTGTTCACCGGCTACTGTGACGGAACCAACATGTGCAAGTACGACGCACGCCAGGGCAGCTTCATCGCCTATCTGCCCATCGCGGAAGAGCGGGGCCTGGACAGCTATCCCGACTCTCAGGTGGAGAGAATCCTCCTTGAAAAGCAAGCAGGGCAGGTACGGGTCAAGGGAATCGAGTACATCCAGAACGGGGTGCGGCAGACGCTGGAGGTTCCCCGGGTGATTGTTTCCGCCGGCAACTATGGAAACCCGCCGCTGCTGTACCGGTCCGGCTACGGTCCCCGCGACCTGGTGAAAGACCTGGTTGTTGAGAACCCCAACGTGGGCGCCCACACCGACAACCGCCCCCAGCTCCGAGGCCCGACGGCCGTCTTCGATGAGCCTCTCAGTGATGCGGCCTACCGGCACAATCCCGCCCAGTACGTCTACCACGACATCCACGGAGACCCCCACTACGAGCGTTTGGAGCTCTCCATCTCGGCCAACCAGCTGGCGGCACCCGACCGGATGGCCCTGGAGTCGGGCGCTCCCGGGTTTGGCAGGGAGCACAAGGAGTACATGCGGTCCCTGTACGATGAGTCGAAGATGACCCCGGCCCGCAGGAAGGCGGCCTGCATCGCCCGCTCCTCCATGCACCTGGTCCGGCCCCGCAATATCCGCGGCTACATCAATGAATGGGGGGAGCAGATCTATCGGGGTGATGATCCGAGCATCGTCAAGGGATTGCAGGAAGGCCGTGAGCTAGTCTATGAGCTTTTCAAGGAGATGGGGGCCAGGGAGATTTCGGGGATGGATGCTCCCATTCGAGTTCGAGTGCTCTCCAGCTTTGTGAGCTCCTGCATCGTGGGAGCCGATCCCAAGACCTCGGTCGTCAACCCCTACTTTGAATCCCACGATATCGACGGGCTCTTCATCTGCGACGCCAGCGTGGTGCCCAGGGCCGCCACCCAGGGATACGCGGGTACGGTGGCAACCGTGGCGGTTTTCGGAGCCTCACGCATCATCGATCGCCACTTTAAACGGGGTTAAATCTAAGTGCCTCGTTCCATGAATACGGTGACGTTTGTGGCGAGCGCGACGGCGTCGAGTTCGCGAAGCGACGACGATGCGATGTCAGTGACATCACGGAGGAGGAGCGACAAAGAAATTGATGCCGTCCCGCCGCCACCCTTCGGGCTAATGAGAGGTTGCGGGTGATCTCGGTGTCGCTCGTCGTCGCCGATGTCCCTGCATCGCCTCTTCCTCGCTCCTTGATTTCCCCTCGCAAGCCCCATCAGCAAACATCATCGTATTTATGGAACGAGACACTAAGTCGTGCGACGGAGTCTCATTCGAGAGATCCGTAGGCCACCTCTCCTCCAATAACAGTGGCCAGCACCTCAATCTCGGACAGGTCTTCATCGCCGATATTGCGGTCCAGGGGATTCTTGTCCAATACCACCAGGTCGGCCAGCTTTCCTACCTCCAGAGAACCCAGTTCTTCCTCGCGCAAAACATACCCGGCACCCCAGCGGGTCATCATGAGGAGAGCGGTGCTGCGGTCGATCGCCTCCCTGGGCCCGAAAACCCGTCCATCTACGGTTCTTCTCGTCACCAGGACGTCAAGGTTAAACATGGGATGCCGCTTGGGGTCGTTGTGGGTGTCGGCGCACGCCGGATGATTTCGTCGGTGGGGTAGAGAATTTATGCCTCATCCCTGCTCTAACGGGATTCTTCCAATTCCCGGCAGTGCAGCCTCGGCTGATCGGGACAGCTCTCGCGCCTGATAGAGGTCGCTGCACTGCCGGCACAATCCTTGATCGGAGGTCCAGTCCGGGAAATCCGCAACAATTTCCTGTACCGTTTGGGAGTCCAGACCCCGACCGTCCTGCAGGTCAAAGGAAGGGAAGCGACAGAGAGGACAACGTCCCGTCTGGATCTGTTGTGGACTGTTTTGGAGATGCTCAGACTCCGGATTTAAGGCGAAGGCGAGGAAATCTTCATGTCTGTGAATGGGTCGGTCAAACCATTGAGAGAATTTCGCTTCCCAGCCCTCGCCGAGCATGGAAAAGGTGGCCTTGAACTCGGCCAGCCGCCGTTGCTTCACCTCTGCTGAGGCCCGGCCTTGACGAAACAACCGTCCATCGATCCAGGTATCCCACAAGACTCGATAGCGCTCCCGGATCAGGTTGTCGTAGGTGGGTCCTACCTCGGACTGTGGCAACTCCAGTTGGTAAGCAAAGCAGGGGTCAAGGATGTCATGAAGGTGCATAAACTCGTGGTGAAGAAAGGCCAGGAGCGTCGAAGTATCCAGCAAGTTGCAGGGACGCAGCTTGATCACAATGGTTGCCGGAGCAGATCCATAAAGGTCTGCCCCTTCCTGTTTGGAAAAAACAGCGAACATCACGCGGCAATTTCGGGTGTCGCGTTTCAACAAGGGATAGTCGTCAAGAGCCCTTTCCACAGCATGTGCCAAATCGAGACGGACGAACCACTGCTGGTGAAACTCTCTGAACCGTTTGTCCCGCTTTTCTTCATCCCTGATTTCATAGATCCGCTCCCGCTCCAGGTGAAATTCAGCTCCTGGATATGGCCGCTGATGCGCAACAGAACAGCATCTTCCATGAGCCGGGGATCAAATTCGAGACGGTAAGGGGGCGCTGGTTGTGCGAGTTGCATACTAAGACCCTAACTGCACCAGATCGGATTCACCACCCCCGCAGGCCATGGGCACCTGATCCTCAGCAGTGGAGCGAAGGGGCAACTGCATGAGGCCCGGCTCGAGATCCAGCCGGCGGCACTCGACAGTTAAAAACTCAAGGGTGAGGTCGCCGGCTTTTCCCATGAAGCCTTCCCGATCATGCTTCTTCATCTGGGCTCCGAAGGCTCTCCCAAAACGGCCCAAGTGTTCTTTCAAGAAAAGCCGGGTGGCTTTGCGCGTCTCCTTTTCCATGGACTCATCACCGTGCTCCAGCGCATAGGCTTGCTTTTTCAAGAGAAACTCCCAAAACTCCAGTTCGCAGCTGATGTGATCGGGGCGCTCCCGCTCGACCT
>PVMK01119400.1_pt1 | contig 19900 bp, 31 predicted proteins | sample 1853481 | NCBI WGS metagenome assembly PVMK01 (sample SAMN08533507, study PRJNA380276) | Marine sediment metagenome, whole genome shotgun sequencing project. | reverse complement strand
ACTCCTGTTACCGGCGCCTCGGTTTGAAAAAGACCGTTGTATTTGCAGACAAGCTGATGTACACCGGATTCCATTACGCCACCCTGGCCGGTGTATCAATCGGAATTGACGATCTTGTCGTACCGGATGAGAAAAAGAGCATACTTGCTGCCGCTGAAGCCGAAGTTGTGGAAATTCAGCACCAGTACGTTTCTGGCCTGGTGACATCCGGAGAGCGCTACAACAAGGTCGTGGACATCTGGTCGCGGACCAACGAACAGGTTGCCCGCGCAATGATGCAGGGCATGGGCAAGAGCCTGGTTGTGGATAGAGAAGGAAACAAAGTGGAGGAAGACTCCATGAACTCCATCTTCATCATGGCCGACTCCGGCGCCCGGGGTTCTGCTGCGCAGATCAGGCAGTTGGCCGGAATGCGAGGCCTGATGGCCAAGCCGGACGGTTCCATTATCGAGACTCCAATCACGGCCAATTTCCGTGAAGGGCTGGATGTGCTGCAGTACTTCATTTCAACCCATGGTGCACGCAAAGGCCTGGCCGATACAGCCCTGAAAACCGCCAACTCCGGCTACCTGACCCGGCGCCTGGTGGATGTTGCCCAGGATCTGGTCACTACCGAAGTTGACTGCAAGACAGAACGTGGCGTGACCATGCACCCGATCGTTGAGGGCGGTGATGTCGTGGAGCCTCTGCGTGAACGCGTGCTGGGCCGAATGGTGGCGCAGGATATCCTGAAGCCGGGCACCGACGAAGTATTGGTCGCCCGCGACACTCTGCTCGACGAACGGCAGGTCGAAGAGTTGGAGGATGCAGGCGTCGACCGGGTGCTGGTGCGTTCTACCATTACCTGCCAAACCCGCCATGGCGTGTGTACCTATTGCTACGGCCGTGACCTGGCGCGTGGTGATCTGGTCAATATCGGTGAGGCAGTCGGTGTGATCGCGGCTCAGTCTATCGGTGAGCCGGGTACGCAGTTGACCATGCGTACCTTCCACATCGGTGGTGCGGCATCACGGGATGCTGCCGTGGATCATATCCAGGTGAAATCCAGCGGTTCGGTCCGCCTGCACAATATGAAAACTGTTGTAAACGCCGACAGGAAACTGGTAGCAGTTTCGAGATCCGGTGAATTGTCGGTTATCGACGAGCATGGCCGGGAGCGTGAACGTTACAAGGTTCCATACGGCGCGATCATTTCGACACGCGATGGGAAGAACATCAAAGCCGGCGATGTGGCAGCGAACTGGGATCCGCATACACACCCGATCGTGACCGAAGTGGCCGGTATCGTAAATTTCCACGAAATCATCGATGGCATAACGGTCAATGAAGTGGTGGATGACGTCACCGGCTTGACCAGTCTGATCGTGACAGATCCCAAGCAGCGTGGCACCGAAGGCAAGGATTTACGTCCGATGATCAGCCTGGTCAGCAAAAAGGGCAAGGAACTGTTCCTCGCCGGAACGGAAATTCCAGCTCATTACTTCCTCCAATCCGGATCCATCGTGCAGATGCAGGACGGTCAGGATGTGAAGGTGGGTGACGTGCTGGCGCGCATTCCCCAGGAGACATCGAAGACACGAGACATCACCGGTGGTTTGCCCCGTGTTGCCGATCTGTTCGAGGCGCGCAAACCGAAAGAAGCCTCTATCCTGGCGGAAGTTTCCGGCATTGTCAGCTTTGGCAAGGACACCAAGGGCAAGCAGCGTTTGGTGATTACCCAGGATGAAGGTGAACATTACGAGGAATTGATTCCCAAGTGGCGTCATGTGATCGTCTTCGAAGGCGAGCGCGTAGAAAAAGGTGAAACCATCATCATTGGCGAGCGGGATCCGCATGACATTCTCCGTCTGCTTGGTGTGGAAGCACTGAATGACTATCTTGTGAAAGAAATCCAGGATGTGTACCGCTTGCAGGGTGTGAGAATAAACGACAAGCAGATCGAGGTCATCGTTCGCCAGATGCTGCGCAAAGTTGAAGTCAAGGATCCTGGCGATACCAAGTTGTTACGCGGTGAACAGCTCGATGTTTTCCGCTTGAAGGAAGAAAATATCGCGGTTGAGAAAGATGGTGGCCGGCCGGCAGAGTACCAGAGGATTTTGCTTGGCATCACCAAAGCATCTCTGGCCACAGAGTCTTTCATCTCTGCTGCGTCCTTCCAGGAAACCACCAGGGTGTTGACCGAAGCTGCGGTGCGCGGCACAACGGATCATTTGCGTGGTCTCAAGGAAAATGTGATTGTCGGTCGTCTGATTCCGGCGGGTACGGGTATGGCTTACCACAAGTCACGCAAACGCCAGGCGGAAGAGGAGCCTGGAATTGACCTGGCGGCACTTGCAATGCGCTGGATCATAGATGCTGCGCGCAAGCGGGGCGAAAAAAATATGCCCGGCCGCCTGGCGGGTGAATTGCTGGATGCGGTTGAGCAACGCGGTTCCGCGGTTAAGAAGCGTGAAGACACACACAGGATGGCCGAAGCCAACAAGGCCTTCGCCCACTACCGCTGGTAAGTTTGGCCAGCAGTTTAATACAGAATTTATCGAGGTATGGAAAGTGGCCCGTAGTACGCCAATTGAACGGTATCGCAACATCGGCATCATGGCGCATATTGATGCTGGTAAGACGACTACCACCGAACGTATCCTGTTCTACACCGGTGTTTCGCACAAAATTGGTGAGGTTCATGATGGTAACGCCACCATGGACTGGATGGAGCAGGAACAGGAGCGTGGCATTACGATTACGTCTGCTGCGACAACCTGCTTCTGGAATGGTATGGACCAGCAATTCCCGGAACACCGGATCAATATCATTGACACACCGGGACACGTCGATTTCACCATTGAGGTAGAGCGTTCCTTGCGTGTGCTGGACGGAGCGGTTGCCGTGTTCTGTGCGGTCGGTGGTGTTCAGCCCCAGTCTGAAACCGTTTGGCGCCAGGCTACGCGTTACAACGTTCCGCGTGTATGTTTCATCAATAAAATGGATCGCACCGGTGCGAATTTCGAGCGGGTTGTCAGCCTGATCAAGGAGCGCCTGGGTGCGCGTCCCGTGCCTGTCCAGCTGCCGATCGGCGCCGAAGAAGATTTTGCAGGGATCATCGACCTGGTCCGGATGAAGGCCATTTACTGGGATACTGAAAACCAGGGTACCAGCTACGAAGCACGTGAAATACCCGAGGAGCTCAGGCCCGCCGCAGAGTCCGCTCGCGAATTCATGGTTGAAGCAGCGGCCGAGGCCTCCGAAGAGTTGATGGACATATACCTCGAAGGCGGAGAGTTGAGCGAAGCGCAGATAATTGAGGGCTTGCGCAGCGGTACGGTGGCGAATGACATCGTTCCCTGTCTTTGCGGCAGCGCTTTCAAGAACAAGGGCGTGCAGGCTCTGCTCGATGCCATTGTTATCCTGATGCCGTCCCCGCTGGATGTTCCGCCCATCACCGGCATTAATGAAGACGATACCGAGGGTGTGCGCAAAAGTTCAGACGAAGAACCATTTGCAGCGCTGGCATTCAAAATTGCTACCGACCCCTATGTCGGCACCTTGACCTTCTTCCGGGTCTATTCCGGTGTGCTGAAGTCGGGTGATACGGTTTACAACTCGGTCAGGGGTAAAAAAGAGCGGTTCGGCCGAATCCTGCAGATGCACGCGAACTCGCGTGACGAGATCAAGGAAGTTCGAGCCGGCGATATTGCCGCGGCCGTGGGCTTGAAGGACGTCACCACTGGTGACACCTTGTGTGCCCTGAAGGACGTCATCACGCTGGAACGTATGGAGTTCCCCGATCCCGTGATCTCGGTCGCGGTTGAACCCAGGACCAAGGCTGACCAGGAAAAGATGGGTATCGCATTATCCAAGCTGGCCCAGGAAGACCCGTCATTTCGCGTTCATACGGATGAGGAATCCGGGCAGACGATCATATCCGGTATGGGCGAGTTGCATCTCGACATCATCGTCGACCGCATGAGGCGTGAATTCAAGGTGGAGGCCAATGTGGGCCGTCCGCAGGTAGCTTACCGCGAGACCATTCGCAAAAGCGTCGAGGCCGAAGGCAAATTTGTGCGTCAGTCCGGTGGCCGTGGCCAGTATGGACACGTCAAGATCCGGTTGGAGCCGACCGGGAAAGGTGAGGGTTACGAATTCGAAAACTCTATTGTTGGCGGCGTAGTGCCGCGTGAATACATCAATTCAGTCAACAAGGGTATCGTAGAACAAATGACCAATGGTGTCATTGCGGGTTATCCGGTCGTCGACGCCAAGGTAACGCTGTATGACGGCTCCTACCATGAGGTCGATTCGTCTGAAATGGCATTCAAGATTGCCGGTTCCATGGCATTCAGGAACGCGGCGCTGATTGCTGATCCGGTTCTGCTCGAACCCATGATGAAGGTTGAGGTAGTGACGCCTGAAGATTACATGGGCGACGTAATGGGTGACCTGACACGTCGCCGCGGTATTCTGCAGGGCATGGAAGACAGCCCGGCCGGCAAGATGGTGAACGCACATGTTCCACTTTCAGAAATGTTTGGTTACGCCACCGACCTGAGGTCGCAGACCCAGGGCCGCGCGACTTACACCATGGAATTTGACCACTATGCCGAAGCACCGGCCAGTGTTGCAGAAAAAATTATCAAGAAAACCGCCTGAAGCAAGGCGGCTGATTTAAAGCAGGTTACAGAGGATTTACCCATGGCCAAAGAAAAATTTGAACGAACAAAACCGCATGTCAACGTGGGCACGATTGGTCATGTTGATCACGGCAAGACGACGCTGACGGCGGCGATGACAAAGGTTTGTGCGGAAGCGCGTGGCGGTGATTTCACGGACTACGATCAGATTGACAATGCACCGGAAGAACGTGAACGCGGCATTACGATTGCCACGGCGCACGTGGAATACGAGTCAGAAAACCGCCATTACGCGCACGTGGATTGCCCGGGTCACGCCGATTACGTGAAGAACATGATCACGGGCGCGGCGCAGATGGACGCAGCGATCCTGGTGGTTTCAGCGGCCGACGGCCCGATGCCGCAGACGCGTGAACACATTCTGCTGGCGCGCCAGGTAGGCGTACCGTACATCATGGTGTACATGAACAAGGCCGACCAGGTAGACGACGACGAACTGCTGGAACTGGTGGAAATGGAAGTGCGTGAGCTGTTGAGTTCCTACGATTTCCCGGGCGATGACTGCCCGATCATAACCGGTTCTGCCCTGAAGGCGCTGGAAGGCGACGAGTCGGAACTTGGCGTACCGTCGATTGTCAAGCTGATCGAGGAGATGGACGCGTACATTCCGCTGCCGGAGCGTGACACGGAAAAACCGTTCCTGTTGCCGATCGAGGATGTGTTCTCGATTTCGGGCCGGGGTACGGTGGTGACGGGCCGGGTGGATCGCGGCATCATCAAGGTGGGTGAGGAAGTGGAGATTGTCGGCATCAAGGCAACGACCAAGACCGTGTGCACCGGGGTTGAGATGTTCCGCAAGTTGCTGGATGAAGGCCGTGCGGGCGACAACGTGGGCGTACTGCTGCGCGGCACCAAGCGCGATGAAGTGGAGCGTGGCCAGGTGCTGGCGCATGTGGGTACGATTACGCCGCATACCAAATTTGAGGCAGAGGTTTATATTTTGTCGAAAGACGAGGGTGGACGTCACACGCCGTTTTTCAAGGGTTACCGGCCGCAGTTTTATTTCCGCACGACGGACGTGACGGGGGCGGTGGAGTTGCCGGAAGGCGTGGAGATGGTGATGCCGGGAGACAACGTGCAGATGCAGGTGTCCCTGATTGCACCGATTGCGATGGAAGAAGGTCTGCGTTTTGCGATACGCGAAGGCGGACGGACGGTTGGCGCCGGTGTGGTTGCCAAGATCCACGAGTAAAGTGAGTAAAGAACATGGCAGAACAAAGAATCCGCATCCGGTTGAAAGCTTTCGATCATCGTTTGATCGATCGCTCAGCGTCTGAAATCGTGGAAACCGCGAAAAGGACCGGCGCTCAGGTACTGGGGCCGATTCCATTGCCCACCAGGATCGAACGGCACACGGTGCTGATTTCACCGCATGTGAACAAGGATGCGCGGGACCAGTATGAAACGCGTACGCACAAGCGCCTGATGGACATCATTGATCCCAACGACAAGACTGTGGATGCGTTAATGAAACTGGATCTGGCGGCCGGCGTGGATGTGCAAATCAAGTTGTACTGATTGGTTTATTCATTAAGGCGTAATGAAGACATATACCCGATATAGGGCAAAGCAATGAAGATTGGATTAGTAGGACGCAAACGCGGCATGACCCGTGTATTTACCGAGGACGGTATCAGTGTGCCGGTCACGGTTATCGAGGTTAAGCCGAATCGCGTAACCCAGGTGAAGAGCGAAGAGATTGACGGTTACCGGTCCGTGCAGGTCACGATCGGAAACCGCCGTGCCAGCTTGGTAAATAGGCCTGTGGCCGGCCACTATGCCAAGTCGGGTGTCGAAGCGGGAGAAGGCCTGTGGGAATTGCGGGTCGCCGATGGTGCGGGTGAAGACCTGAAAACCGGATCCGAACTGAAAGTGGACATGTTCGAGGCCGGTGAGATGGTCGATGTGACAGGAACCAGTAAAGGCAAAGGTTTTGCGGGTGTCGTCAAACGTCATAATTTCGCCATGCAGGATGCCACTCACGGCAACTCATTGGCGCACCGGGCGCCGGGTTCAATTGGCCAGTGTCAGACCCCGGGCCGTGTGTTCAAAGGCAAGAAAATGGCCGGGCACATGGGCGTTGAAAAGGTCACTACGCAAAATCTGGAAGTCGTCCGGGTAGATGCGGAGCGTAACTTGCTTCTCATCAAGGGTGCGGTTCCTGGCGCGGCAGGCGGTATCGTGATGATCCGGCCTTCCGTGAAGATTCTTCAGTAAGGTTGGCCTTCAATAAGGTTTGATGGAGAGAACACGATGCAACTCGCAGTAACAGGCGGCAAAAAGATCGACGTATCTGAAGCCACATTCGGCCGGGACTTCTCTGAAGCCCTGGTGCACCAGGTGGTAACTGCCTACCTGGCAGGCGCTCGCGCCGGTACAAAGGCACAGAAGAATCGATCGGCAGCCCGTGGTGGCGGCAGGAAACCCTGGCGTCAGAAAGGCACGGGCCGCGCTCGGGCAGGTACGATTCGCAGCCCGATCTGGCGTGGCGGTGGCAAGACGTTTGCTGCAACCCCGAGGGATCATTCCCAGAAAGTGAATCGAAAAATGTATCGCGGCGCGTTGCAGGCGATTTTTTCCGAACTGGTGCGCCAGGAACGCCTGGTCGTGGTTGATTCGATGGAACTCGCAGAGCCGAAAACCAAGGTGTTGCTCTCCAGGCTGGCGGAGCTGGGCATTGAGAAATGCCTGATTGTGACCAACGAGCCGAATGAAAATTTGCACCTCGCTTCACGCAATATTCCGGGTGTCTACTTGTTGGACGTCCAGGGAATTGACCCGGTAAGCCTGGTGGCCGCAGATAAAGTGATCGTGACGGTGGAAGCTGTCGAGAAGATCCAGGAGTGGCTTGGATGAGTAAAAACCGTTTATACCAGGTCTTGCTGAGTCCCCGTGTCACGGAAAAGACAACGCAGGTAGGCGAACAGAGCAACCAGTATGTTTTCCGTGTCATCAAGGACGCCAACAAGTCCGAAGTAAAAGGTGCGGTTGAGATGCTGTTTGACGTAAACGTGGAGTCAGTCCGTATCGTCAACGTCAAGGGTAAGAGCAAGTCATTCCGGCAGCGCCTGGGAAGGCGCAGCGACTGGAAAAAGGCTTATGTTCGTGTGCAGGAAGGTCAGGTCATTGATCTCCTGGGCAGTGAATCAGCCTGATTAATGAGCTTTAGGAACTATTTTCATGGCAATTGTTAAGGCAAAACCAACATCGCCAGGGCGCCGTGGAGTCGTCCAGGTCAAGCATTCGCACCTGCACAAGGGCGCGCCGTTTGCCGGCCTGATCGAGAAGAAATCGAAAACCGGCGGGCGTAACAACGCGGGCCGGATCACCACGCGTCATCGCGGTGGTGGACACAAACAACATTACCGCGTGATTGATTTCAAGCGGGACAAGGACGGCATCTCCGGGACCATCGAGCGGATCGAGTATGACCCCAATCGCACTGCGCATATTGCGCTGGTGCTCTATGTCGATGGCGAGCGGCGTTATATCATCGCGCCCAAGGGTCTCCGCGCCGGTGACAAGGTGATCAGCGGCCGTGAAGCAAGTATCAAGCCGGGTAACTGCCTGCCTTTGCGCAATATGCCCATGGGCTCAGTGGTTCACTGTGTTGAGATGAAGCCGGGTAAAGGAGCTCAGTTGGCCCGCAGCGCCGGTGCTGCAGTGCAATTGATTGCACGTGAAGGTCAGTATGCGACGCTCAGGCTTCGTTCCGGTGAAATGCGCAAGGTGCTGTCACGTTGTCGCGCGACGATTGGTGAAGTGTCCAACTCCGAACACAACCTGGAGAAACTGGGCAAAGCCGGCGCGAAACGCTGGAGAGGTGTACGGCCGACCGTTCGTGGTGTTGCCATGAACCCGGTAGATCACCCGCACGGTGGCGGTGAAGGGCGTACGTCCGGCGGACGTCACCCGGTGTCCCCCTGGGGTGTCCCGACCAAAGGATATAAAACCCGCAAGAATAAGACTACGGATAAGTTCATTGTTCGTAAGCGTTCAGGCAAATAACAGGTACAGCTATGCCACGTTCGATTAAAAAAGGACCGTTCATCGATCATCACCTGATGAAAAAGGTGACCGATGCCATTGCTACAAATAACAAGCGACCGATCAAGACCTGGTCTCGCCGTTCCATGATCCTCCCGGATATGGTGGGCCTGACGATCGCGGTACACAACGGACGCCAGCATGTACCGATCCTGATCAACGATCAGATGATCGGCCACAAGCTGGGCGAATTCGCGCCCACCCGGACCTTCAGGGGTCATGCGGCCGGTCGCAAGACGAAGCAGGTGTTGTAATGCAAGCGACTGCAAAATTGAGAAATGCGCGCATCTCGGCGCAAAAAGTACGCCTGGTTGCTGACCAGATTCGGGGAATGCCTGTCGAGCAGGCTGAGCAGCTCCTGACATTCAGCACCAAAAAAGCTGCGCACATTGTGAAAAAGGTTCTGCTTTCGGCGGTTGCCAATGCCGAGCACAACGATGGTGCTGATATCGATGAATTGAAAGTGGCTACGATCATGATTGATGAAGGTCCGACCTTCAAACGTGGCCGCGCCAGGGCCAAGGGCCGTGGCACTCGAATCCTGAAACGTAACAGTCACATCACCGTGACCGTCGCCGACGACAATACGAGGCAAGACTGATGGGTCAAAAGGTACATCCAATAGGTTTCCGGCTGGGTATTGCCAAAGACTGGAATTCAACCTGGTTCGCCGAAAAGGGCAATTATGCCGAGTTGCTGCTCTCTGATCTTGAAGTTCGGGAATTTTTGCAGAAACGTCTGGCGCAAGCCGCGGTGAGCAGGATTCAGATTGAGCGTCCGGCCAAGTCGGCGCGTATCACGATTCACACCGCACGCCCGGGTATTGTGATTGGCAAAAAGGGCGAGGACATTGAACGTCTGCGCCGTGATGTCACTGCATTGATGGGCGTTCCGACGCACATCACGGTCGCTGAGATTCGCAAACCTGAACTGGACGCGAAGCTGGTTGCCGAGGGTATCGCCCAACAGTTGGAACGCCGTATTATGTTCCGCCGCGCAATGAAGCGTGCAGTTGGTAACGCCATGCGTTTGGGTGCGCTGGGTATCAAGGTACTGGTATCCGGTCGTCTGAACGGTGCAGATATTGCCCGCAATGAATGGTATCGCGAAGGCCGCGTGCCGCTGCATACCCTGCGCGCCGATGTTGATTACGGTTTTGTTGAAGCAAAAACCACATACGGCGTTCTTGGCGTAAAGGTATGGATTTACAAAGGTGAAGTCCACGACCTTTACGGTACAAGTAGTGAGAACAAGCGCAACCCGGCGGTTGCCAGCTAGGAGAATAAATGATGCTGCAGCCCAAACGTACAAAATTCAGAAAGCAGCAGAAAGGCCGTAACCGGGGCCTGGCGCACGTAGGTAATCGCGTCAGCTTTGGTGAATTTGGCCTGAAGGCAACCACGCGTGGATTCGTTACTGCCCGGCAGATCGAAGCGGCGCGCCGCGCCATTACCCGCTACGTTAAGCGTGGTGGCAAGCTGTGGATTCGAATTTATCCGGACAAGCCGATTTGCAAAAAGCCCGTAGAAGTACGTATGGGTAAGGGTAAAGGTAATGTTGAATACTGGGTGGCGCCAATCCAGCCCGGCCGAGTGATGTATGAAATCCAGGGGGTAACGGAAGAAGCCGCCCGGGAAGCATTCCGCCTGGCAGCCAGGAAACTGGCGGTGAAAACCACCTTCGTCAAGAGGTCTGTGCTGTGATGATTGCGCAAGATTTAAGAGTAAAGAGCGAAAACGAACTCCGTGAAGAACTCACTGGTCTGCTTCAGGAGCAGTTCAATTTGAGAATGCAGCGGGGAACGGGCCAGTTGACTACACCGCATGAATTGCGGCGTGTACGCCGGGATATCGCGCGTGTAAGGACTGTCCTGAATGAGAAAAAGAGAGCAGGTGAAACGGCATGAGTACGACGGAAGCAGTAAGACGCACCAAGGTTGGGCGGGTAGTCAGTGACAAGGCTGACAAAACCGTTACCGTGATGCTGGAACGCCTGGTGAAACACCCGCTGTACGGTAAGTACATCAAGCGGTCAACCAAGGTGCACGCACACGACGAGGACAACAGTTGTGGTGAAGGCGACCTGGTGAAGATTTCAGAATGTCGCCCGCTTTCCAAGACGAAAAGCTGGCGTGTAGTAGAAATTATGGAGCGCGCCAAGTAAGGCCGGCAGGGTCTTGCAGACAGCGTAGCAGAGGACATCAACGATGATTCAGATGCAAAGCATGCTTTCAGCCGCAGACAACAGCGGTGCACGCCGGATTATGTGCATCAAGGTGCTGGGTGGTTCCAAGCGACGTTATGCCCGCATTGGTGACGTGATCAAGGTCACGGTTAAAGAAGCTATTCCGCGCGGCAAAGTGAAGAAGGGCGAAGTTTACAACGCGGTAGTAGTGCGGACCCGCTCCGGCGTTCGTCGCGGTGATGGCTCGCTGATCCGTTTTGATGGCAACGCTGCCGTTTTACTGGACGCCAAGCACGAGCCGATCGGGACCCGGATCTTCGGCCCCGTGACGCGAGAATTGCGGACTGAGAAGTTCATGAAGATTGTCTCGCTGGCGCCTGAAGTGCTGTAGGCGGGAGGAGTTGAGAAGATGAAACGAATTCATAAAGGTGATGAAGTCATCGTGACCACAGGTCGTAGTAAGGGTCAGCGAGGACATGTGCTGCGCGTCGTTAGCGAAGAGAAAGTGTTGGTGGAAAACGTGAATATGGTGAAAAAACACCAAAAGCCGAATCCGGGTATGAATCAGGCAGGCGGCATCATTGAAAAAGAATCACCGATCCACATTTCAAACGTTGCAATGTACAACCCGGGTACCGGTAAAGCGGACCGTGTGTCGTTCAAGTTGCTCAAAGACGGCAAGAAAGTGCGGATTTTCAAGTCGACCGGCGAAGCCGTCGATATTTAAGGATATTCAGATGTCCAGACTACAGACATATTACAAAGAGACCGTGGTGCCGCAGCTGATGGAAAAATTCAGCTATGGCAATATCATGGAAGTGCCAAAAATCACCAAGATCTGCCTGAACATGGGAGTCGGGGAGGCTGTTGGCGACAAGAAAGTAATGGGCCGCGCCGTGGGAGATATGACCGCGATTGCAGGTCAGAAACCGGTCGTCCGCCTGGCGCGCAAGTCAGTGGCGAGTTTCAAGATTCGTGATGGCTGGCCTGTCGGGTGCAAAGTAACCTTGCGCCGGGAACGTATGTATGAGTTCCTGGACAGGTTGGTGAGTATCGCCATTCCCCGTGTTCGTGATTTTCGCGGTTTGAACCGCAAGTCCTTTGACGGTCGTGGCAATTACAGCATGGGTGTCAAGGAGCAGATCATGTTCCCGGAAATTGACTACGACCAGATCGACGTCATCCGGGGCATGGATATTACCATCACCACCACGGCTAAAAACGACGAGGAGGCGCTGGCGCTGCTGCAGGCCTTCAACTTCCCGTTCAAAGAGAAATAAGGAAAGAATCACGATGGCGAAAGTATCTATGATCAATCGCGAAAAGCGACGCACAAAACTGGTGGCGAAGTATGCCGGGAAGCGTGCCGAACTCAAGGCGATTATTACGAACCCGGATGTCAGCTTTGACGATCGACAGGACGCCATGTTCCGCTTGCAGAAGCTACCCCGTGATTCAAGCCCGGTGCGGCAGCGCAATCGTTGCGCCATTTCCGGCCGTCCGCGTGGTTTCTACCGCAAATTCGGACTGGGCCGAAACAAGTTACGTGAAGCCGCCATGCGCGGTGATATACCGGGCCTTAGAAAGGCCAGTTGGTAAAGAGGAATGAAGCAATGAGTATGAGTGACCCGATTGCAGACATGCTGACGCGTATTCGCAACGCCCAGGCAGTGCAGAAAACGACGGTGAATATCCCGGGTTCAAAAGTCAAGACGGGTATTGCTGCGGTGCTGAAAAGCGAGGGCTATATAGCAGACTTCCGCAACATAACAGTTGACGGCGAAGTTGACGGCAGGATCACGCTTGAAGTCACGCTCAAGTACTTTCAGGGCAAAGGTGTGATTGAAACATTGAAACGAGTCAGTCGTCCCGGCCTGCGCCAGTATCGCGGCAAGGATGAGCTGCCGAAGATCCTGAACGGCCTCGGAATGGTCGTTGTCAGCACCTCGCAAGGCATTATGACTGATGCCCAGGCGCGCGCGGTCGGACAGGGTGGTGAAATCCTGTGTTTCGTAACGTGATGTTGGCTGGATTCTGGAGAAAGATATGTCACGCATAGCAAAAGCCCCGATCGAGCTGCCTACAGGTGTTGAAGTAAAGATTCAGGACAGCCAGGTCAATGTCAAGGGCCCCAAGGGAAATATGGTGCTGCAACTGCATTCATCAATCAGCGTCGAGCAGGAAGATAAAGTGATCAGTGTGAAGCCTGTGACGGATTCCGCCATTCCAATGGCCGGAACGTTCCGTTCCCTGGTCAACAACATGGTAATTGGCGTTACTGAAGGTTTTGAGAAAAAGCTCACGCTGGTCGGTATTGGATACCGCGCACAGGTGCAGGGTAACAAGCTCACGCTGGCGCTGGGATTCTCCCACCCGGTTGTGTATGACGCACCTGAAGGCGTGACCATCGAAGCGCCTAGCCAGACCGAATTGGTGATCAAGGGTTGTGACAAGCAGAAGGTTGGCCAGGTTGCTGCTGAAATCCGGTCGTTCCGCCCACCGGAGCCCTACAAGGGCAAGGGTGTTCGTTATTCCGACGAGCGCGTGGTGCGCAAGGAAGCCAAGAAGGCTTAATTCAGGAACAATTCGGTTAAAGAGAATTCGAGGAATCAGAGATGGACAAGAAAAAGGCAGCACGTTTACGCAGGGCAAAAAAGGCCCGTGCGCATATCCGCCGCCTGGGCGTGGCGCGGCTTACCGTTCACCGTAGCGGGCGGCATATTTACGCCCAGGTCATCAGCCCGGAAGGGGGAAAAGTCATTGCCGCAGCATCAACACTGCAGAAAAGACATCAAAGCGGATCTGAAAACAACCAGCAACAAGGAAGCGGCTATTGCCGTTGGCAAGGCCGTCGCTGAACGTGCGGTAAAGGCGGGTGTCAAGGAAGTAGCTTTTGACCGTTCCGGGTTCCGCTATCACGGTCGAATCAAGGAACTGGCCGACGCTGCACGCGAAGTCGGACTTAATTTTTAACGGGACATAGACAGAATTCCGGTCATGGTATGACCGGGAGAAACAGGTAAGAAACATGGCAAAAATGGACAGAGACAATGGTGACGGCCTGCTTGAGAAACTGGTTACGATCAATCGCGTAGCCAAAGTAGTCAAGGGTGGTCGCATTTTTGGTTTCACCGCCCTCAGTGTGGTGGGTGACGGTAACGGCAAGATCGGGTTTGGTTACGGCAAGGCGCGTGAAGTGCCGCTGGCTATCCAGAAATCAATGGAAAAAGCTCGCCGCAACATGATCCAGGTGTCATTGCAGGACGGCACGCTCTGGCATGCCATCAAGGCGCGCCATTCGGGTTCGCGGATCTACATGCAGCCGGCATCAGAGGGTACCGGTGTTATTGCGGGTGGTGCGATGCGGGCTGTACTGGAAACCGTTGGTGTACGTAACGTACTGGCCAAAAGCCTGGGTTCCAACAACGCGATTAACCTGGTTCGCGCCACCATCAAGGGACTGCAGTCCATGCAAACTCCGGAATCGATTGCCGGCAAACGCGGCAAACCGGTTGAAGAAATCATGGCGAACATGAGCAGGGTGAAACAAGGAGTAAGGATCATGGCCGGGAAAAAGAAGAAACAGATCAAGGTAACGCTGGTCCGCTCTCCGATCGGATTTCAGCCAAGACATCGCGAATGTGTTCGGGGCCTGGGCTTGAAGCGCATGAACCACACGGTTGTGCTCGAAGACACGCCGTCCATTCGCGGTATGGTCAAACAAAATTGATTACATGGTGCGTGTAGAGGAAGCCTGAGGACGTATTGAAATGAAACTGAATAGTCTCAGCCCGGCAGAGGGCAGCAAAAAAAGTCGCAAGCGCGTGGGCCGCGGCATGGGCTCAGGCATCGGTAAAACCGGCGGCCGCGGGCACAAAGGCCAGAAGTCACGTTCTGGTGGTTACCACAAGGTCGGCTTCGAGGGTGGACAGATGCCCCTGCAGCGCCGCTTGCCGAAGCGTGGGTTTGCTTCGCGCACCGCGCGTTATAACGATGAACTTCGCCTTTACCAGGTCCAGGTAATGAAAACGGATGTGATCGATCTTGAGTTCCTCAAGGCGCAGGGCATCGTGGCTCACGATATCCGCAAGGTCAAAGTGATCAACACCGGCACCCTGGATCGTGCGGTCACGATCAAAGGACTGGCTGTCACCAAGGGCGCGCAGGCAGCGATTGAAGCTGCCGGAGGCAAGGTAGAGTAATGGCCCGATCCCCAGCACAAATTGCGGAAACACTGGGTGGGCTCGGCCGGCTGACCGAATTGCGGCAGCGTTTGCTGTTCGTGTTCGTCGCGCTGATTATTTATCGCATTGGTACCTTCATCCCGGTTCCGGGTGTGAATCCGCAGGCCTTGCTGCAGTTCATGAATTCCCAGCAGGGAACCATCGTGGACGTGTTCAACCTGTTTACCGGTGGGGCTTTGGAGCGTTTTTCCCTTTTTGCGCTGGGTGTGATGCCGTACATTTCAGCTTCCATCATCATGCAATTGATGAGCAGCGCCGTTCCCCAACTGCAGCAGTTGAAAAAAGAAGGATCATCCGGGCGCCAGAAGATTACTCAGTACACCCGTAATTTCACTGTAATACTGGCGGCTGTCCAGGCCGGCGGCGTGGCGTTTGCATTGCAAGGCCAGGGCACTGTGGTGCTGGCACCGGGTTTCGGTTTTATTTTTCACCGCCATGGTCACCCTGACGGCCGGGACTGTTTTCCTGATGTGGCTGGGTGAACAAATCACCGAGCGCGGGGTGGGAAATGGTATTTCGCTGATCATTTTTGCCGGAATTGTGGCCGGTTTGCCCAGGGCAGTTGCAGGAACGCTGGAACTGGTGAATACCGGGCAGTTGAGCATCCCGGCCGTAATGTTGATCACCGCGCTGATACTGGGTGTGATCTACTTTGTTGTCCGGGTAGAACGCGGTCAACGGCGGATCACGGTTAATTATGCGCAACGCCAGGGCCGGGTGGCTTACCAGAACCAGTCGACACATTTACCGTTGAAACTGAATATGTCCGGCGTGATCCCGGCTATTTTTGCGTCCAGCATCGTGATCTTCCATCAACACTGGCTACCTGGTTCAGCGGTTCGGAGGGGTCTGGGGTGGTTGACCGACGTTTCAGCTTCGCTTACCCCCGGCAACCTGGCGTACACGATCCTGTATTCATCGCTGATTATTTTCTTCTGTTTTTTCTACACCGCCATGGTGTTCAATTCGAAGGAAACAGCGGATAACCTCAAGCGTTCGGGAGCTTTTATTCCGGGAATACGCCCGGGTCGCCAGACGGCGGATTACATCGACAATGTATTGACGCGTCTGACCATGGTGGGTTCGCTGTACCTGGTTTCGGTGTGTCTGTTGCCGGATGTGCTCAGGGTGGTTTGGGCCGTACCGTTCTACTTCGGTGGAACGTCCATATTGATCGTGGTTGTCGTGATCATGGACTTCATTGCGCAGGTACAGGCGCACCTGATTTCACATCAATACGACAACCTGATGAAAAAGGCGAACCTGAAATCCTACGGTCGTTCCGGAGTAGTCCGGAGATAATTATTAACAGCCGCCAGGGTGGCGAAAATTGGGTGGCCATTTACCGGCAGGCCCGTTTGCTTGGGAGAAATATATGAAAGTGCAGGCATCAGTTAAAAAGATCTGCCGAAACTGTAAAATCGTACGCCGCAAAGGTGTTGTGTACGTGATTTGCAGTGAGAAAAAACACAAGCAGCGGCAGGGCTGATAGTGGTAGTGAATTTATGGTGCTGGTTTTGGGTGAATAAAAGTGTTAACCGGCAAGTGTTAACAGGCTTTTACCAGAAGCCGGGATTCGATATAATACGCTGTTAACGTTCGCGGCAAGCAAAGACAGGAGTTAAGGAATGGCTCGTATAGCAGGAGTCAACATACCGGTTCAGAAACACACATGGGTGGGGCTGACGCATATCTATGGCATCGGCCGTTCCCGTGCTTTCGGGATTTGCGATGCAGCAGGTGTCAAGCCGGAGACCAAAATTCGTGACCTGACGGAAGCGGAAATTGAAGGAATTCGCGCCCAGATATCCACGCTTGCCGTGGAAGGCGACCTTCGCCGTGAAGTGGCAATGAACATCAAGCGTTTGATGGACCTCGGTTGTTACCGTGGGCTACGGCATCGCCGTGGTCTGCCGGTGCGTGGTCAGCAAACCAAGACTAACGCGCGTACCCGTAAAGGTCCGCGCCGTCCGATTAAGCGTTAAAGGCGGAAAGATTTATGGCCAAGCCAAGCAGGAAAAAGAAAGTTAAAAAGACGGTCGTGGATGGTATCGCTCACATCCATGCATCTTTTAACAATACGATTATCACGATCACCGATCGCCAGGGTAATGCCCTGTCATGGGCGACTGCCGGGGGCGCGGGTTTCCGCGGCTCACGTAAGAGCACACCGTTTGCCGCCCAGGTTGCAGCCGAAACTGCCGGTAAGGCAGCGCTGGATTACGGTCTCAAAAACCTCGAAGTGCGGGTCAAGGGTCCCGGGTCCGGGGCGCGAGTCTTCCGTGCGTGCGCTGAATGCAGTCGGCTACAAGATTACGAACATTACTGACGTGACGCCGATCCCGCACAATGGCTGTCGGCCGCCCAAAAAACGTCGCGTCTGAGTGGAGTAGACCAAATGGCAAGATATACAGGACCTACCTGCAAACTGGCACGCCGTGAGGGCGTGGACCTGGAGTTGAAGAGCCCGGCCCGTGGGCTGGAATCCAAGTGCAAGCTGAATCAGCTTCCGGGTCAACAAGTCTCGACGCGCCGGATGAGGCTTTCAGATTATGCCGTACAGTTGCGGGAGAAGCAGAAAGTACGGCGTATCTACGGTGTACTGGAACGCCAGTTCCGTAATTACTACAAGCTGGCCGCAAAACAGAAGGGCGCAACGGGTGAAAACCTGCTGCGTTTGCTGGAAAGCCGCCTGGACAATGTCGTTTATCGAATGGGATTCGCGGTAACCCGCGCCCAGGCCAGGCAAATGGTTTCGCACAAGTCGATTTCCGTTAATGGACAGACGGTGAATATTGCGTCCTACCGGGTGAAGCCGGACGATGTAGTAGCTATTCGTGACAGAGCGAAGAAACAACTGCGTGTAAAGGAAGCCATCACGCTGAGCCAGGAAATGGATCTGGTTTCACCCTGGGTGGAAGTCGATACAAAGAAAATGGAAGGTGTATTCAAGGCCTATCCGGATCGGGTCGAACTTTCAGCGGATATCAACGAAAGTCTGATCGTGGAACTTTACTCCAAGTAAGGTCTGCAGGAAAAGTAATTTAAACTATTGTTGCAGGCAGCTTTGATGCCTGTAACGATCATGAGATTTCATCAGGAATACAGTTTACGAGGGCGATCCCTATGATGGGTGTTATTGAACAAATGCTGAAGCCCAGTACCGTGGGCGTTGACGAAGTCAACCCGAACCGGGCCCGGATTACACTGGAACCGCTCGAGCGTGGTTTTGGTCACACACTGGGCAATGCGCTCAGGCGTGTGCTGCTTTCATCCATTCCCGGCAGCGCGATTGTCGAAGTGGAAATGGATGGTGTGTTGCACGAATACACGGCCGTTGAAGGTCTGCAGGAAGATATCATCGAAGTTCTTCTGAACATCAAGGGTATTGCACTGATCATGCACGAGCGGGAGGAAGCGGTGCTGACCCTCAGTAAATCGGGCGCTGGGCCCGGTTACCGCTGCGGGATATCCAGGTCGATCACACAGTCGAGGTGGTTAACCCGGATCATGTCATCTGCAACCTGACGCAGAACGGCAGCATTAATATGCGTTTGAAAGTGGCTCGCGGCGTAGGATATCAGCCAGCCGTGCGCTTGAATATTGGTGATCAGGAAAGCCGTCCCATTGGCCGCCTGCAGTTGGATGCGTCTTTTTGCCCGGTGCGTAAAGTAGCTTACAGCGTCGATTCAGCACGGGTTGAACAACGCACCAACCTGGACAAACTGATCTTCGATATTGAGACCAATGGCACGATGGATTGTGAGGGTGCGGTGAAACTTGCGGCCAATATCCTGGCCGATCAGTTGTCAATATTCGTGGACTTCAAGGCGCGCCAGGCCGTGGAAGTGGAAGAAAAGACCCAGGAAATTGACCCCTGTTCTGTTGCGCCCAATCGACGACCTGGAGCTTACGGTTCGTTCAGCGAACTGTCTCAAGGCGGAGAGCATCCTGTATATCGGCGACCTGGTTCAGCGAACCGAAGTTGAACTGCTGAAAACACCGAACCTGGGTAAGAAATCGCTGACAGAAATCAAGGACGTACTCGCGTCACATGATCTGTCGCTTGGGATGAAGCTGGAAAACTGGCCGCCTGAGAGCCTGGTCAGCGCCTGAACAACGCTGGCGGATAGAACAAGGAATAGACCATGCGACACATGAAATCCGGAAGAAAACTGAACCGCAACAGCTCGCATCGCAAGGCGATGTTCCGCAATATGGCGAGTTCGCTGTTTGAACACGAAATGATCAAGACCACGGTACCCAAGGCCAAAGAATTGCGCCGTGTGGCCGAGCCGCTGATTACCCTTGCCAAGGAAGACAGCGTGGCGCATCGGCGCCTGGCATTCGATCGCCTGCGCAACCGTAAGGTTGTCACCAAGCTGTTCAACGAACTGGGTCCACGCTACGTGGACCGTCCAGGGGGTTATTTGCGGATTTTGAAGTGTGGTCACCGTGCTGGTGATCAGGCTCCGATGGCCTATGTAGAATTGGTGGACCGTCCGCGCGCCGAGGATTCACTGGACGCAGAATAAGCTTATATTAATCTTTTTTGAGAGAGCCCGGCGTTGCCGGGCTTTTTTTTCAGGCTGGCTGTGGATTCCAGCAACGTTGTTTGCCTGTTTGCCTGTTTGCCTGTTCGTTGTGCTACTTGCTGGCGCGCACGTCCGAAGCAAGGGGTCTTCTTCCAGGACACGGCATAAACCCTTCCCTGGGGGCCTCCTCTTGCAACATCGTGTT
>PVMK01189278.1_pt1 | contig 19907 bp, 21 predicted proteins | sample 1853481 | NCBI WGS metagenome assembly PVMK01 (sample SAMN08533507, study PRJNA380276) | Marine sediment metagenome, whole genome shotgun sequencing project. | reverse complement strand
AAAACATGTTTCCCTGCATCAAGTGCTGCTTCAACCACTTCTGGAATAAAACGATTGGGAGCACAAACAAATACAGCATCAATATCTGATTTGATCACCGCACGATAATCCGGAAGAATCGCCATATCTTCAAATCCACTTTTTGGTGGATTGGGATCAGTGCCGCAAACCAATACAGCATCGTCTGCATCTCTAACGGTTTTTGCCCGGATGCCGCCCATTTTCCCGAGGCCGACAATTCCTATCTTTAGTGGTTTAGTCATAAATTTCACTTTATTTTTATTATTGGCTTCATATCTGGCAAACATACAAAAAATATATGCAAGTCATCCCAAATTCTTTTCAGCCTTTTTTAGCGCCAGAGAATTTGCTTATGTAAGCTTTTGACTGATCTGCAAGCTAACCTGATTATTTTGTTATATTGGGCTGCAGCTACTCCCCTTTGAGCTTAGTAATTATCGCAGTTTTCCTGCCCGGGTAGCGGAGGTTTTGACAAAAGATACCTTACTTCTTCGGGTAGCCTGTAAATATAACATTTCAGCCTCAATATTTGCTTTTTTCTGCGCACACGACATAAGCATGATAAATGGATAACTTAATAACGGCTGTATATACCTGGCCAAATAAATGTGCCGTCTGGCAATAATTAAGCGCCCATCTGTAAACATTCTTTTATATTCCTGACATAGTATTCTTACCATCAGGTACCGACTCACACAGAAATTAATTTATACAGACTGGCTGGCAGGCAACAAATTGGATTCAAGTGGATAAAATAATATGAGCTACCGGATATTTATTACCGGATCGGGGATAGCGGATGAAGCTATGCAACTTCTTGCCGGAGAGAATTGTATAACTGAAATTGGCGAACCTGGTGACACCCCTGCCGACCTGATAAGAAAACTGGGTAATTTTGATCCACATGCCTTGATTGTGCGGCAAGGACAAATCACAGCTGAAGTACAAAATGCAGCACAAAGTCTAAAGGTAATTTGTAAACACGGCGTTGGCACCGACAACATAGATATTAAGGCGGCTACCAATAGAGGTATCCCGGCAATGTTTACGCCCGGACAAAACTTCGAAGCGGTTGCAGAGCATACCCTGGCACTAATCCTGGCACTTGCGCGACAGATTCCTTTTCAGGATAAACAGATACGCAATGGGATATTTGATAAGAAAAACTTTGGCGGGCTTGAACTATTGGGGAAAACCCTGGGGCTAATTGGATACGGACGTATCGGCCGTCGGCTGGCTGAGCTTGTCAGCCCGTTCAAAATGAATGTAGTCGTTTATCACCCGTCACATGCCGATGAACCTGCCTCTGGTTATATATCTAAAGTTCAGCATGCCGCAGATGTATACCCCCAGGCAGACATCATAAGTTTGCACTGCCCACTAACCGATGCCACAAACGGCATGATCAACAGCGAGTCTATAGCGCTAATGAAGCCAGGTGCCCTTATCGTTAATACGGCCCGTGGAGCCATAGTGAACGAAGGCAAATTTGTATGACGCGCTGAAAGAGAAGCGGATTGCCGGTGCCGCACTGGACTGCTTTGAAACAGAGCCGCCCGCTGCTGACAACCCTCTTTTTCACCTGGATAACGTCATATTGACGACCCATACCGCGGGCAATGTCAGATCACGCCACAAAAAATGTAGGTCTGGCGGCTGCCAGGAATGTGCTGGATATTTTGCAGGGCAGACAGGCTGACATGGAAGCAGTGCTCAACCGGGAGGTCGTGCAGTAATTGCTGCGCACAACCCGTCTCCTTAAATATTGCTCTTATCGGTCTGTTATCAGTAAATGAAAATTATTTAGGGTGCGGGCCGGCATAGCTCATGATTTGAGCCGCACTAGATGCTTCTCTCCCGCAAACTCGAGAATATCGCCTGAGACTATCTGTTTACGCTTTCTCGTCTCAACCTGTCCGTTGACCAGTACCTGACCATCGGCAATCAGGGCCTTCGCTTCGCCACCGCTGGCCGCTAAACCCTCGAAACTTAAGGATTTTGAGAGCTCAACCGGCTCCTTTGACACTTCTATTTCTTTCATTAGCGAAAGGACTCACTCGCAATTAGGCTGCGTTCAGCGAGCGACTCAATTACCGAGCATTATCGCCCGCTATGGCAGAAGCTAATGCTTAGCAGCGAGCATATACGAGCATGGCGATCAAAACTGTCACAAACCGCGCTGGGGCCACAATCAGCCCCCGGGGGCCAAATATAAGACCACTGCTTCAGACCGTCTGACAGATACCCTATGCACCCCTAAGAAATTTACGCAGAGTGACTCGTCGTGAGCAGCAGAATTCTCTATCCTGTACCCCTTAATTTTTTGCTAAAGACATTCCTTTGACCACCATAGCCACTTACTTAAGTAGAGCAGGATATTGAGCAGCCCCCATGGCCGAATGTCGCCGGCCGCCCCACCCGCTGATAATTTAGCGGAGGCGATGTCCCGGCAATTTGCCGTGTTCGCCTACACCCGACGGGCCCTTGTACTGGTATGGGACACCAACTATCGCCTGGCTGTTGCGCTGGCACTCCTGACACTTACCGCCGGATTGCTGCCGGCTGCAATGGCCTGGGTTGGCAAACTGATTGTCGATGGTGTGGTACTGCAAATGGACTTAGTTCGCGGCGGCGCGATAGCTGATTACTGGGCAGTGTTGCGGCTGGTATTGCTGGAAGGCCTGATCATCGCACTGCTGAACGCGGCCCAACGCGGGATTAATGCCTGCCAGTCACTACTGCGTGCGCAACTCGGCCAGCGGGTCAATGAAATGATTCTGGAGAAGGCACTGACACTCGATCTTAGCCAGTTCGAAGATTCCGAGTTCTATGACAAGCTGCAACGGGCTCGACGTGAAGCATCAAGTCGCCCACTGAGCCTGGTCATGCGCAGTTTCGCCCTGTTTCAGCAACTGATATCACTGGTCAGTTTTGCCGTACTGATCGCACAGTTTTCAATCTGGGCAATGGTTCTGCTAATCGTTGCCGGCTTACCCGCCTTTATAGCCGAAACAAAATTCTCAGGTGACGCCTTCCGCCTGTTCCGCTTTCGGGCACCTGAATCACGGTTGCAGAATTACCTTGAGATAGTGCTGGCACGCGAAGATCACGTGCAGGAAGTTAAATTATTCGGGCTGGGGCCGTTACTGCTGAAGCGCTACCGGGATATTTTCAAAAAAATCTATGCTGAGGACCGGGCACTGACCCTGCGCCGCGAAAGCTGGGGCCTGCTGCTGACACTGGTAGGTACAGCCGCCTTATATGGGGCCTATGCATGGATTGTAGTAGCCGCCATCAATATCACTATTACGCTGGGTGAGATGACCATGTACCTGCTGCTGTTTCGCCAGGGTCAGGCGGCCGTATCGGCGGGACTAGGCTCTGTCGGCGGCATGTATGAGGACAACCTGTACCTGACAAACCTGTACGAATACCTGGAACAGGCACCGTTGCACAACCGGGGAACTGCCCTGCAGGGGCCAGACCCTGCTGACGGGATACGCTTTGAGAACGTCAGCTTTCGCTATCCCGATGCCGCTACCGCTACACTGATGGGCATTAACCTGCATATACGACCCGGTGAAAGTCTCGCACTGGTTGGCGAAAATGGAGCAGGAAAGTCTACTTTGATCAAGCTCTTATGTGGTTTTTATATTCCTGCTTCTGGGCGCATACTACTGCACGGGCGGGATGTGCAGGACTGGGATCCGGACGTACTGCATCGGTCCATCGGCGTCATTTTTCAGGACTTCAACCGCTACCAGTTTACCGTCGGCGAAAATATCGGGGCCGGTGATGTCGAGGGCTTCGATGATGAGGCACGCTGGGAAAGTTCTGCCCGCCAGGGCTTGGCCACCGCCTTTATCGAGCGCATGGAACACGGTTTTAAAACCCAACTCGGCAGCTGGTTTAAGGGCGGCAAGGAACTGTCAACCGGCCAATGGCAAAAGATCGCCTTATCCCGCGCCTTTATGCGCAGCAATGCCGAAGTACTGGTACTGGATGAACCAACCGCAGCAATGGATGCTGCTGCTGAAGCTGAGTTGTTTGAATACTTTCGCGGCCATACCAAAGGTCGAATAACTATGCTGATATCGCATCGATTTTCCACAGTACGACAGGCTGATCGCATTGCCGTACTTGAAGGCGGAAAAATTACTGAATGTGGCACCCACGAGGAATTGATGGAACTGGACAGGCAATATGCCCGGTTGTTCTTGTTGCAGGCTGAGGGGTATAGATGAATGGCAATCATGAAATCCGACTCTCTCAACGCATCTATCCACCGGCTGCTGCTGCGACAGGAAGCAGCAAGGATGACCAACTGCCTAAAGTTCGTCTGGAGGTGATGATAAAAAAGTACTTCAAGGGCGATGTCACCGACCTGCTTACCTGACAGTGGAATCATCGCTACCCTTGCCCCCATGAATAAGCCTGCAAACGACTACGATGTCATCATCCTCGGCGGCGGTGCGGCCGGCCTTATGTGTGCCATCACCGCGGGGAAGCGTGGCCGACGCGTTATGGTGCTCGAGGGATCCAACAAAGCAGGCAAAAAAATACTCATGTCGGGTGGTGGGCGGTGCAACTTCACGAACCTGCACTGCGAGCCAGACCATTTTATTTCAATGAACCCCAATTTCTGTATTTCCGCTCTAAGTCGCTATACGCAGTGGGACTTCATTGCGATGGTTGAACAGCATGGCATTTCATATCACGAGAAAACGCTCGGACAATTATTTTGTGACAACTCTTCGAAAGACATCCTGGCAATGCTGGAATCCGAATGCCACAAAGCTGGGGTGGAAATTGTGACTGATTGCAAAATCACCTCGGTCATAAGGGATGAATCATTTCTGGTCACCGGCAGTGGCAACCACTACTCGGCCGAGTCGCTCGTAATCGCTACAGGCGGACTGTCAATCCCGAAAATGGGCGCATCGGACTTAGGTTACCGGCTGGCACGACAATTCGGGTTGCAAATACTCCGCACCCGCGCCGGCCTGGTACCGTTCACTTTCTCCGGTGCGCAAAACGATATGACCGCTCGCCTGTCGGGACTCAGCTTGCACGCAGAACTCGGCACCGACGATGGCCGGAGCTTCATGGAAGATATTTTGTTTACGCACCGGGGGCTAAGCGGGCCTGCAGCCCTGCAGCTATCGAGTTACTGGAACCCGGGTGATGACATTCATTTGAACCTGTTACCCGAGCAAAATGCCGAAGATCTGCTACTCAAGGCGAAAGCTAATCAACCGAAAGTGCTATTGCGAACATTACTGTCTGAAGTCCTGCCCAGAGCACTGGTTCTGGAACTGCAACAGCTATGGTGGCCCGGACATACCGAAACCCGACTAACTGAAATTCCGGATGAACTGTTACGCACTATCGCCCTGCGGTTGCATAACTGGAGCTTGAAACCTGCGGCCACCGAAGGGTACCGTACGGCAGAAGTCACTCTGGGCGGAGTCAACACCAATGAATTGTCCTCGAAGACGATGGAATGTAAACATCAGCCCGGGCTTTACTGCATCGGCGAAGTGGTCGATGTAACCGGCCATCTGGGTGGATTCAATTTTCAGTGGGCATGGTCATCAGGTCAGGCAGCGGGACAGGTTGCCTGAGTTCAGTTCGCCAGATAACTGAAATCATTACTGCCCGTAATACAAGTCTATCTTTTCCACCCGGTACTCATTTTCGCCGCGATTGGCCAGGGCATTGAAAAGTATATTGCCGTCTATATCGACCTCCATCACTCGTGGGTTATCGCAGAAACAATTTGGCGTCCTCCCCACAAACCCGAGCAGATAATTTCCATTAGCAAGATAGTCAATATCGCCGGTTATCGAATTGTAAACCCGTTTGTCAAAGTCAAATTGCCACACGATCTGTACAGTCATAGTGTCCAGATCAACCTGGTATTCAACACCACGGCTGAAATCCTGATCCGGACTGCCCGGATCTTGCCCCTGTGTCGCAAGGTCACCAAAAATGCCGCGCTCCAACCCATTATCAAACACAGCCACAACACCGGGGCGGTCGGGAAACACCAGGGCGGCATGCGGCCCATAGGGCCAGAAATATTCGGCATTTATATCTATTGGGTTACCCAATTCGTCGATCGGGGTGAGTAACTTGCCCTGAAATGGAACATTCCAACCAACGTGCGAAGCGATAATCCAGGTCAAATCTCCTGGTTCTCCCGGTTCTCCCGGCTCTCCCGCTCCATAGCCGACTTTTGCAATCAGACTCTGGCGCTGAGCGGTAATGACAATGCTGTGATCCGACTCATCATAAACGGCTGAATTAAGATGCAACCAGTCCTCTTCATTATCATTACTTGCGTCGATGGGCTGCCTTGCGGGGTCGAGGATGGTATTGAAATCCCAGGTTTTAACAACAAAACCAGTTTTCGCGGAAATTTCTAAAACTGTATCTTCCTGAGTAACTCCATCCTTCCCTAAACTTATCAGTCCTTTATTACTCGCTACCAGGTAATTGCCCCACGGTAACTTCTGAACTTCGTGATGAAGGTAGTTCGGCACCATATACTCGTCGCCCACCTGCTCGCCCAGCATCGTGAATTCCGCGAAGCCCGGCAGGTGATAGCTAATCGCGTCCCGATTAATAGTGCCCAGCCAGTTGCCGTTGGGCAGTAACTCGAAGAACTGCCGGGCCGTGCCGTTCTCATAAATCCAGCGAACTTCACCACACTGATCGAAGGCCGCCTTCTGGCTGGTGAATATGAATACGCCCGAGTCATCTGCCGGCAACACATTTTGCTCAATTTCTATATCGAGCGGAAAGTTCGGCGGATTCGCAGGATCCGAATCTGTTATGGGCCCCGTAGCGATCGTCAGTTCATCACGCGTAACGGCGCCGCTATCAGCCTCAAAATCCACGATCAAAGTGTTGTTATAGTCCGCATAAAGCCCTAGTACAGGCAAATCGAAATCAGTTGCTGACTCGGTAAATTGATGCGATATCTCGATGCCATCGGCAGCGCTGCAATTTTTGATGTTGCCGTCGAGATCCTTTTCAGGAGGTTTCCCCAAAACCGTCAATTTGACAGTGCCGGTTTCGCGCGCGCAAAACTGCAGGCGAGCACTCAGAGAAGTAGTGCCATTTGGATTCAGCCTAATATTTGCGGCATTTGTCAGACCAAGGGTGCTACCAAGTTCAGCAGGTTTAACACCCAGTGCCAGTGCACAAGCAGAGTCCGGGCGGCCACCATCGCCTCCACCACAGGCAGCCAACACAAAAATCACTGGCAGCAGCAACGCTTGTATTACCTTCACAGCCAAGATCCCTCTGTAGCCTAAACATCCATATTATTAGCGTTACAGCATGCCTCAAACAGCAGGATATTAATAGGACGCTATGTCAAGAAGGCCCTATAAGCTACTATGTTAAAAGGAGATTTTTCTCTATCGCAATAAATCTGCCGGCCGCTGTAATCAGCGTGTCAGCAGTCAGCCTGGGTACACCATAAACCTCAGATTTAGTATCAAATCGCTGCCTGACTCGTTCCAGCAAAATCGCGAAATCACCATCACCTGAAGCCAGCACCACCGTATCGCAGTGTGGGGCCGCTTCATAAACATCCAGGGCAATCCCTACATCCCAGTCCGCTTTGGCAGAACCATCCTGACGTTGCACCATGGGCTTCAACAATACCGTAAAACCGATAGCACCGAGGATATTCTGAAATTGCCGTTGCTTTTCATCACCGCGATCTGTTGCATAGGCAAAAGCACTGACCACAACCCGACCCCGCGTTACATTCGCCCAGAATTTGTTGTAATCAAAATTACTCTGGTAAGCCTGACGACAGGTGTAATAGATATTCTGCACATCAACAAAGATGCTGATTTTTTCCAACGGTAAATCTGCCACGATATTCTCTACCTGATAAGGTTCATCAATGTAATGTAACGCAAGTCATACAGGACTACGAAAAAGGCGCCAAACTGGCGCCTTTTTACTAATAAACTTGGGGGCCAGCGTATTGCCTGATCAGGCAACCCGCGTACTGCCGAGTTCCTGCGAGCACAGATACTCTTCATAGGTGCCGGAATAGTCGATTATGCCATCTGGCGTCATTTCTATAACCCGTGTCGCCAGCGATGCGACAAACTCGCGATCATGACTAATGAAAATCAGCGTACCAGGATAGTTTTCCAACGCCAGGTTCAGCGCCTCAATGGACTCCATATCCAGATGGTTAGTCGGTTCGTCCATCACCATGACATTCGGCTGTTGCAGGACTAACTTACCAAACAGCAAACGCCCTTCCTCACCACCGGACACCACCTTCACCGACTTTTCACTGTCATCCCGGGAGAACAACATTCGGCCCAGCGTACCCCGCAACAATTGCTCATCTGAACCAGGCGGCTGCCACTGCGTAATCCAGTCAAACAGACTCATGTCTTTTTCAAACTCGGCTGCATGATCCTGAGCGAAGTAGCCCATCTTGGCATTTTCGGCCCACTTAACGTCACCGCCATCAACCTCGATATCCTGCAACAAGCAGCGTGCCAGCGTGGTCTTACCAATACCATTGGGGCCAATAATAGCTACCCGCGAACCTGCTTCAATAATCAGGTCAAGATTCTCAAATAATGGGCCTTCATCGAAACCTTTACTAATACCGCTGGCTTCCACCGCGATACGCCGCAGCGGCTTTTCCTGCTCAAAACGAATAAAAGGACTCACACGGCTGGATGGCTTGATGTCATCCATCACTATTTTCTCTAGTTGTTTTGCTCGTGATGTGGCCTGGCGTGCCTTGGATGCATTGGCCGAAAAGCGGCTAACAAATGCCTGTAGCTCAGCTTTTTTGGCCTTCTTCTTGGCATTATCGGCCTGCCTGCGCTCCAGTACCTGCTGGGCAGCAATCATGTATTCATCATAGTTGCCCGGAAATAACTGGATTCTGCCGTAGTCCAGATCTGCCATATGTGTACAGACGCTGTTCAGGAAATGGCGATCATGCGAGATGATGACCATCGTGGATTTGCTTTCAGTCAAAAAGTCTTCCAGCCAGCGAATAGTATTGATGTCGAGGTTGTTGGTGGGCTCGTCAAGCAGCAGAACATCCGGATCAGAAAATAACGCCTGGGCCAGCAGCACACGAAGCTTCCAGCCGGGCGCGATGTTGCTCATAGGGCCTTCATGCTGATTTACCGGAATACCAATATTCTCGAGCAACTCACCCGCACGTGACTCTGCGGAATAGCCATACAGTTCGGCAAATTCAATTTCCAGATTGGCAACCCGCATGCCCTCTTCATCACTCATCTCTGGCAGCGAGTACAAACGGTCACGCTCCTGCGATACCTCCCATAACTTTTCATGCCCCATCATCACGGTATCGAGCACCCGAAACTCTTCGTAGGCAAACTGATCCTGCCGCAACTGGCCGACACGCGCATTGGGGTCGGTCGACACGTTACCCGCTGTAGGCTCCAGTTCGCCCGCCATGATTTTCATGAAGGTCGATTTGCCGGAACCATTCGCGCCGATCAGGCCATAGCGATTACCATTACCGAAAGTAACGGAAACATTTTCAAATAGGGGTTTTGCGCCGAATTGAATCGACAGATTAGCTGTTGAGATCAAGGGTACGTACCAGGTTATGAAGCTGAAAAGCGCCGCGCAAGCACCTGTCATCAGTCGCCCATGCATTACAAGGACTTGATTAATAAGGAAATTCAAGGATCTTCCGCCCGTCAGGCTTGCGCGCGGGCGTGATAATAGCAGAAATGGCGGTGGGCGCAGTAACCTTTTTACATACCCTGATGGGCATACGTGAAAAGCAAACCGGAGACTGGCACATGCGAGCATCTACCCTCTCAGATTATATGAGTATATCAGTGTCAATCAGCGGCTCTAATATTAGCAAACAGGCTCCGCATACCCACTACGATCACCGTAACCAACAACAGCCAGAACCCAAGGTTAAACACCAAAATAAAAAATAACTTCGCGGCGTGCAGCACCAGCGTCAGCTGCGCTGCCCATAAAGGCTCATCAGGACGTAGAATCACGAGCGTTGCAAAACCAACGTTCTCCAGCCAGTCCATCACCACTGTCAGATAAGCACTGCCCACCAGCCACGGGAACAGTAGTACCACTTGGCCGCAAGTCGATTCAGCAGCCAGGCCGTAATAAATAACATGGTCGTAAACGTAATAAGGGGCCAGACCCAATCGAACAACGACCACCACAGGTAAAATTGTGTTGCTGCAGCATCATAGGTTCGAATCTGCACGAATAATGCTGACACCGTTAACATCGGCTGCATATCCATGAAATGCAGCCCGTTAGTCAGCACGCCAAAATGATCGACGGACCAGAACAATCCGTACCATGTGGTTGCCAGCGCTGCAGCCAGCAAGGGCAGAAATATGCCGAGCCTAAGGTTTGCCTGAATTTTTCCTGCGAGTCGATTGAAGATCATCTGCCCAGCCTCCGCAGCCCGTGTCAGGAAGGTTTACACCATGGCATGCACAACAGGAGGTGAGCCAAGCTGGCAGCATGCGTCTTGAATCACAACTACTGACCGGGCCAGAAGCCTGACCAATGTTAACTAGGGTAAAGCCGGGAAAACTCCAGCGATGTGCTTAATTGCCATGTCCCGCTTTTTGATAGCATTTTTGCCGGTGGCCTCATCTACGGTACGATAAATACGGTAATCACCGTCAATCAGGAACTCAACAAATTCGATCGAATCAGCCTCGACATTCAGCGTCACGGATTTGAGGTTTGCCAGGCCTTTTACGGTAACGACATGCCGCCCCGGCTTAACATCGATCCTGAAGTATTCGTACTCGCTTATGTGCCCGACCAACTGATCATCCAGCGATACCGGCAGTGGGGTACTACGATTCGTAAACTGCCTTTTGCGGAAGATATAGATTGCCCCAAGACCGCGCCGAGTCTCAAATTGTTTGGCTATCTGATCATCTTCTTGTGGCGCCAATGGCGCATGGGGCGCACAACCCACAAGGGCAACAGAAGCAATGCAAATCATCAAAAATAATATTTTTTTCATAAAAACCCAGGACTGTATAAACAGGGCATCAGCCTGTCTCTATATAAGCTGTGCATAATTCAACCATAATTCTTGCCCTTACCCTAGCCTAAGATCAGGTCCAGGTTCGCAGAATCAGGCCTTTAGGCGACCAAATCAACAAAATTGAGTACTCCATTAACCTACTGTCGTGTTAACTAACCCCTTCGCACCAATTCCACCCCAGGAAACATAGGACTGCCGGAATACTCGAAATATTCATCAATCATCGTAATTAAGGCATCAACCTGCGCCGTTGCCTCATCAGGTGTGACGCCCTCACCCGCCCCGGCTAGCGCTCGCTGACGCACACCATCACAAATTCCCAACATGTGATTACGAACCGTTGCATGGGCATCAACGTCATCATGCAACGCTTCAATAGTCTTTAGCGTTGAACTAAGCATCAGTTTTACAAATCTGTTGTCAATTTCGTCACTCATACCAGCCATACCCCTGTTGTCATCAATTGCTTAAGCCTGCCGGAGTTTAACTTAGATGCGGTTTTGCATATCTGTCGGTCCGGCACTAACAGACCAATGGCTGCTAAATTCGCTCCTCACTGAACACTTCCATGCCCGTTAGCTTCCAGACGCCTGCAACGGGCGAAATAGTCAGTTTCGCTTCGTACTGGTTCTGTCGCTGGTGCACGTGCCCCCAATGACCTACTGAGCCCGCAACCTTCCAGGTTACATCCGCCTCGATCGCGCCATCATTAGCGGAAACTGCCTCAAGATTAATGATCTCTATATCTTTTACCTTGGCACGGGCTCCACCCTGATTGGCAAGCTCCAGTCCGCGCCGCGTTTCAAGATATATTTCCGTCAGGAGTTCACCTGCTACAGTCTGATCAAGCACATCATATATCTGGCTCTCATCACGAAAATCAAACGCACGGTACACATTGTGTAATACACCACCCACCAGTTCAGTGGCTGCCTCATTCGATAGACGCACCGCCGATCCAAGCCAGAAGCTGATAGCCATCAGCACCAACGCACTCATCGCTGTGACACCTGGCTGCATTCGGCTTGCACCTGGTTTCCCCTGCACCAGCCAGCGCCAGAATAACCACGCTGTAAGTGCCAACATGACCCAGCGCAGATAACTGGCCATTACCTGAGTCTCGGATGGCGGTGCGCGTAACTCGGTCAGGGTTGGCAGCTCGGGGTTCTGCAGAAAATTCTGCCATTCCAGGATTGCGAAATCAGGCTCCAGAAAAGTGGGCAACGGTCCTGCCTGATCAACTGATGACGCCGGCACCAGTTGAATCTTGTCATTAAACAGGTCCCACTCCATCGTGACCTTCTGCGGTAACGGCTCAACTGTCGGATATACAAAGATTGCCCCAAGGATGGCCGCGTTAATGTCGAGGTCGACGGGCGGGTCGATCACTTTACTGGTCTTCAAAGTACGCTCAAGAAAGTTGATCCGGGCAAGCTCCGGCTCGATTACCTCACCATCAATCAGCACTTTGTGATGCGCACGCAGGAACTCACCAACCTTGCGCTTGAGTTCGACCTGGTCGGCAGCGGGAATAACCGTTTTGCCCTCCAGCCCCAGGTCGAGCCAGTGCTGCAGGTCCTTAGGCCGCAGGATAATTTCCTTACGCACCTCGTAAGGCTCCACATAGATAAAACCACTCATCGGCGCGAAATAAGTCCGCCGCAAAGATCGGTTTGAAAACTTCGTGTACCAGGGGTCATTCCAGTCGAGCTGCAGGTCCTGCGCCGGGGTCAGATAACGAAAATCATTAACCGCAATGCCCTTGTGATAGAGCACGTAGCCGATACTGGCTCCGCTCATGGTCGGCCCAATGCCAAACAGGATCGTATCCGGACGTTGGCTAAACTCATAAATAATGCGGGCGCGAATCACCGTGATCGCCTCACCCTCGCCGACGGGCAGCAACTCCCCGGTAATCGAGTCGCGCTGCTGACGTTCGCCCGGCCCGATCTCCGACAAGCGCCCTGGTATCAGCGTCTCGCCGTTTGCCTTGAAAAGGATGTCCCGCTCAAAAAACAACTGCAGACGCTCGGCTATAGCCTGATCGCCATAACCCAATTCTTTATAGATTTGATCCGGCAGCAGGTTCCGAAACGCCGGGATATCGTCCATGCCGATTTCCAGCTCCAGTACCAGTTCGTCTTCATTCACATAGATTTCGGCAATGGTTTCCGCAAACATGGCTTGCGAGCGCATGATTGCATCGGCATAAGCCGGCACCGGCAGCAACCACACTGCTGCCAGAATAGTTCCGGCAATCATCCTGATTTTTGACGAACTATTCATTGCTGTTGTTCATTCCTCTTGTTTATTACCTTTGCCATTACGGACCTTGTTAAGCTGATCAATATTGGCCGCCATACCGGTGAGGTAATCACCCGACTCCGGTCGGTTCGCCAGCGGATTGAACACGATGGACTCGTAACCAAGTGCTCGCAATGCATCGCGATTCTCAGCCAGCGGCTCTGCTTCCCAAATGACCAGCCTACGGCCCGGCGACCGGGTATCGGCAGCATCTGCCAGGGCGCTGATATCGGCCAGGCTGACAGGCTCATCCGGCTCCCACATTAGCGTTTGCCCACTAAGCCCGTACTTGCGCTGCAGATATTGATAGACCGGGTGTGAAAAAATGAGTTGCACCGGAATCAGTTGTGCGAACGCCTCTGCCGCAGCTTTATCCCATGCTTCAAGATCACTTATTAAAGAGTCATAGGCCTCGTTATATTCTGCCGCAAGATCCGGCCGCGCCTGCACCATCGCCTGCTGTATAGCCTGCGCCTGCATAGCCGCAAGATCCGGGTCGAGCCAGGTCGTGAACGCCACGTCACCATGGCTGTGATTACCTTCGGGCCCGTGCTTGTGTCTGACATTAGCAGAGACCTCTATGAGCCGGTCGCTAAAAGCTGCGGATGTATCAACCATCCCGGCGGTGGGCAAAGAAGCCAGTGCCCGCCATTTCGCGTAACCCGCACCATTTAGCAGAATCAGATCAGCCCCCTGGTAAGCCAGAATATCCTCAGGCTCGGGCTGCCAGAATGCCGGATCAACATCACCGGGTGCCGGGAAAATGACACTCGCGTGCTCGCCGCCTATACGCTCGGCCATGTAGGCCAGCGGGTAATTAACGGTATAGATCTGCAGGTTATTCATGGCCCCTGATACGGTGACCGGTGCATCCGGCGCTTGTCCGCAGGCCGCCAGCACACTGCTCAGGAGCCCAATCGCAACAGATTGAGGCCCACTTTGTCCAAGCAATATAAGTGTCTTTTTTATACTATTTATCAATATTTTATATAACTTTTGCAAAAAACTTATTAGGCTAAAAATAGCCGAATGACATCAGTTCCATAGGCGCGCGTAGCCAGCGTCAGGCCGGTCGCCAACACACCACTGACCACAATCACGCCGATCACTTCCGCCAACAGAATGGCGTTAACAGCCGGCCTGGCTGCACCAATTTTGAACAGGGTCAGTCGCTCCCGCCGCCGCAAGCGCAGCGACAGCAGAAATACCAGTATTGTAGTCGCCAGTGTCGCGATACCGACCACCGCAACTGCAAACACCACAAATTGCCGAACCGTAAATACCGTCCCCAGCAACTCAGCGATCACATCGGTAGGGCGAACGATCTGGCTACCAAATTCGTCACCCTCAAAGCGCCCCAGCAACAACACCCCGGATTTCTGATCGTTTGGCACCGCAAGCACGGCGGTCAACGGGAAGTCTGTGTCATTGCCATGAAAATGAAAGGAATTAATATTTTCAGCCGTAATCTCGTTGTATTGGACTACCGCCGCGTTTGCGACAATCTCATTGTCAGAGGAACTTATTACATAGTCGGCCGCCTCGGTCGCTTGCAGATCCTGATGTCCGTGACCCAGCCCCTGCATAATCCAGCTGGTTTTCAAATCGACAAACACGGCATTGTCATCCGCGGTCATCGTCGGCGCCAATATCCCGACCACCTGCATCTTCAACGGATACACACCCGCCAGGTCGAAAACAGTTTCCGGCGATGAGATCACCGCATCGCCCACGCCGACTCCCAACTCACGAGCTGCCGCGGCACCCAGCACAGCTTCCCCCAGCGTCACTAAGGGCCGACCACTCGCAACAGACAAACCACGAAACCTGAAATAATCGAGGGTAGTACCGACCACCGGCTGAGAACGCACACGGAACCTGACATTAAGAGGAATACTTTGAGCCAGCCCGGTAGCCCGAAGTTTAGCGGCCTCAGAGAAATCCAGCGGAGCTGGAATAGCGCCATCGAAATAAAGCGAGTTAAGTGTCAGTTCCAGCCGACTCCCCTTCGCACCCACTACCAGTGGCGTACTGCCAGCGCGTGCAGTCAACTGAGTTGCGCTCTCTTCCACCAGCACATTCAAACCGACCGGCAGAAAAATAATCAGCGTAACCGATAACACCAGGATGGTCGTCTTCCAGCGATGAAAAGCCAGATAGCGCCAGGCAAGATACAGCGTATTTATCATGCTGCATCTTCCTGTGGCAGGAACTGCTGAAAATCGATCACCCGATCAAAACGCTCGACAAGTTCATGGTCGTGCGTCACCGTAATCAGTGCAGCATCATTCTCCTGCACGTAATCGAACAGGAAATCCATGGCCACCCCTTTATTGGCCGGGTCAAGATTGCCCGTTGGCTCATCGGCGAGGATTAACGCTGGCTGGGTTATCAGGGTGCGACACAAAGCGACCCGTTGGCGCTCTCCCTGCGATAGTGCCTGTGGATAGCTGGCCTGCTTGCCACTCATACCGAGCTTCTCCAACAACTGCTCCGCAGACTGCCGCACCTCAGGCGTTAAACCACGACCACCGCCGAGACGACAGGGCAACAGCACATTGTCGAGCACGTCGAGGTACTCGAGTAATTCAAACTCCTGGAACATCAGGCCGAAACGATTCAGGCGCAGATCGCGCAGCGCCCGATCTTCGAGCACCCGCAAATTACTGCCATTAAAACTAACAACACCGGAATCGGGCAGCAGAATGCCCGCAATCAGATTCAGCAGGGTCGTCTTACCCGAGCCACTGGGACCGATCACGGCCAGCGAATTGCCGGCCGTGATCTGAAGTTCCGGTACTGTAAGGCTGAAGCCCCCAACCGGATAGCGGAAGTGGATATCCGTAAGACTAAGCACGGTGAGCTGATTATTCCCCTGGCATTATTGTTATGCGTCAATTATAGACGCTGCCGGGCAACCTTTCGTTACCGGGTTTACTCGACGACCTCGATAAGCTCGACTTCAAAAGTCAGCGCTGCATTCGGTGGAATACCGCCCTGCCCGCGCGGGCCATACGCAATATCAGAGGGGCAGGTCAAAACAGCTTTGCCACCTTCTTTCATCATCGCTATACCTTCAGTCCAGCAGGGGATCACCTGATTCAGGGCTATGCTGATCGGCTCGCCACGTGCATAGGAACTATCGAACTCGCTGCCATCGCGCAGGGACCCTTTATAATGAGCCTTCACCATTGATGTCGCGGTTGGCTGTGCGCCATCGCCTTCCTGCAGCTCTTTATAGACAAGACCGGAAGCTGTCTGGGTTGCACCCGCTTCCGCCGCCATTTTGGCAATGTAATCCTGACCCGCCTGCTGTTCTTGCTCAGCCGCAGCCATCATGCGTTGCTGCGTCATATCACGGACCTTCGGGCCGTATATTGCTTCATCCAGCTCGTCTGCATCCCCGTCCAGCGAGTCACTCAAGCCTTCGACAACTTGCTCGGCCTCAGCTTCGGAAAGGTTCAGCATCTCCAGGTTTTTGTAGATAGCCGTTCCCAGGAAGTAAAAGGTCTTGTCCTCTTCACTATCGGCGGCCTGCGCAATGGGTGCCAGCAGTACAACTGCCAGTACCAGAAATAGCTGCTTATAACTGCTCGTATTCATCAATTTACTCGCCCATCCAAAAGCGCAAGTGTAACCGACTACCTACCCCTGCTGCTTCACATCGGGTGAAACAGCCACCAGGATTCTGTCTAGCCAGGCTCCGACCCTTAATGACGTATCGCGCGGCGGCGCCGACGGCGGTGGCGGCGATGAACTCCTGCAACCGAAACCGGCGACAACGGCCTGCCGATCGTGTCTATAAACAAGGCTGATACCCCACCCACTGCAGGCAATTCGCCCTCAATAATTTTAATGGCAGGAAACACAAGGTTGCTGGCTTCAACACGTGGCGGCTCGGACAATTCCATCACCACCTCTGGCGCATCTTCATCTTCCAGAATGATCAGGGTTGCATTCGGCGGATCATCCCGAAAACTGTCAGGGCCACTACCGACCAGATCCACCAGTTCTTTGTAAGAAAGATAACCCGCAATATCCTGTGGGCGATCGGCAAAATAAAGTGTATCCGGATCGACATCGACCAGAGTCAAGGCACCATTTTCATAGGTCATGCCCCTGGAACGTTGCACGAACAGCAATTCAACCATGCCATCATCGGCAGAGGGTTCCGGCTCCACATTTGCGTCACCCGCAGTTTCGGCAGGCTGCTGTTCGCAGCCAACCAGCAGAGCACCGCCTAAAGCTGACAAACCAAGTTTTGCCAGCGCATCTCTTCTATCCATGCTTATCCCCTAAATCAATAAATAGTTTAAGCAACCTGAAGGTTGCAAAGTGACCGGATATTCCTGAATGCAAGAAGCACTGATGTTCTTAATGTCAGTTAACGGATAATACACAACATAGAACACTCTATGGCAGTTCTAATTCTTAAAAAAATGGCAGCGGTGACTATAAAATTAATCACCAATAAAAACCAAGTGCAACCACAGCAATAATTGGTCATTCGACCAGCCCACTATCACGTATCAGTGAATAACAATAAGTCCTTACGGCGTGTACCAGATCGGCGAGGTATAGGCTCGGTCTTGTTGTGATGCGGGCACATCATCGGCCAGATCTATTCCATAGCGAACGGCATCGTAGGTGGTCCAACGTGGCGTAGGAATTTCCAGTACCCGTACATAATAAAATGCCTTTTGAGCCGCATCGAAATCAGGGTCGGTCCAGATCGCCTGCAGTGATGCAGCACCGATGGTATTGGTGTAGGTAGCCGTTGCAACATCAACCGTATTACCCACGGGTGCGTTACAGCGCATCTCTACGATGGCCCGATCATCACTACACGCGACATCGTATACCTGCTCCTGGGTATTACCTTCAGCATCCAGCCAGCCTTTGATCACCTGCACCCGATCAAGGTGACCGGTGTCAGGATCCCTCAAAGCGGCAAGCATTACCCGTGGGGCCTATCCCTCGGCAGCGCCACTCAAATCACCACCCATGGATACGCCCTTGCTGTAACCGAGTTGCACGAAGTCGTCGCTGTTCAGATCAGCTTCGCTGAAGTCCCAGCCCGCAAATACGCGAACCTGCATGCGCGGCCCGGTGGAAGCATAGGTTTCCTTACGTTTCATGGCATCGAAAATCGCCTCGCGGGTGTTTTCTGTCGCCCATACAGCGGCTAATCCAGAGGCAATGGCCTGCCGGTAATAAACGGTTCCCGCAGGACCCGATAAAATCGGATCGGTCATACGAGCCGGCCCAGGCTCCATCGTCGACATTTTGCCAAAGAAATTATCTTGCTCGGTGGTGGCCAGACTGGTGTGGCTATCGGTAGAACCGATCAAGCCAAACTTATAAGGGTTGGTGCCCAGGCGTGCTTCCAGTGTCAGGCCTCGCTTAAGGGCTTCGCGACCATATTCACCGGCCAGCATGGCATCCGTCTTGGCGACCGAGGCATCTAGGTTGCCCGCATCCCAAGTCTCATAGTCGGCAAACTCGTCATTGGGTGACAGGAACGGATGGGTCTCCCCATCACCTTTCATCTGCGTAATTTCGTACAGGGGCTCCCAGCGTATCCGTTTGTTTACGTATTCCTCGTCCAGCGTGACGCCATCGAACTGAGCTTCCAGCGGGAACATGATGCCGTTTGCCAGGTTGCCGTTGTGAGCAATTGCCAGCAGCTTGCCGCTGGTCTGGTCTTCATACCCCTGCATCCACTTCCACAAGTCGCGGGGGTTGGGGCTGCCATAGGGCGCGGTTGTTGTATAAGGCACCATCTGGCCGCCTACATCGCCGCCGTCCCGATAGACCACAACCCGATGCATATTGTTGCCCCTGATCAGTGACGTCCACTCGTAGCCGATAAAGGCGGTGAACTTGCCGGGCTCGTTAAACTTCTCCGCGGCTGCGATGGTTCGGTCCCACGCGTCGCTATAGGGCTGTGACTGCGGGTCATAGATTAGGGCGTCGGGCAATGTTCCCTGGGAGAATTGCTTGATCAGTTCTATGGCAACCTCGTGATTTTTGCCTGCCTTTAAATCCTCATAAAACTGCTTGCCTAGCGGATCGGCAATAATACTTTCTTTACCCGCATAGAGATCCGGAACCATCCCCATGTTGTCTGAGTGATCGGCCACCACCAGGAAATCCAGTGGTTTGATTAACTGGGCTTCCTGGCCCATCGAAGCGGTGATTTTTTCACCGCGTGCGAAACGATAGGCATCATTGGGATCAAGTATATTACCGAAGGCACCCGCATCAAATGAATAAGATGTGTGCAGATGGGTGTCACCCCAGTAAACGTTGTCTGGTGTGGTTTTACCTGCGGTGGATGCTGGGGCTGCCTGCTCAGCGCTGGTGCCAGCAGGTTCGCCATTAGTTGCCGTATCCACCGGCGGAGGAGACTGATTACATGCCTGTATGAATACTGCAAAACCCGAAATCACTAAAGCTTTTTTTATATTCACGAGACTATCTCCGTTTATTAGTTTTG
>PVMK01181194.1_pt1 | contig 19907 bp, 15 predicted proteins | sample 1853481 | NCBI WGS metagenome assembly PVMK01 (sample SAMN08533507, study PRJNA380276) | Marine sediment metagenome, whole genome shotgun sequencing project. | reverse complement strand
AATTCTCAAAGCCCTTGGTAAGATTTAATATTCCATGGCCTCCCGTGGTGAACTATTACGAAAATACTCAATTCAATCCCTAACCCGGATAAACCGGAAATAACAAATTACAAGCACCAAATTACAAATAAATTCCAAATTACAATATCCAAATCTCAATTAAGATCAATCGCCAATTGTTTTGAATTTTGAATTTCGGTCATTGTGATTTGCCCTTCGACTTGGCTCAGGGTGGTGAGCTTGTCGAACCATTTGGTATTTGTGATTTGTTATTTGAAATTTTTTAATTGCTGAAACCTGAATACCGACACCTGAAACCTTACGTTTTTTATAACATGTTGTCAAATAAAGCCCGATAAGGGTCTAAAAGGAGGTAAAAAAAATGGAGAAAGAATTGCACTACCCGCTTTTCTATCGCAGGGATTTGACGGCTTTCTGGGCGTTATTTGCGGATAACTTAGCCAATATCGTCATATTATCCGGTATATGTTTATTCGTGTTCAATATGCCGGAACAGATCGTTTTCGCTCGCATCCTGCCAGGATTGGGTGTATCTTTGCTGATAGGATTATCGTTTTATGTCTATCTGGCAAGGAGACTGGCCCGCAAAGAACAGCGTAACGATGTGACCGCGTTGCCTTACGGCATCAGCACACCCGTTATGTTTGTGTATTTATTTGGTATCATCGGGCCGGTGTATTGGGGTCTCAAAGCTTCCGGCAATCCGGACGCTTCGATTATTGCCTGGCAGGTCGGCATGGCGGCTGCTTTTATCGGCGGCATCATCGAAATGTTGGGAAGCATTATCGGCCCCTGGTTAAAAAGGATTACGCCGCGGGCCGGGATGCTGGGAACTTTAGCCGGTATCGCCATTGTCTGGATAGCGACCGTGCCGTTAGCGAAAATTTTTGAAAATCCGTTGGTCGGGTTTGCCTCTTTAATGATTGTTCTGGCCGGGCTGGTGGCCGGAGTTAAGATGCCTTTTCGTCTGCCCGCGGGTTTAATTGCTATTATTGTCGGAACGTTTGTCGGTTTTTTTGCCGGTGCTTCTAAAATTGATTTTTCCGGGGTAGCGTTTCATGCGCCGATTCCCGTGCTGGGAGATTTAATTACCGGTATAAAGCTGATGTTTACTTATCCAGCGGTTCTGGCGGCCGTATTGCCGATAGAGATATACAATTTTATCGAAACCATGAACAATGTTGAATCGGCCGAAGCGGCCGGAGATAAATATCCGGTTCGCACTTGCCAGATTATGGATGGTGTGGGGACCATGGTGGGAACGGTTTTCGGCAGTGCTTTTCCCACGACCGTTTATATTGGGCATCCCGCCTATAAACGTTTAAAAGGTCGTTGCGGGTATGCGCTGGGAGTCGGAATTGTTTTATTTCTGGCAGCAATTTTCGGATTTGTCCATTTCTTATATAATCTTATTCCCGAGGCAGCCGTAGCGCCCATGCTGGTTTTTGTCGGTCTGGTTATAACGGCCCAGGCTTTCTCCGCCTCACCGACCAAACATTCATTGGCAGTGGCGGTGGCGATAATTCCCCACATATCCAATATGTTGTCCACAAAAATTAGATCGGCGGTATCCATAGCGAACGCGGAGATGAATGTAGGTTCTATGGAATTTGCCGAGAAGGCCACCCAACAGGGTATTGCCTGGATCGGGCAAAGCGCTTTGTCCCAGGGCGCGATTATCACCGGTCTCTTATGGGGATCAATTCTGGCCATGCTTATTGATCTTGATTTTAAAAAAGCGGCGACATTTTCCGGCACTGCTGCGTTCTTAACCTTAATTGGGGTCGTGCATTCACCGAGTTTGGGGTTGCATTTTAGCACTATTTTTTGGGGGTATGTGATGATGACCGCTTTGTTTGTCGCAGCTTGGCTTGGTAAAATTGAGAAAGATCCGGAAATTGGAGAATTTGAATTTAAAGGAAATTAATTGAATTCCATGCAAAAGCAATACTCCATTACGCAACACTCGTATGGTAAGAGCCAGGTGCGTTTGACGAAAGTCACGCGCCATAATGACCAAGACTCTCTGATCGAATTAACCGCTGATGTCGAACTGGAGGGTGGATTCGAATCCGCGTATATGGATGGTGATAATCGTCTGATCGTACCAACAGATACGATGAAGAACACAATATACGTGTTGGCGCAAAAAAATGGTGTGCCCAATCTCGAGTCGTTTGGTTGCACCGTCGTCAATCATTTTCTTGACTGTTATCAGCATGTGACGCATGTTAGCGTGCGTTTATGGGAACATCTCTGGGAGCGTATCTTGGTGGGCGGTAAGAGCCACCCGCATGCCTTTTGTGCTTCCGGTGGTGAGTGCTTTACGTCAGTGGTGAGCAGCGATCGCGTAAAGTTGCGAATTACATCAGGAATCGACGGGCTGGCCGTGCTGAAGACGAGTGGCTCGGGATTTCAAAACTTTCTCAAGGATCAGTACACGACTCTTGAGGAGGCGGAGGATCGGATCCTCGCCACGACAATTACGGCCAACTGGAATTACCGTGATGCGGATAGCAATTGGTCGGCTTGTCGTCGCCGAATACGCGAAACACTGCTGGAAGTGTTCGCCACCCATCAAAGCCGGTCCGTACAACATACGCTTTATGCGATGGCCTCCGCCGCGTTGGATGTTTGTGACGGACTGCAGTCCATCACATTACGGATGCCAAATCAACACCGAATCTTAGTCGATCTCGAGCCGTTCGGGTTGGTCAACAGCGGCGAATTATTCGTACCGACCGCAGCTCCTCAAGGAATGATCCAGGCAACTGTGAATCGAGGTAAAGTCTCATAAGCAGTCGCAGCGAAACAAGAATTAGCGCGGCCTGGACAAAAATGCTGCCACAGCTTCTTTTCACAAAAGAGCAATACGCAAACAGATATCGAACTTCGCCTTAAGAAACTTGCAAAATGAGTCCCATCACTACGCACATACTCGATATGCACCTCGGCCAACCCGCAGCCGGGATTGCGGTAAAACTGGAGATGTTTCAAGACGGCCAATGGCGGCAGCTCAATCACGGCGTTACCGACAAGGATGGTCGCATCCGCGACTTGTTGCCCGCAGGGTCTGTCGATGAGGGCATCTATCAATTAACGTTTAACAGCGGTTCGTATTTCGCCGATCGCGGAACGGCCACGTTTTATCCAAAGGTGGCTGTGATTTTCGAAATCCAAGATAGGAATCAGCATTACCACGTGCCGCTGTTACTCAGTCCGTTTGGGTATTCGACGTATCGCGGTAGTTAGTACCTTAGAAATTATTTTTTTGCATTTTGTGGCAAAAAAGTTGTATTGGGCTATTTTTACTATCTTCAAGCGATTGAATATTTCCGATTGAAGATTGAATATTTAAGGTCCGCCTCTCTCCGAGCTGTAGGCTCTACTAGCCGGAAGCCGGCGGATCAATTTTTAAAAGAACTATCATAAAAATGACGGAGCGACCCGCGGCGCAAGTGCCTGCGCCTCCGGCCTGGAAGCCTACGGACTGGAAGCGCTGCGCGAGCGACATCCTCAAATATTCAATATTCAATTTTCAATAGGCAATTCCGGCTTGCCCGGGTTAGGAAAAGAGAGGTAGAAAAGGAGCAAATTAAATCATGAATTCAAAAAAACATATCCTGATAAGAAGTAAATTTATGATTCCAATGTCACGCAAAATGGGTTTATCAAAAAGAATTCACGACGGCTATGTACTAACCGAAGATGAGAAAATAACAGAGGCAGGTGAATATACTAAAGAAAAAGGCGATACGATTATAAGAGATTATGGGAATGACCTTTTTATTGTGGGTTCTGAAAAGCAGGGCGATTTTACAGTTGATGACATTGTCTGTAATGAAACCTGTCTTTTACCGGGTTTTGTTAAAGCTCACGGTCATGACCACGAATCACCTATAATAGGAATTGCGAAAGATTGCCCCTTAACTGCCTGGTTGGATGGAGCAGTTAATCTTTTTACAGGATTTCTTGATGAGAAAAGAGAAGATCTCGCTAATAGATTCGGCAAATCACCGAACCTTGTTACCTATTTAAAAGCAAGAGTCGATGACACATATTACGGCATAACATCTTCCATGGTTCATCACTGCAATTTTAATAAATACAGGGTAGCGGATATTGTAGAGGCCAACAAGCAAGCCTATACCAAAATGATAGTTGCCGTTGGAAGTCAGGACAGACACTATGATGACAGGATTCTTGATATCCCTCATAATCTGGCGATTGAAAGGCTAAATGATTATCACAAAAAATTCGGAGGTGTTGAAAGAACATGGATCATACCGGGTCCCGATCAGTTTTTTTCAAATGGCCCCGAACTATTAAAGGCGCTCAAAAGATGGAGTAAGGATAATGGAACTTTAATCCATATTCACAGTTCGGAAGAACCGAAGACAACCGCCTGGTTTAAAGAGACTTATGGTATGACCCCTATTGAATATGCAAATAGTATAGGGTTTTTGGATACCGAAACAATTCTGGCTCATCAGGTAAATAACACCGAGAAAGACTTGGCCATCATAAAAGAAACAGGTGCAAAGGTTGTACATAATCCTCTTGCAAATACCATTCTGGGTTCAGGCATGCCCCCCCTGAAGAAAATGACAGAAATTGGAATCCCATATGTTATTTCAACCGACGGTTCAGGCAGTGCCGATAATCAGGATATTATTTTAGCCGCCAAATCTGCTGCCCAGTACCAAAAAGCACTGCATCAAGATGCTTCATTTTTGACCAGTGATGTTTTGTTGCAGAAGATAACAGTTGAACCTGCTGAATTTTTACGGTTGAATACGGGTTCTTTGGAAAGTGGCAAAGATGCTGATATGGTGCTTATAGATTTGACCCGTCCGAATCTGATACCTTCCCGATTGGATAATATTGTTGAAAATTTAATCTGGGCATCAGATGGAAGTGAAATTAAGACCGTCATTGCCAACGGTAAGGTTTTAAAATTAGATTATCGATTTACTCTATTGGATTTTAAAACAATTGTTAAAGACGTACAGTTATTATCAGAGATGTTGACCGATTATATGATAACCGCCAAGAAGATTACCGGAACCGGAGCTCAGAAATAAGATAACATCAGATTTTAAAATTCCAAATTACAAGCACCAAATTACAAATAAATCTCAAAGTCCAACATTAATGACCAAAACAATGGACCTACAAACTTGGGTCATTTTGATTTTTCTATTATTATTGAAAGGTTCTTTCTTCAAGGTCATAGACAGGTTTGGAATTTTTAATTTTGGTCATTGTTATTTGTTTGATATTTATAATTTGTTATTTGAAATTTCCGATAATTTATCGCTCTAATTTAGCTAAGTTAATCATTCCTCTCCATTACTCACTATGAGCTAAATTTTGCGCAACAAGCCGGTTTTGGCATTAAATTCCTCGATCAGGGCATCGATCTGATCAGCACAGGCGGGGATACTTTCCCAGTATTGATCGTCATACCACTGCTTCTGAATTTCTTCATAAGTTTTGCCCTGCTGTTCAACCCAGGTATAATACTTGAGGTTGTGAATGCGCTTGCGGCCGTAATAGGTGAGTTCTTCCATATTATCGATAGACAGCCCCTGAATATGTTGTGCAAATACAGCAGCAGCATCGCTTTCCGTGAATCCTCCGCGTTCTTGATTGAGTTCTTGCAGTCGGCTGGCGTACATCTCCATGGAATCCGTCAGCACGGTCATCACAATATCATGCTCACCCAGTTCATAGTACCGGGCGAATTTAATAGCCGTAACCAGGTTTCCGATACCCGGATATTCCCAGCAGGTCCAGCAGATCAACCAGCGCTGCAGGAACGCCTTTTGATGTGAGATATTTTTTGCCGACCGGTTCGTTAAACAGGCGCATCAGACTGATGGAGCTCTCATCGTCAACAGCGACAACAAAATCGAGGTTTTTTATGTTATGAATCCAGGGTACATGCTTATCACCGATACCCTCGATGCGGTGTTCGCCGAATCCGTTGCGCAGCAGGGTCGGGCACTGCAGGGCTTCGCTGGCAACGATTTTAATCATCGGAAACTGCTTCTTGAGAAAATCCCCGCAGGCGATGGTGCCGGCCGACCCCGTGGCCGACATAAACCCCCGGAACTTATCTTGGGGGCCCATGATGCGTTCGAGCACTTCCAGCACCGCCGGTCCGGTGATTTCATGGTGCCAGAGGTAATTGCCGAATTCATCAAACTGGTTGAAAATCGCCAGATGCTGCCCGGATTCCCGCAGCTCCCAGCATTTATCGAAAATTTCTTTGACATTACTTTCGCTGCCCGGGGTCTTGATAATTTCTCCGGAGACCGATTCGAGCCATTCAAAGCGTTCACGGCTCATCCCTTCAGGCAATATCGCGATAGATTCACAGCCCAGCAGGGTGGAATCATAGGCCCCGCCGCGGCAGTAATTGCCGGTCGATGGCCATACCGCCTTCTGGGTGGTGGGATCGAACTGGCCGGTCACCAGCCGGGGAACCAGGCAACCGAATGCCGCCCCCACCTTGTGTGTCCCGGTGGGAAACCATTTGCCGACAATTGCAACAATGCGTGCCTCGACGCCGGTTAATGTTTTGGGAAATTCCATGAAATTGACATCGCCAAACCCGCCCCCGTGTGCCACCGGCTCATTATGCCAGGTGATCCGAAAAAGATTTAAAGGATCAATGTCCCACAGCCCGATGTTTTTCAACCTGGACACAATGGCTTCCGGAATCCGGCCGGGGTCCTTCTGCTGCTTAACGGTGGGAATAATGATGCGTTTTTCTCTCGCTCTTTTTACGGCTCTTTCAAGCGCTTCGGGCACAACAGTTAAATCGATCATAGTCGGTTCTCCTTTAATTCAGGGTGTCAGGCTTCAGAGGCCAGAGGTCAGATGTCAGAAGACAGATGACAGAGTGCAGAAAACAGAAGAAAGTTTGTTGATCTCGAGTCACAATCGCTGTTCTCTGTCCTCTGACCTCTGTCCTCTGTCGTCTGGTCCCTGACACCTGAACCACTGAAACCTTAATTGTAGTCCAGTTACCAGCCATCCACCACCCGCTGGATTTCTGCCAAATCCGCGGCAACTCGAAACGGTGTTGTTCCTACCATATCGACCGCCTGCATGGCGCCGGCGACATCTTTTAAACCATTGCCGGTGTTCAGTACCACAATGGTTTCATCACCGGACACCAGCTGTTGCTCAACCGCCTTTACCAGGCCGGCATATGCAGCGGCTCCGGCAGGCTCTGCAAAAACTCCCGTGCTGCGGGCCAATTCGGGAATGGCACCCAGTATATCGTTATCCTCAACACAAATGAAGGCACCATCGGTTTCATTTACGGCCGCCAGTGCCTTGATACGGTCCCGGGGCAAGCCTGCGTTGATGCTGTCTGCCACCGTCTGTGCGTTGATCGGCGTTTTGGTGAGAATATCTTCCTTGTTTTTCCAGGCCGCGTACATATAGTTGCTGCCGGCAGCCTGCACGCCCATCAGTTTGGGCATTTTATCAATCCATCTCAGGGCCATCAGGTCTTTTAAGCCCTTGTGCAACCCCCCAATGATACAGCCGTCTCCCACACTGACAAAAATGCAGTCCGGCGCCTTCCAGTCCAATTGTTCACAGATTTCATAGGCGGCGGTCTTTTTGCCTTCGGTCATGTAAGGGTTGAAACCGGAGTTGCGATTGTACCAGCCGTAAGTCCGGGTAGCTTTCAGGCAAAGCTCAAAGGCGTCATCATAGGTTCCTTTGACCAGAAAGACGCGGGAGCCGAATACCAGCAGCTGGGCGATTTTCGCCTGGGGGGCGGTTTCCGGAACAAAGATCACGTTCGCCTGCTGCATGCTGGCACACAGACCGCTTAAAGCTGCTGCGGCGTTTCCGGTACTGGCCGTCGTAATGATTTCGGCGCCTTTTTCTTTGGCCTTTATCACGGCAATCGCACTGGCGCGGTCTTTGAAGGATGCGGTGGGCTGGCGGCCGTCGTCCTTGACCCAAATATCTTTCAACCCAAGGACGGAAGACAGGCGCGGAGAGTGATACAAAGGCGTCCAGCCAATCGAAAGGGGTGGGACTGCAACCCGCGGATCAACCGGCAGCAGCGGTTGGTAGCGCCAGATCGAAAAATCATTGGATTTCAAGAGAGATTCTTTGCTGAACCGCCGGCTGATGAAATCGTAATCGTAGATGACGTCGAGAACGCCTTCGTCGCCATGATCAGGGCAGACATAATCAACTTCATCGGGATAATAGCGTTTTTCGCAAATCAGACATTTTAACTCGAGTATGTTCTTCAATTAAGCGTCGCTCCTAAATAAAACGTCTCGGAATTTCTATAACATATTCCTATTAAACCCACTATTCCAGTATTCCATCTTTCCATCATTCCAATCGCACGACCTGGAGGCTCTCGACAGGTTGTTAGCGAAGCGAACTGTTCTAAAAATGTCTATCTATAAACAAATATACATACATATATAAAATTGGATAAAAAATAAAGGCGTGCATGTCAACAATTGGCAAAAAAACTGCTACTTGCCCCTGCAAGCTGGTTGTGATACGTCATTGCAATTCACTTGGAGGTTTTATAGTGGTTGTCAAAAAAACGTTGCGGTATTCAAACGTTTTTTTCTACAACCACTTATACCCCAATTCCGTAATTCGGAACATTATGATGGAAAGCGGTATAAATGCCCGGAAACCAAGAACGCTACACAAAAACCTTCCCTATATCCTGGGATACCGAATACCCAGTTTGTCCAGCCCATTATCGCTATAAAGTAGGGTAGAGCGTTTGTCGAAATAACGTTCCGATAGCGGTTGTCATGTTTGTAATAATTTTAAGCTGTTACACATTACATTTTCCCTTGTTAGCGAATCCGGCAAACGCAACATATTTATGACAACCGCTATAACCCGTAAACAGAATGCTATGGTAAGGAAATATTTCCAGCATGCAAGATGATATCCGGTGGGTAAAAACACATTGCGGCCGATTGGACCACGGGGGTTGCTCTCTGATTGTGGGGGTTAAAGACAACCGGATCGTGAAAGTCAAAGGAGATCCGCAAGGGTTTTTAAACATGGGTTATGTCTGTGTCAAAGGCTCGGTATCCCATGAGCGACTCACTCATCCGGGCCGCCTCAAACACCCTCTCAAACGCATTGGTGACCGCGGAGAAGGACGCTGGGAGACGATCTCCTGGGATGAGGCCATTAAGGAAATTTGTGAAAACTTTAACCGGATTAAAACCACTTATGGGGCAAAAGGCGTTGCATTTTGCCAGGGTATGCCCAAAGGTCTGGAGCTTTTTGTCTTGACGCGTCTGGCCAATACGTTTGGCTCGCCAAATGTGGTCGGTCCACAGGATGTTTGTCATGCCCCGCGAGAGATAACCGGATTGCACACCTGCGGGTTTTACCCGATCGCGGATTTTCACCATCCCAGCAAAACAGTCATACTCTGGGGCAGCAATATCACCAGTACCAATGAGGAGGGGGCCATCTGCAGCCTCCTGCTGAAGCAGTTAAAAAATGGTACCGAACTCATCGTAATCGACCCCAGAAAAACAGAATTGGCTCAAAAAGCCAAATACTGGCTCCAAATAAGACCGGGAACGGATAACGCGCTGGCATTGGCCTTTTTAAACGTCATCATCAACGAAAAAATTTATGCCACCGATTTCGTCCAGAAGTGGACATTTGGTTTCGACGATTTGTCTAATCACATCCAGCAATATTCTCCTGAAAAAATGTCGGAAGTGACGTGGATTTCTCCTGATCTCATCCGAGAAGCAGCAAGGTTCTATGCGCATTCTCATCCGGCTGCGATTCAATGGGGCAACCCCATCGAACAAACGGTGCATAATTTTGATAGCGCCAGGGCACTGGTCTGCCTGATGGCGATTTGTGGAAACCTCGACATACCAGGAGGTAATATTAAGGCTAATGAGCCGAAAACCGCTCCATTTGGGAATTTTGTCCGAGCAGATCGGATTCTTTCAAAAAGAAAGGAAATGATTCATGCCTATCATCAGACGAGCCCTAAATTAATGACGGTTCCACCGGGCTTATTCAGAAAGGCGGTCCTCGAGGAATTCCCTTATGCGGTCAAAGCGGTTTATATGCATGGCACCAATCCGCTGGTCACTTATGCCGACAGCCGTAAGACGTTCGAAGCCCTCAAGAAGCTCGATTTTATTGCCATCGCCGATATCTTCATGACGCCAAGCGCTTCAATGGCCGATATCGTGCTACCCGCCGCCACCCACTTCGAGTTCAATGATATCGGCCACTACGGGCTTGGCCATGGTTACATCCTCGCGCGCCCGAAGGTAGTTGACCCTCCCGAAGCATGCTGGCCGGATATTAAAATTTTAAATGAACTGGGGAAAGCACTCACCTCCGAGGAATACTGGTACGATGATTATGAGAAGCTTTTGGAAGAAGTATTGGAACCCAGCGGCCTCAGCTACCCGGAATTCGCTGCTCAGGGGTACCTGAAGGGCGCAGCGCAATTTCAAAAATACCTGTCCTCAGGTTTCAAAACCCCCACCGCAAAGGTGGAATTGTCGTTATCGCAGGCAAACAAGTTTAATCTTCCAGCTCTTCCTGAATTTAGCGGTCTCCCGGAAAAAGAGGATAAAAACTTTCCCCTGGTTCTGACCAGCTGCAAAAGCCGCTTTTACCTGCACTCATCTTACAGATGGCTGAAGCCGCTCAGAGAAAAAAGAAAACATCCAAGGACTGAAATTCATTCGGAAACAGCAGAAAAATTGGGTATCAAAGATGGCGATGCGGTCATAATTGAAACCAGCAAAGGGGAGATCACTCAGATTGCGCATGTGACCGACGCCATTCATCCGAAAGTGATCAATGCCTCGTATGGATGGTGGTTTCCCGAGGCAAAACCGGAATCCCAGTACGACTGGAAAACATCTAATTTTAATATGCTCACCTCAGCGGAAACGCTGGGCCAAGAATTCGGCACACCCAACCTGAAAGGGATCGGCTGCCGGATTAGGCCCAAATAAAAAAAATATCTCCAAGGATTTTATTTAACGGATTCCGCATTCATTCTAAAGCGCCAGGCACAATACCACTCATCGGGATGGGCATCCGGCGGGCAGGCAATGCATTCGGTGATAATGCGTTCATCGATGCTGCGGGCAAAATAAGTATATTCCACCATCCCACCGGATTTACAGGGATAATCATTCAGCCCTTTTCTTTTGCGCGCGGCTTGCACCCGGCATTCATCCATCTGAAAGACGAAGCTGTCCGCTTGCTCCTCGATAATACGCTGCTCATTAATCCGCGCGTAAACACGGAAATTGAGGGCTTTCTTTAGACCATCCAGGCCGGGATTTGGGGGCAGGTTTAGAAAATTTCTAATCGACCTGGCTTCAAAAGGTGAAAAGTGGGCCCAACAGGTGTCATTGCAACGCTTGGCATCATCCATTCCGCTGGAAAACTCCACTGCCTGAAACCAGACGCCGTCATTGGCCAGCCAGTTGACGGCCACACTGTCTAACAGCTTCTGAAGGGATTCTTTGGACATATTCAGCAGGGGCTCCGGCAGGCCGTCTTTCATTTCAAACCCCAGTAATTTGGAAAGCCGATTCAGCTGAATGCCGATACTTTTTCCAGAAGCGCTTTCCAAGACATCCAGCGCCCGCTTCATCCCCATCTGGTGGCGCACTTCGGTAAACCACAGGGCGTAATGGATCAGAATGCGATGAAACATGTCCATCACCAGCCGGGCCGTATCTTCCGAACTCAAGTCATCGATGCTTTCAACATCTTCTTTCATAAGTCAATTCCCCGATTGACCCCGAAAAACGGTCTTATTGGCGGGCGCAGTGTCCCGCCCTACAACCTGGATTTATCCGGTGTCTGACGTAGGATCTGCCACCGGGCCGACCATGCATATCGGCGACAGGTATGAAAAGACGACCTCAGAGGGTCTCCCTACTCGTACTCGTCGTCGTCCTCGTGCTCGTACTCGTATTTGATACATTATCGGAGGACGAGGACGATTACGATAGACGTAATAAATAAATTGGCCTCAAAACCTTTAGGTTTTGTAGCCAATTTATGGACGGTATTGCTCCGGTAGCACCGGCGCCGAATCCCATTTTCCCGGCCAGTTCTGACCGGGTTTTTCTTTTAACTTTTCTTTTAATTTTTTAAGTCCGGGTCTTGCAAATTCGGGATGGCCTTCTTGCAGCGTTCGCCCGTTGATGGCCGCTTCGCTGCGCAGGCGCTTGCCGACCGTCCGTTCCATCTGGCGTCCCAGCCATAAGACGCGATCGACATCGTAGCCGTGCTCAATGCCCATCTCGTCAATTTGAACCAGCATATCTTCCAGACAGCTCAGACCGACATAACGCGGATCTTCATAATAGTATTCGCCGGTTCCCGGCACCGGGCAGTCGTCCAGAAAATTCGCCGGCTGACCGCCCATGCCGCCCAAGGTGGCCTCAAAATGCGTGATACCGGCCTGAAGCGCTGCCAGAACCGAAGCCGAGGCTACCCGTTTGGTTTCGTGAAAATGGCCGATGTGAAGCGATGTATCCGGGATTTGATCTAATATCATGGAAAAATAGCGATACACCTCCGGCGCTGATGCGCTGCCGTCGTGGTCGGCATGTTCAATGTCGGAAGCGCCGATCTCCAGCCATCGCTTGGAAAACTCGACGGCATCTTGCAGTTCCGTCGCCCCGGCAATGGGGCTGCCCCAGATGGTGCTGACCGTGCCGCACATCTTAAGCCCGGCGTCGGAGCATTTTTTGATGCAGCGCTCTGCCTCCTTCCAGTACTCCGGCAGGGTGGTTCCTGAATTGGCAAAATGGTGTTCCTCTTCGGTTGAAACCATCATCAAACAACGATCGGGACCCATCCCTTTCTCCTTGAGCTGGATCGCCCGAGCAACACCGCCCTCCCGGATGGTGACAGCAGTAATGCAAACATCATCCAGATTAACGCCTTTTTTTTGACAGCGCTTTTTAAACCGATCGCTTCGCAGATGGGCCAATACCTCCTCGGCATCGCTGAATTGCGGCATGAGATAGGGATTTCCGAGATTGGTGACCTCAATGTTGCGGCATCCTGCAAATATCAATTCTTCGGCATAAAACGTTTTGGCCCGCGTAGAGATAAATTGCTCCAGGTGTTGAAATCCGTCCCTGACGGTGATGTCGCCGATGGTCACCTTTTTCGGCATTCTTGGAAATATTTTCCAGTAATCATATTCAGTCATTCCTCACTAACCTCCCTTTCCTTGTGCTTTTAAGATATTCGTAAAAAGGTAATTAAAATTAATTTATTCGATTTTGGATAAATTCGAAACACGAATATCGAAATCCGAAACAAATCCGAATTTCTTGAATCCGAAGGTTCAAAACAAAAAAGCACTTTCAATTACATGGCATCCGCTAACCACTTCGTTTTGGATTTTGTATTTCGGTCATTCGAAATTGTTTCGACCCATTTTATAAAATCAGGCAGATTTCGAATTTCGAATTTTTATTTTTTTTAATAGAACACTGAGTTCGGTTAGATAATAATAATCGAAAAGCCTGAAACCAACATTATTTTCCTTTATATACCGGTTTGCGTTTCTCTTTGAAGGCGGCCAGTCCTTCGAGACGATCCTCAGTGGGAATGCAAACCCAGTATGCATTGGATTCAATGGCCAGACCCGTATGAATATCGGTTTCCAGCCCATGGTTGATGGCATACTTGGCCTGTTCGATGGCAATCGGACCGGCTTCACAGATCATGGCAGCCATTTTCCGGCATTCGTCCAGCAGGTCTTTGGGTTCACAGATCTTGTTGAGCAAACCGATGCTCAGGGCTTCTGCGGCACCGATGCGCTGCCCGGTGAAAATAAGTTCTTTGGCCTTGCCACGCCCGACCAGTCGCGGCAGCCGCTGGGTGCCGCCGGCGCCGGGAATGATCGCCAGACGGGTTTCCGTCAGGCCCATAGTCGCATTGGTGGATGCAATCCGAATATCGCAGGCCAGGGCAAGCTCGGTTCCTCCGCCGAGCGCAATACCATTTACAGCGGCAATCACTGCCTTGTTGAGCTGTTCGATGGAAGTGAAGAGATTTCGGATGGTAAAGATATATTCTTTCACCTGATCCGGTGCCAGCGTCGCCCGCTCTTTAAGATCCGCTCCTGCACAAAAAGCTTTCTCACCGGCTGCGGTAATGATGACAACCCGTACGTTCGGCTCGAAGCGCAAAGAACCGATCCGGTCACGCAATGCATGCAGCATGGCAAAATTGAATGCGTTCATGACCTCCGGGCGGTTTAAGGTCAATGTGACGACACCGTTCTCTTCTTCAACCAATAAAACATTATCACTCATATATTCCCTCCTGTATGAATTGACAATTGAATATTGAAGATTGTTTATTGAAGTACTTTTAAGTAACTGAAAAATGATCGTATCATCTGTATTGCCCGAAGTAAAAAGCTGTAAATAAAACCGATAGAATTCCTCAAATATTCAATATTCATTAGTCAATCCGAGGAGTCCTTTCTTCCTGAGCGAGCGCTCGCTCATATTTTTGTTTTTAATGTAGTCGGCTGTATTTGTCAATAGCTTTATGGATCCGGGCCTTATATTCGAAATTAATAATTTTCCCTAAAATTTCAAGTAGTTAATTTGCACAACCGCATCGGGCTTCGAAAAACTTGACAACCCCAAAATAGTCATGTTATTCATCAATTGAGCGCTCGCTCAGTACACATGATGGCTGATAATCTACTGATATATTGAACTGAGTTTGCCTCACTCCCAACCTGTCGAGAGCCTCCAGGTCGTGCGATTGGAATGATGGAACAATGGAATGATGGAATATTGGGTGTATTCGCATTCGATCTGGTTGAAAAATAATACGGTTCATGGGATAAACAAACCTTTTGTAATAAAAACTGTGAGACCTGTTTAAGGAGAATGTAATATGAAAGAGGCAGTCATTGTGAGCGCGGTGCGCACGCCTTTGGGCAATTTTGACGGATCGCTGGCCAATGTGGGGGCCACGCAGCTGGGCGCCCTGGTGATTGGAGAGGCCATCAATAGAGCCGGCATCCCCAAAAAAGCGGTCAATGAAGCGATCATGGGAATGGTATTGCCCTGTGGCTATGGCCAGAATCCGGCAAAGCAGGCCGCCGTCAAAGCGGATTTGCCCTGGGAGACAGAATGTTTCACCATCAATAAGGTTTGCGGCTCGGGCTTAAAGACGGTCATGCTGGCTGCCCAGGCCATCCAGACCGGTGACGCGGATGTCGTTGTGGCCGGAGGCATGGAGAATATGAGCATGGCCCCCTATTATCTGGATAAGGCCCGGTTTGGTTACCGCATGGGCTCCGGTGCGCTGCAGGACCATATGGTTCATGATGGCCTGTGGGACATCGTCAATGATTTTCACATGGGGGTTTCCAATGATCTGTGTTCAGAAAAATATAACGTCAGCCGCGAGGATCAGGATCGATATGCCGCCGAATCATATCGCAGAACTTTAGCAGCCATCAACACCGGGAAATTTAAAGACGAAATTATGCCGGTGGAGATCCCCCAACGAAAAGGCGATGCCGTGCGATTTGAACAGGATGAGTGTCCCCGGGAGACCCCTTATGAAATTTTAGCAAAAATGTCGCCGGCGTTCCAAAAAACCGGAAAAGCAACCGTCGGCAACGCATCGATAATCAGTGACGGCGCTGCTGCTGTTGTGGTCATGTCCAAAGATAAAGCCAACGAGCTGGGCTGTGAGATCATGGCCACCATCGGTGCTCAGGCATCCGCCGGCGTGGAAATGAAGTATGTGCTGATCGCCCCGATTCTGGCAATTCCCAAAGTATTGCAAAAAGAGGGCCTATCTCTTGAGGCGGTCGACCTGTTTGAGGTTAACGAAGCCTTCAGTGGTTCTACAGTGGCGGTGTTAAGAGAACTCAACCTTGACCCGGCAAAAGTTAATGTCAACGGCGGCAGCGTGGCCCTCGGTCATCCCATCGGGGCCAGCGGTTGCCGGGTACTCGTGACCCTTTTATATGAAATGATCAAACAGAACAAAAAAACCGGTCTGGCATCTTTGTGCCTGGGCGGCGGAGAAGCCGTAGCGATGGCCGTAAAAAGATAAATTACGTTGCGCGTTACAGGTTCCGGGTTGCGGGTTCAAGGCTTCGAAATCAGACCTTGCCAACACGTAACGCGCAACACGAAACTCGGAACTCGAATAAGGAGGAACTGATGGAGATTAAAACATTTGGCATCATTGGCGCCGGTCAGATGGGCGGCGGGATCGCACAGGTAGTGGCGATGAGTGGTCTGGATGTCGTTATGAACGACATCAAAACGGAATTTGTCGAAAAAGGCCTTGAAAGCATCACAAAGATCTTAAGCCGCGGGGTCGAAAAAGGCAAAATGTCAGAAGACGCTAAAAACACAATTCTGGGCCGAATCAAGACCAGTGTGAATTTACAGGATATGGCCTCGGCGGATTACGTGGTTGAAGCGGCAACCGAGAATGAAGAAATAAAATATCAGCTTTTTAGAGATCTCGATGGAATCTGCGGTGATCAGGTTATCCTGGCTACCAATACCTCGTCGATTCCGATCGGCCGCATCGCCACCCAAACCGGGCGGCCGGAAAAAGTGATCGGCATGCATTTTATGAATCCGGTGCCTGTTATGAAGCTGGTGGAAGTCATCCCCGGCATTGCCACCTCGGATGAGACATTTCAGATCACCTGGGACCTGGCACAAAAATTTGGTAAAACACCCGCAAAAGCAAACGACTATCCCGGCTTTATTGCTAATCGAATTCTGTTGCCGATGATCAATGAAGCTGTTTACTGCCTTTACCACGGCGTCGGCAACCGCGAAGATATTGATACCGTTATGAAGCTGGGGATGAATCATCCCATGGGCCCTCTGGCCCTGGCCGATCTGATCGGATTGGATACCTGCCTGGCGATTATGGAAACCTTATATGATGGGTTTAAGGACTCCAAGTATCGCCCCTGCCCGCTGCTGCGCAAATATGTCGAAGCCGGATGGTTGGGGAGGAAGGCCGGCAGAGGATTCTATGAGTATGAATAGAAATGTAAAATGCCTAAAATGATCTAAAGTGCCTAAAATTTATTGGATCTCCATTTTTTAATTTTAGGCATTTTAGGCATTTTCAATTTTAGTCACTTTATTGTTTGGAGGAATCATGCCCAGAAAAAAGGTGAAAAAACCAGTCCCGGTGGGCCAAAAAATCAAAAAGGCCAGAACCGGCAAAAAACTGAAACTTGACCAGCTGGCCAACGAAACCGGCTTTTCCATCGATTATCTAAAAGAGGTGGAGTCCGGCAAAGCCATCCCACCGGTGGGAGCTCTTTTGCAAATTTCAAGAGCCCTGGAAATCGACTCGGGTTCTCTTCTCAAGGAGCCGGAATCCCAGATGGAAAGCCGCATTAAGGCCCATACCAAGCGAACTGAAAATTATGCCTACACGACTTTAACCCCTGGTGCTGAAAATAAGCATCTTAAGGCATTCTTAGTTAGTGTAGATCCTCATCAGGATCATAAGGGTGTTGGTTACCATCACGAAGGGGAAGAATTTGTTTATGTGCTGACGGGTAAAATCGAAGTGGTCGTCGGCGAGCACGTCAATATACTGGATAAAAGAGACTCGCTGCATTTTAATTCCGGCATTCGTCATAAGCTAACGAACATCAGCGATGAAACAGCAGAGTTGCTGGTTGTTGTTTATTCGCCTTAACTGGTCGCTGGCTTCTGGCTGCTGGCTGCTGGTTTCTTGTCTCTGGATCAAGTATTTGCCAGAAGCGAGCAGCCAGTAACGAGTAGCCAGGGCAGAGTAGCAAGAAGCCAAATAGATGTAATATCCATTTTGAACTTAATGGACCCTACCGGAGGCGGAGTATGTCATTTAAGTTAACCGAAGAACAACTAATGGTTCAATCGATGGTCCGGGACCTGGCCCGAACGGAGTTTGCACCCAAGGCCATGGAACGTGATAAAACCAAGGAGTTTCCGGCCGAAAATTTGAGCAAGCTGGGCGAATTGGGGTTAATGGGAATGATGGTGCCCTCCAAATACGGCGGCTCCGGTGCGGACACCGTCAGTTATGTCCTGGCGCTTTCTGAGGTGGCCTATGCCTGCGCTTCAACGGCGGTGGTGATGTCGGTCCATAATTCAATTGTCTGCGAGAGTATCTTGCGTTATGGCACCGAGGAGCAAAAAAAGCGCTATTTCAGCAAGCTGGCGACCGGAGAGATCATCGGCGCATTTGCCTTAACCGAACCGAATGCAGGCTCCGATCCTTCCCGGCAGACAACCAAAGCTGTTTTTGATGGCGACAGCTATATCCTCAACGGCAGGAAACGATTTACAACTACCGGGAAAAATGCCGGCGTTATCATCGTAACGGCCAAAAACCGATGAGAAAATGCGCCACCGCGGAATCAGTGCATTTTTGGTAAAACAGGGCACGCCCGGCTTGACGGTCGGACCCCTGGAAGACAAAATGGGGCTGCGCGCATCCGACACCACCGATCTGATTTTTGAAGATTGCCGCATTCCGGCTGAAGATCGTCTGGGCAATGAAGGCGATGGCTTTTTAATTGCCATGACCGGCCTTGACGGCGGCCGAATCGGGATTGCCGCTCAATCCGTGGGTGTTGCCCAGGCGGCCTTTGATGCCGCTGTCCGGTATGCGCAGGAAAGGGAGCAATTCGGCCGGCCGATTTCAAAGTTTCAGGGATTGCGCTGGATGATTGCCGATATGGCGACTGAAATAGAAGCGGCGCGTCTATTGACGTTTTCAGCCGCTGAAATGAAAGATCGCGGGGAAAACTACACGGCTCAGGCTTCAATGGCCAAGCTGTTTGCTTCCGAAATGGTTAACCGAACCACCGCAAAAGCCCTTCAAATACATGGCGGATACGGCTTTATCAAAGAATATCCGGTCGAGCGCTTTTACCGGGATGCCCGGGTATTTACCATCTACGAGGGCACCTCTGAAATTCAACGCATCGTTATTTCGAATCATATCCTCAAAGACAAAAGAAAACCTTAAAACTGGTTTCAAATAGAAATAGGTCGGCACGGTGGCCGACCCTACTTTCCTATGAATTCTTTTTCTTGTGGGAGTGGCTTCCAGCCACGAAAAAAAAGCCTCAAAACTCTAATCGCGGCTGGAAGCCGCTCCCACATCCAATTTATATTTTAATGACTTATGTTTTCAGCCCTCAACTCTCTGCCTTTTGTCCTTTGTTTTCTGACTTCTGTCCTCTGACCTCTGTTTTCTGACACCTGCGTATTCCTGACACCCGAAACCTGACACCTGAAACCTAATTTTTATTTAAAAATTTTTGCTGCCTTCTCAAGGTCTTCCGGACAAAACACAAACAGACATTTCTCATTCGGCGAGGGAACCGATCCGTAAACATAATTAATGTTAATTCCCTTCTTCACCGAATTTTGAGGATATTTTTGCCAGTTCGCCCGGCCGGTTCTCGAGTTCAAGGGCAATCACCGGCATGACATCAAAGATGAAGTCATTTTTTGACAGCAGATCAACAGCTTTATCCGTATCGCCGACCAGAAGCCGGATCAGCGCAAATTCGGCCGAATCCTTGCGCATGGAATTGTAGCTGGCGGCTGAAGCAATCCGTTTAAGGGATTTTCCCCTGGCTTTGAAAAGCTCCCGCACATAAGATGATGCATCCTGAATGGTCAGGGCGTCGATGTTTATACCGGCTTCCCCTAACATGGCGGCCAGCCTGCCGAGCTCACCCGGCGCATTTTTTAAAAAAAGCGAAATTTCCCTTCTAACCATTATCTTCTCCTCATAAAATCGCTTCGCGATTTTAT